>Ga0098049_1000267_pt1 | contig 21820 bp, 16 predicted proteins | sample 13BtaG_FD_92582 | JGI IMG/M metagenome (GOLD analysis project Ga0098049, IMG submission 92582) | Marine viral communities from the Subarctic Pacific Ocean - 13B_ETSP_OMZ_AT15268_CsCl metaG | ecosystem: Environmental > Aquatic > Marine > Oceanic | place: Subarctic Pacific Ocean | collected...
CGCATGAATCTCATCCGGTAAGACTGCTTGAATTTGGCAACTTGTATTGGATTCCCAATAGTAAATATGCTGAAATAATAGCATTGACTAAAATGGTGTTTATCATGGGTAGGTCATTAGACCCACCAGCAGGTTCAATAGTACTTGATGTTCCAAAAGATTTTAACGACAAATGGGGCGTAGGTGCTACTGATGGCAGTAACTAATGATAACATTCGTGACTTGCTCAACAGACCGAGAGGACTGAATGAAGCAACGATTACTGAGTTAGTGACTATTAGAACTGCTCAAATTAACAAACAGGCTCGTGGCTCTTTGTACGGAGTTGAGAGTGTTGTTGACACAACTCTAAAGGAAAGTGCAATTAAATTCTTAGTTGCTCTTGACTGCCTTAATATTCTTGTTGATACTGTACCGTCATATTATAGTGAAGATATGCAAAGTGTTTATGACCGCAGGTTTCAGCAACAAATCATCACTTTTCAGCAACGGGCTGATGAGGCGGTGGCTTTGATTGCCGAAGCATCGGGTTCTGCCTTTGCTACTGGTTCTACAAAGACACGCCTTACATGAGTTGATGATTAATGGCTGATAGATACTGGGTAGCAAATGGCACATCAGCCAATTGGAATCTTGCCGCTAACTGGAATACAGTAGCAGACGGTAGCGGTTCTAACGGTGTCCCAGCGGCTACTGACAATGTTTTCTTTGGTCATGCCACAACTCTTGGTGCTAATTTAGGCAATGCGGCTTGTACAATGAATACCTCCCCCACAATAGTACAATTTACATCGTATGAAGGTTTTAATTCATTTACTCATACTGGAGTAATGTCATTTATGTCGGGTCTTAACTTTATTTCCTTTGCAGGTATCGCCCCTGCTGATTTAGGAATACGACAAGGTATGTCAATAGTAATAGCGGGTACTGCATCGAATAATGGTACTTATGCTGTAACTGGCTTGACCGCAACTTCGATTGCAGTCGGTAGTGCCTTAACTAATGAAACTGCGTCACCTTCTACTTCAACACTAACTTACAATGCTTACCTTGACTTGAGTGGCAACAACTTAACATTTACTGGCTCGGGTATTCTTATGACCCTTGATTCTGTTATTAAGAATACAGCGGGCGGTACAAGTACTATTACAATAAATGGTGGTGCGTATGTAAGTGGTAGTGGTGCAAGATATTTCTTGGCTGGGGATAATCAAAATTTTGAGGATAGAAATAAGATAATAATGGATTTTCAAACAAGTTTGGGAGTTATGTATTTTGACGATGGGGTCTATCCTAAAGTTGAGTTATCCACTGGTGTCACAGCAACCGCAGATTATATTGCCCCTACCTCAAACATTCACGGTGCGGCTAAATTTTATGATGTAAATATCGGCTGTACATGGAATAGTGGTAGTGGCACTATAAGAGATAATATAAAGAAAAGGTTTGAGATAGAAAATACAGACACTTTTACTATTGCTTCAACACTCTTCGATACTGGCTACTCTACTTGGAGTATAGACACTACGAGTACGGTAACAATACCAACTGATGGTGACATTTACGGTAACTCGAGTATATTCAATGTTCGCTGGTATAATTTAATAATAAAAAATACTGGTAATCAAAATAAACTTGCTAACATATCACTTAGGAGAAATCTTGTAGTTAATTCATTAACTGTTGAAGAAGGTGCTACATTAAGAGGGTATGCTACCCAAAGTATTGATGGCGGTAACGGTGGGACTTGTACCATAACTTCAACTACAAGACCCAATATCAAAGGTGCTTGGAACTTTAAGCAAGTAGCAGATGGTGTGTATTCCTCAATATTAGACGAGGCTTACAGCATTACCCCTTCTCATGGTACAGCAGGTAAAATGCAGTTCTCTTTTGGTGGTGGTGCATTTTATTCGCATAGTAAAATGCAAATACTAATTGAAGATTATCGTGGTGATTGGGAAGATGTGCCAAAACCAGTTTTATCAATATGTGATGGTGCTTACATAAAGAGTAGTTTTTACGAGTTTTGTCAGTCTTATTCCCTTGCATCGGGGGGTTCGGGTGCTAACTCATCAATTTGGGTCGATGACAGCACCCCTAATGTCCTATACTATACAGATAGCGCAGGGACTCATCATAACCTACTCGCTGGTGGTGGTGGTAGTAGCGCAGACGAAAAAGTAAAAATATCAGCCGTAGACCCTACTACTGATTACTTAGGTAATAAAATAGTTTCGGGGACAAATACTGCTGTAGCAATAAATGTTGACCCAGTAACCTTAAATCAAACTCTAACTGTTAATGCAACAGACACTAAGGTGGGAGCGACTGCTTCCGATGGAACGCCCTCTAATTTAACAGATAAGTTATTAGCAGGGACGAACATTACTTTTGCTACGGCAACTCACCCGACTCTTGGCGACCAAATAACAATAAACTCGGCTGGTGGCGGTGGTGGTGTAGATGAAAAGGTAAAGATATCATCAGCAGATACAACACCGAACTTTTTAGAAAATAAAATAACCGCAGGTGCTAACATTACTCTTACTAAACAAAATGCAGGTGCAAATGAGACAATTGAAATTTCATCAACAGGCGGCGGAGGTGGAGGTGGAGAAGTGGTTGAATATGTAGTTGATAATACTACAATAAACATTAATACTACAATAGCCGTATTGTATAGTAATACTCCTTGCACCGCTACTTCCGCTATATACGGAACATGGGGCTATAACTTTAGTTCAGCAGTTACCTATGACTACACAACATATACAGGTCTTGTTGATTTACCCGTACCGACAGTAGGTAAAAAATTATCTTTAGTTCTTAGACCAATGGCTACGGGCGTTAATACTCTTGGAAAAAGACCAACAGTGGTCGGATGGGGAGGGTTACAATTTACCTGCACAGGAAGCAGTAGTCCTATTAGATTTATAGGGCATGATTTAATGTTACAATCCGGTATAGGAGTATCAAGGATGGGTGAAACATTTGTTTTATGTGAACCGGAATTAAGAAGGTGGGCGGCGGCAAATATGGGCTCAAAGTTTTTATCGGGCAATCCCGATATAGGACAAGTAGTTATTGATTTAGTAGGAGTCCCTGCACCGCCGGAGGGATTTAGTCATACTTGGCAACCGACAGGAAATGGATATTGGGATAATGACGACCCCGAACCCGACCCTACTGACCCAACAAGCCAAACAGGTTTCGGTACACAAGTTATTGATGAAAACGCACCCGCCGTTTGGCAGATAGCAACAAACAATGAGATGATATTTGACGCATCAAAAAATAGTGTGGATGATTTAGGGTTTATGGGTGTAACACAATTTATGGCTAAAGGCACATTAATAGGCCAATTATACCAAGTCCTAAACACGGGTGAATTTTTAGGCGGTGGCGAGGGCGAGCGTCGAGAAGGCGGAAAAGGTAAAGGTGAATGATATGACACGATGTAAATTATTAGATGAATGGTTTGACGCTAAATCAAAAGAATTAGATGAGGCCGAAAGCGAACAAAAGAAAGATTTGATAACAGGTGATAAAAGATGATGAAAGGAAAAATAGTTTATTTGCCACCCGAAAGATGCTATACTAATGTAAATATTGAAGAAACACCACATGGGTATGCCCTATATAGGGTGGGCGAAAGTAAGCCCTTTACATTTATCCCGACATCGGCAGTAAAACAAATAGAATATAAGGAATGAGAAATATGGAAATAGAAATAGCATTATTAGCAATCGGTGTAAGCATAGTCGCAGTAGAGCGTGGCTATAAGTTATACAAGAAATATATGGCAGACGGAAAAATAACACTTGACGAAGTATTAGAAATAGCAGAAATGGCTAAAGACCTACCTTCCCTATCTCAAGTCAAGAAAATGAAGAAAGCAGAACTTGTTGCTCTATGTGAGGAACATGGGATTGACGCTGATGGTGTCAAGGCTGACTTAATCACAAGACTTGAAAAGGGGCTTTGTTGCCTTGATGAAAAAACTGAGTGTGATTGTTAATGAGCGTAACAGATGTGCGAATCGACAATATCGAAACACGATTAGACAAGCATGATGAAATGCTTGAGAAGATTACAGACGCACAGACTGAAATGATGGTATCAATAGCAAAACTACATACGACAGTAAAAATCTTATTATCCGTTTTATCAGTAGCAGTAGGAATAGACATAAGCGTAATGATGGGGTGATTAAATGACATATTGTACTGAAACAGATGTAGCCATAAGATTAGGATTAGATTCGGCACAGCGAACTCGTGCTTCATCAAGAATATCAAGTGCTATCACTCGTGCTACCATCTACATAGACCAAGAGTTTCGAGATTATGGGCGAACTGCACCAACAGGTGCTACTGGGACAATGGCCGCAGTCCTTAAAGAAATATGCGGAGATTTATCGGCATCAATCTATCTTGAAGATGACACGGCATTTCATACCTCCGGTAGCGACCCAGTGCGTTCTAATGTTCTAAGGCAAAGGGCTTTAGAAGAATTACAAAGATTAGCGCATTTGGGAAGTGTTTGATATGGCTAAGTATCTACCTAATCATAAAATATCTAAAAATTACGATGGTAATAGAGTTGATGTATCTTTTGATTTTACAGAAGTCAATAGAGCGATAGCATTTATGGAAAGTAATGCTGGTGCTGAGATGGCTAATGCGATAGCAGATAGATTAAGGAGACAGATACCAAGAACTCAATCAATGATAAATTCCTCAGTCCCCCCAAGAAAAAGATTTATGGCTCGAGAAGTAGCAGACTCTCTTGCTGTTGATATAGGTGTCAGTGCCGCTGGAGAAGCACAAGTTAGATTTGGTAGCGAGCCTATGGATGATGGCGGCGTTACTGGTTCTCGTGGTGGTAAGTTAGCACTAATGTTGGAGGGTGGTGTTAAATCATTCAACTACCCATTTACATTCAAAACAATAGAGCCCTCTCCTTCATTTGCGGTAGGTAGCACTGGTGTTGGTAATTTCATAAACGCTAAACTTAAACCAAGATACCCTGCTTATGATGGTATTGGGTATTTAGCAGAAGCGTTAGCAGAAGTATCGGGTGACATAGAGGAAATTATTATCGAGAGATTACAGGAGAGATTCGCATGAGCATCGCAACAACAACGCAATTTTGGACTACACGATGGAACGGTGGCAACCCAACGCAAGCATCAAGTTATTTTGGTCAAGATAATCTACAATTTACAATCAATGGCAACGGTGCTTCTTATAACCCGTTGGCGGGAGAAGATTCTAACGGCTCTTGGAAAATACCATGTACGAACCCTGCGCCCTTTGTAGGTCAGTATTGGGAACAACCTCTTACTGGTGATGCTTTTACTGCCGTATTATGTTTTACATATAACGATACTCCTACTGCCCCACAAAGCCAATTAGCAGTATTTGATAACGGAACACATAGAGTAGTCTTAAATTCAAATGATAATGATAACGAATTAAAAATATCGGGTCAGGGGACACCAGTCATAATAACTGGTTTAGACTTGAAACAAGCGGGTTCTTTTGAAGCCAAGCCGATTATGCTAAGAATAACTGTTGATAGTGGAGGTAACGGTAAAGTGTATGTCAATGAAATAATCGAAGATGATGCAGGGGTTTCACAAGTTTATACTTTTACTGCCGCTTCGGGAACTGCCACTAATATAAGTATGTGGGGTTGTAATAGTGGCTCAGTTACTTTTCACAATGTCTACATTACTAATGACGGGGCATTCAGCCCCGATGAGTTATCAACCTCTCCGTTTGTGTCCGATATGCTTATGCGTATGTCATTCTCTATTGTTGAGTTGCTAAGAAATAGCAAGCGATTCTATCTCAAGAATATGATTGATGACTCATCAATCACATACGGCTACGATGTATCATCGGGTATGATAAGCAGACTTGCGCCGCCTACAATCCATGTAGTAATTAGGGAGTTATCATCCCCAAGTTTCGAGGCTCTTGGAGGCACGAGAATCGACCAGCGATATAAGATATTGCTATTCATTACTACTCGTGGTACTGATTACAAGAACTCATACAGAACTGGGCTTGAATTGATGGGTGATGCATTTGATGAAATCTATACTAACACTGGACTTCAAGGGAATACAGATAGTCTTATCAACTACACGGCATCCCTTGACACCAAATTAGATGACGACGAAGTAGTGTGTATTCATCGTATAGAATTTGAATATATGCGACGCTTAAATATGCTACATCGGTGATAACCTTCAAATAACAAACCGAATGTAGCGATACATAGGTGAATCCCGAATGTCCTCGAATTTCGCATACCGATATGTAAGTATTACTCCCGAACACACAACCGCAACAGGCGTAAGAGATTACGGAACTGCATCTGCTATGACTGCTCACGGCAGTAAAATCTATGGAGAAGTTGACGATGAATCACTCGCACACAACTTTGACCTAATGACAAGAGCAGATATGAGCAGATACGGTGCGGCTAAGTCCCTAAACGGTAAAGAATACTCCGAAGGTGGAGTTAACTTGGTTATTCAAGCAGACGACTTCTGTGGATTACTATTCTACGGTGCATACGGAGACAACGCAACAGCCAACTCCGCTAAATATGTAGTCTCTTCAAACAAGCACACCATGACCGAAGGCTTAGACCACATCCTACCTTCATTCACACTTGAAATAGGTCGTGAAGATAAGGAACACACCTACACTGGTATGTGCTTAAGCAGAATTTCAGTAAGTGGTAGCGTTGGAGAATACGCTACAATGTCCGTTGACTTTAACGGTAGGGCTGAGAGTGCAGTAAGCGCATTGGCTACACCAACCTTTGCAGGTGCTACTGTTGAAGGACTGCACTTTGCAGAAGGGGAAGTTGCCTTTTCGTCCGACAACTCAACTCAAGTAGTTTCAGCAAACATTAAGTCAATCTCAATAGAAATATCTACTAACTTAAATACCGATGACGCTTGTTCAATCGGTAGCAGAACTTATGTTAGGCAACCCGAACCACAAATGAGAGAAATCACAGGCTCAGTTGAGTTCTCAAGACCTTCAATCGGAACTGCTCTTGGTGGTTCGAACCAAGACCCACAGTATGACTTAATTACTGCTACTACTGGTGAAGAATACGACGGGACTCTAACTAAACCTGCTATCTCTCTTAAGTTCACACAAAGCGCAACAGATGTGTTGAAGATTGAACTACCAAAGGTTCGATGGGAAGCACCTACTATGAATGTTAGTGGTCGTGATTCAAGTACTATGTCTCTAAACTTCGTTGCCCTTGTTGATGACAACATGGCTATGTCCGAAGTTGAGTTTGAGACATTGGGAACAACCGCAGGTCGCTACTCCACACTTTGAGGGGGTCTTAAGTTGAAGAATAAACAAATCAAATTTAAAGGAACAAAGAAAGAAGTTCCTGTTGTTGTAGAACCAGTGGTTGAAGAACCAAAGGTTGAAGTTAAGGTGGAAAAGAAAACACCTAAAAAGAAAAGTAAAGTAAAGAAAAGTAAGAGTGTGACAAAAGATGACAGTACTAAAAAAACAGTTTGATATAGGAAGCAAAAAAATATGGGTGCGTCAAGCATCCGGTATGGAACGACTAAGGTTTGAAACCGTATTGGCTAAAACCTTCCGTAAGTTTAAGCATTTTGGTGCAGACCAAGAGAAGTGGACTGACGAGCAACAAGAGGAATTTATGATTGCTCTTGAGGATGCAGGGGCTGGGATGTACGACCAGTTAGAAATATTAGTCCCCAAGTGCATCATCGACCCAATAGACATCAACCTCATAGACCGTGATACACTCATGGATATTTACGGTTTCGTGAGAGGCGATTCGGAGGTTGATGATTCGGCAGTCCCTTTGGACTCGTGAGCAAAGTAGCACCTGCTCTTTGCTCGTCTTTCAAAGGCGTATTACCGTCCGACCTTCTAATGAAATATACAACGAAGGGAGGCAACAACAAACTTGAATATGACTTAGCGGTTCTTGACAGCATACATCAGCAAGTCAAGCAAGCACAAGGCGATTCAAAGAAAGATGGGGCATCAATGGAGGCAAGGCGCAAGCAACGCCGTCAAGCCCGACAAGAATTAAGTGATGGTGATGCAGTCGAATTATTAAAACAAGGCGGCTTCATTCAATGATATAGGGGAGATGATGATATGACACGAATTGGCGCATCCCAAGCGTTCTTTAACATTGTCGCTCAGTTTAACGCTGAGAAACTCATCACTGATGCGAGAAGCCTACGAACAGTAATGAAATCTGTTGGTTTAGATACTTACGAGGCTATGCTAAAGCCTTTTGAAGATTTCAATACAGTCATAAACGAAGGCATAGATATGGTCAAGGACTTATCAGTAGAACTTGGTAAGGCTGGTGTTGAGTTTGAAAAATTCTTTGGTGCGGAAGATATTATTGAAACGAGAGATGCAATAATACAATTAGGACAAGCATATAATCAAACCTTTAGTGATGCGTTGGCCGCTGGTTCAAGGGCGGCGCAAGTTGCTAATCTTATCGGTAGGGAGAATGTTGATATTCTTACTGAGCAAGGTATGATACTTGCTGAGATTTCCGACTTGACTACCGAAGAGGCGCAGAAGGGTATAATCAAATTACAACAGCAGACTGGTGTGTTATTTGCAGGTAGAAGTCAAGCCGAGTTTGAACAATTAGGATTGTTACAACAGCGAGCGATTTTGTTAGAAGGTTCGGCAACAGCATTAAACTCTCTTAACACAATTGCTAACAGGTCGGTTGCTCTTGAAGGTGATTTGGTTCAAACTATGACAAACTTCGCCGCACAGGGTAAATTGGCTGGAGATAGTTTTCACTTTATGGCGGCGGCTTCGGCAGTTATGCTTGAGGCTGGTGAAGAGGCTGGTACTGCTGGTCGTGCTTTGCGTATGACATACGCTCGTCTTGGTGGTAATATCAACGGGACTGCTGATAAGTTAGAGGCTATGGGCTTCCAACTTAGACAAGAGAATGGCGAAATGAAAACCATGCAAAACATTCTCCAAGAGTTAAGTGACAAAGGATTCCACAAGTTAAGTGGTCAGCAAAAGCAGAATATTGCACAGATTATTGCTGGTAACAGGCACTATGTCCGTTTCATTAAGTTGATGGAGAATTTCGGTAGGGCTACTGAACTTGCTAAAGACGGTTTAGCAGGGTTTGATGACGCTGGAGAACAGGCCGAGAAAGCACTTAGCGATGTATCAAATCAATTAGAAATCCAAGAAAAGAGACTCGAAACTTACCAAGCCGCTGTCGGTAGAGGTTTGGGGGAGTTTATGGTTGGCGAGGCTGAAAGAAAAGCCGACTTTATGGAGGTGACTCACACAATCCAAGAAAGTACAGGTGCTTTAGGTGAAATGGCGGGTCGTATGAAGGCTACATTAGAAATGACTGGTGGATTCATTAAGTTGGGTATAGCAGTTAGGTCGCTTGGTATCGGTATGGAGATTATGGATAGCGTTCAAAGAAGCATGATGAATGTCGAGATTGCTAACAGAACTCTCCACAGCAAGCAAGCGGATTATTATGAAGGTAGAAGAGATTTGACCGAACACGAAAAGACAGGTTTGAAAGTAATACAACAACTAACTCAAGGGGTAAATTACCACATGGAACAGCAAAATCTCTTAAAGAAAATCGCTTTGCCTTTACAAAGAGATTTGAAAACCGTAGTCCAAGAGAGGGCTGAAATTGAAGAGAAGGCTGTCGAGAGAGGCGAGAAAATGGAAGCCGCCGCTATCGAAAGATTAGCGTCACAAAAAGCATTAACAAGTATAGCCGCCGCTGGAGAAAGCATATCCGCTAAAAGAGATGCTCAGCATCAATATATGTTAGACAAGGGTATTAACTCAAGACAAAGGCTTCTTGATGTAATGAATGACGAAAGTGCAACTCAAAGGGCTATGACAAGCCAATTACAATCCCACATTGAATTCGCTGGAAGGATAAGAGGTGAAGATAGAAAGAGACTGCATACTAATCACAAGTTAAATCGTGTTATGCACGATGGATTACAGATGATGGCTTCTGCTAACATGGTCGGTAGGGCGATAAGACACCAAGAAGGCGAGGCAGTCAAGGTATCAATAAGAAAAATACTGGCTGATAAAGAGATGACTGCTGAAATGAAAGACCAACTCAAAATTATGGATAAGTCTTTTGAAAAGCAAAGGTCGTCAGCAGAAGCGGGTAGTGAACAAGAAAAGCATTTTGACAGTATGCTAAAGACTACTGAGAAATTAGGTAAAGCACTAAAGAGTGGTACATTCAAAACAGGTATAGGTGAAGGGTTATTTAGTGGTACGGATTTCAAAAACTTTGAGAAGATAATGAAGGATTTTCAAGGCAGATACATACAGACTTCACAAGTAATTGACTTAATGAATATGGCTATGTTAGATAGTGGCGAGTTGCATAAGAGACTCAGTGCCGCACAAGCAGTTGAAGCAGAACTACACAAAGAAGCAATCCCCGATAGAGAAAGAATTGTTGAGTTGATGAGAGACGATGCTGAATTGACTGCTAAATTAACGCCGCTAATAGATGAAATGACTGCCGCTGAGACAAATGCCGCTGATGCGGCGGCAAAGAAAGCAGAAGCCATACAGATAGCGAAAGGTATTAGGGAAGATACTGCGGGGCTTATAGATTCTGAAATAAATAGAGAAGAAAAAATGACGATGGCAAATGCTGAGGCGGCACAGGTACGGCAAAACTTCAATGCTAACTTAGGAACTACTGCGTCTTTGATGGGAGGTTTGATAAAAGGGACTACTGGTGCTACATTATCTATGGTAGGTATGGGGGCGCAGTTATCAATGATGACTTATGAATTAGGTGGTTCTGCGAAAAAATTACTTGAAACAAAATACGCCGCACACGCAACGGCTATGGGTCTTGATGCTACGACTATGTCCGGACAGCGCACAACATTAATGTTTAAAACATTAGGTAGTGTTCTAAAAGTAGCCTTACCAATATTAGCGATTACTGCGGTTTTTGATGCGATTGCTAAAGGGGCGCAAAGAGCCGCTGAAAACCTTGAGGAATTAGAAGATGCGTTCACGGCAGTCGCTTCTGCACAACAAAAATTATTGACTGAGGGTGCTGGAAGCAACACTTTATTTGCAGGTAATCAAGCATTAGCAAATCTATTAGGTCTTGATGATATATCACTAAAGGAGTTGTCGGAAAATACTGATTTGCTTGACCATTACTTGACGACAATTAAGGATTCTGCTTTGGACTTAGATGATACTACTGGTGCTGGTTTAAAAGACATAACGGCACAATTAGAATTGCTACACGCATTAATGAATGAAAGCAGTACATCCGATAGCGACTTAATGGGAGATTATGTAGATAACATTCATGAATTGATGACTATAACTAAAGGTGCAGAAGGTTGGTGGGACACATTTACAAGCACAATCACTCCTTTTGAGGCTAATTATAGTACGAAGGAAAGACAAGCCACACGAGATTTCGTCCGAGACATGAGAGATGTAGGTAAATTAAGTGATGAGGTTATGGAAAATGCAGGGGCTGAATTCGTAGGTGGTGACGGCGCACTTGATAATCTTAGAAGAAATATGGTATTTAGTCGAGATGCTCTAAAAACAACTATTAGAATGACTGTTATGATGCTTGAAGATGGTGTTACTTTAACTGAGGAACAGTTAGAAGCCTTTGAGCAAATGGGTAGTGGACAATTTTTTAAGGATATAGTTAAAAATATCCGTAAGATGAATGACTTAGTTATTAGTGGTGATGAATCAGCGTTGATGATGGAAAATTTAAAACTGGTAATAGATGATACTCTTGGTGATGACTCTTTAGGGTTAAATGCGGCATCGGATAATATACAGAATTTGACTGATGACCTAACTAACTTTAGCAACGCAAGAGAAGAATTATTCTTTGGTGGTAAGTACGGAAATGTCACCGGCTCTCTCTACAAGCAAGTAGTCACGCAAGGAGTAGGTGTACTTTACAACAAACAAGAAGTCATAGTCAGCAATGTGTTTCACGGATTCTTTAACGAACAAGAAGCCGGAGACAGAATAGGTAGAATAGTAGAGGATAAGATTAGGGCATTCCAAGCCCGATAAGCAAAGTGATTAGTATGGTAAGAACAACAGAAAGAAAATTGACATTTTGGTTGGCTGGTTATTACGATGACTTTACCAATGCTAAAGCAGTCCCCGACGACTCAAACATAATGGGTAGCACTTGGAAATCAATAGAAACTCACGCAGGTAATCCCCTTAATGGGTTATCACCTTACAATCCCCGATACAAATACGCATGGTTCGTACGAGGGACTGGTGCTTCGGGTGCTGATTTTAACGGATTTAGTAGTATGTCTGCTATAGCACAGGCAGATAGATACTTACACAACAATAAATTAGGGGAATGGTTGACATTTGACCCCGAATGGTACAATCAAGGTCAGTATGAAGGGACTACTCATATTCAATATCCCGATTCTAAAACCAACGCCAACAGGCAAAAATTTGATGGGGCTACTGGTTTAATAGGTGCGGCCTATGACTCAGCAGACCCAAAAGAAGGTTTCTTGATATTCTGTAATGGCTACAATACTCAAGGTCAATATTATGCTTTCACTGGTAATACTGATTCGTCCTATGGTCGTGACGATATGGTTTGGATTAACGATGAATCCGGTGGTTTTCTAAACAGTGCGGCTGGTGAACCTAATAATGCGCCAGCACCTACATACAGAATAGACACTCATTTAGCGGGAGTCTATACTGGCGAAGTTGTAACCGACTTTGATGTTGTTACTGGCGGCACACCCTCCGGTGGGGGTGGTGCGTCAATGTTTCTACCACCCATACATAGCCCAAGTCGTTCTCCATTCTTAGTACAAGAAATCTATAACAGTGCCGCAAGTGGATTTATCCCCACTTTGGTTTATCAAGGCTCTTTGAATTGTAAGGGAGATAATGACATATTCACAATTAGAATCTGCCCTATGTCTAACACACCATCAACAGGTGGTAAAACAAAACTTCTATTTGGTAATTCAAACAACCCAATTGGTATAACAAGCGGAACAAGTGGCGACAGTACCGACGGAACTTACGCAGTAGATTATTTGTTAACTACAAAGCCTTACGGTGCGATGTTAAACTTGGATGGTTGGGATGCTGATTTTATTGATAGTCAAAGTATTGGTAAGTGGGATGACTACGAGTTCATACTTGACTTTACAAATCAAAATTATGAAGTTGCGATAAACGGTGGTGCGACTGGCGGAGGTGTTTCTTTCAATGCACATCCCGATGGTAGAGATTGGACTCCAGCAGACTTCTATGGTTGGGAATTGCAGGTTGAGTACACAGTCAATAAAGCGACTATCTTGGTTGATAGAGTAGGTGTTTGTAGACATTTAAATGATTTCCCAGCCAATACTCAAACTGGTATTGTACAAAACATAACGCCTATTGGTGCAACAATGAACTTCGATGCTCAAGTAAATAGTGAGAGCAGAATGACTGTCAATATCACTGACGACGAAAATACATTAAAATTACTTGAATTCTTTAATGGTTCTTCTTATGGTGACTGGTCACTATTAGCATTTAGAGATAATATAGACAGGCCGTTTTATAGAGGTGGTCTAAAAAGTATGAATCATATATTCAATGCCGCTGACAGAACACCGACAATTACAATTACTTCTACCGATTATTTTGAAAATTTGAATCGACAAATACCACTATGGGAATTAGGAGAAAGTGGGGATGTTGATTCTACGGCTATAGTAGCATACAACAGGCAAGATTCGCAAAACAGAATATCTACATATTACTTCGGTGCAAGTCCGTTAGAAGTTGGAAATGCCTCTTTAGGATTTAACGAAGTTGAAGATGGTACAGGTGTTTGGGAAGAACATATAGATTCAAGAATGAGATTGAGGTCTGCTCACCCAATCCAAATGTATAATGATGAAGATGGGTTTGGAATTAACGATGCCTATACTACATGGGATGAAGCAATAAGTAATTCGTTTGCTACATCAGCCGCACAGTATAGAAGCCTACATTCTCGCTGGATTCAAGATTTACCTAAGTCTCAATGGGTCAAGCATTTATTTGGTAGAATTCAAAAAGAACCATTACTAACTACTTCCCTTGTATCTAATTTTAATAGAGGTGACTCTACATTAACTCTCAGTGCCGGTGCTGAAACACTTAAAGATGGCGGTCATATTGAATTTGTGTATAGTGACGGTAGAACCGATAGTGGGATAGTCACCAGCGCAACTCATAGCGAAGAATATACTGATATACAAGTAGCATGGCTTCATCCCTACACTACTGTTAACAATCAAAATCCTTACAATAATAATACTGGTCACTTACTTGGTAATATATCCTATCCCTACACATTAGCAGTAGCCTTAGTTCCCACCACAGTTGATTTACACCACAGGGTCTTTAAAATAACTGGGTCACAATGGCAGATATTTAACAACGAATGGGGATTTACTAAATTACCGATACAGGTTAGAAAACCCAACGCTTCTGCTACTACTATTACTTATGACATCTATACATTAAGCAAACCAGTCTCATATAATTCTTTTGGCATCAATATCATGACAGGAGAACCGTATAATGTAAATGATTGGCGTTCATCTGCTTCTGCGGGTAATGGTAATCATCTTTTAAAATACTATGGTACGCCGTTAAAAACTAATAGAGTTAATTGGAACGACATTACTACTGATGATGGTCTTAGTCAATATTATGTAGATTATGTTTGGAACAACAAGCAGATTGCTACACCTACAAATGGTCATAAAGTAGATGCAACAGCAAAAAGTTTTGCTCAAAGGCAATCCCAAGCCGCAAATAATACTAACTGCTTTTGGAGGAATCCTACTACTAATAATGTTATGAATTCGTTTGTCTCAGTGGGTGGGGAAGGGACGAGTAGTGCTAATATTAATTTAGGAGAGCCGCTGATAGTCACAAATGTTCGAGGTGGAAATACAGTTTGTCAGTTAGCCAGCCCTAATTTCTTTCAATTAAACCATACTATAACTGTACTTGGAAACCCAAGAGTCAATGTTTTGAATATGAAGGATGATTTTAAGCACTTATATGTACTGTGGGCTGATATGAGAAACAATGGTAATGCTAATGCAGATGCTTATTTTAGAAAAGACGAATTCGGTTTGATGAAACCGACCAGTCAAAACTACGAACTTTCTCTTGTATTTGGCGACCAAAATACTGATTCCGGTGAAGAACGCCAAGAATTTGTTGATTTAGTTACAGGCGAAGATTATGATATATGGGAAATGAGTAGTACTGACCCATTAACAGGTGCTAAGTGGTCTGCGGTGTCCGGTGGTTCAAACAGCGAAAGTGATTCTAAATATCACAATTGGGAAGATAAGGCAGGGGCGTTTTTAATCATAGATACTTCTAAATTTTTCAATCTTAACACTAAATCAAACGGCGGAATGTCGGGTCAAATAGCAGGTGGTCGAAAAGAAGTAAATGACTACATTGTTGAAACAGAAGGATTCCCTATCTTGTTAGATAATTACTGGAAAAGAGCAACAACTACACCAGCAAACATATCAAACTACAAGGCTTGGAGTCCGTACCATTTCCTAACTGATAATGAAACTACTACTCTTAGAGAAGAAGTTAGATTTGGTGATAGGGCTATACAACTAACAGACTCCATCATAATTGATAAAGGTGATGTATGGTCTAATACTTGGAGAATGCAAACGAGTAAAATTATTAGTGCAAGCAAAGAAGAAATCATACATTTTAATACTCATGGTAAAGTAGCAAGTAAGCAGATGACCATAACCGCTACCGACCCATACACTGGTGTTTCCGTTAATAATGCTGGATTCATAGTAGGTAATCCTACCTCTTCCGACATTGGTGACTTGAACTACTTAAGAGACGGTCACTTTATTAAAATAAGTAACTCTACAACCACTCCGTCAATAGACGGGACTTATAGACTAAGTATTCATAATAACTGCTTAACTGGCGACCCTAATTGGGTAGGTAGAGTAGAGTTACCCAATGTCCTACTTCTTGGTGGTGGTGTTGCGGATATTGAGGCTGAACATACTTACAAATTAAATAGGCTCGACAATTTAGGCACAGTAGACACAGCCACTAACACACCTAATACATGGGACGGTTCATCTTACTCTAATATAGCAATAACTTCTACCTTTTTAGTTAATCAAAGTTTAAATGTGTCCTGTGATTCGGGGACTAACACTATACAATTCGTTGGTTTATTGGCCGCTACTGATTGGAGATGGTTTGGCTTTCAACAGGGTATGCAAATCAATTTAGTAAGTCTAACCAACCCTTCTAATAACGGTATTCACACGATACTTGATATGCAAGATAGCGGAACTGGTGTATTTGATACCATAGTAGTTGAAAACATAACAGCAAGCGAAACTTATGCCAGCAATGTGACAATAACTGATTATTATTACAACGGTAATTCTGCCGACTGGTTAATAAATAATAAACCACTTAAAGGAGTGAGGATAGCACCTAATTTGACACAATATAAGAATACTACTACTGGTGCGAACCCTTATCACGAAGGGGCTGTAATACCAATACCATTAGACGAAGATAATGGCTATACTGACGCTGTGGTTTATGCAAATGCGTCATCAATATTCCCTATGAGACTGATGATGCAGATGCAAGGATTTATCAAAAATAAAGGCTCAATGACATTCAATGAGCATGATAAATTTAGAGTAACATATTTAGATTCATTAACTAAAAATTGGCTAAATCAAGCAAATTTATTAGGCATCCCCGATATAGGTACAATACCGAGAACCGACTCTATGAATATAGGGCAAAAAGATGCTATGACAAGCGGTAGGGCTGGTGTCATAACAGCAGTAGCAATCCCCCCAGCAACACCAGCGGGGACTAACGATTTCTTTTCATCGAATCACGGTTTAGTTACTGGCGACACTATTGAAATCATAAGTAACAATGTCCTTTCATCAATTAGTGTACCACCTTACTCTACTCAATATGTGGTGACTGCTTTAAACGCTGACGAAATTAGAATCACAACTGATAATACATCTTCACCTACTCACTTAGGTATGTGGCGTAAGATAGGTTCTGTTGATACATTTGGTAGTATAGTAGATTGTAGAAATACTACAATATCAAATATTTACTCACAGGTTAGACAGGTTAGTGGAGTCGGTGATACTAATGGCGTTAGAAGTGTGTTTTCTTATTACATGAGTAGGGATTCTAAACCTGCATTTAGACCCACATACGGTAATGGGTTTGTTTTCAATGACGACAATATCAAAGTATCGTCACTTGTCACACAAGGCTCAAGCCAAATATCTAATGTTAGGGTATTTTATGGTGCGGAAGGTAATTATGTAGACTATCCGCAAGTGGGTTTAGGTGCTAAACCGAGATGGGAAATAATACAAGCACCTCAATTGTCATCAAGTGACGAAGCATTAGTTGTAGCGAAGCAAGAGTTTGAGAAGAGAAAGAGAACACCTATGCAAATAAATGCTCAAATAACAAAACTAAATGATAAACACACGCTTGACGGTGCTAACGATAGAATGCTATACAACGCTCGCTTTGGTTACATAGCCGACCAATCAAGGACTATTCCGTTCTATAAAAGTGTTAGTGGTAATGCATTCGACCATGCTATGTATTGGACGAGTTTAAGAGGCGGTAATCTCTTTACAGGAATACAAAACGCTCTTGATGGTAGATTAGGTACTTCGACATCCCCTTCGGGTTCAACAGTTTTAGCGCAAGATAATTATAATTGGTATGGTGCTAACTCAGTATCTTATGCAACCCAAGTAGTTCATATCCCACATGGTATGCCTAAGTCAAGTAATGATACAGCGGCGGCAGGTAAAGTAAAAGCCGATGGTCGCTTGAGGATAGTTATTGATATTGCGCCCGAAACTGCATCACAAAAACTAAATTCCGGTACTGAAATTGACAACGGGACATATTTGTTTAGAGTCCATTTGCTTGATTATGATTTTGAGCCATCGGGTAGTTCACCAGCAACAGGAACGGCTACTGTTAAATCACAAACCAGTGTCACTGTCGATTCCAACGGACTGTATGAAATAGCCATACCTTCAACATACTGGACTGCTCAAACTGGTAACGAAAGAATATTACTATCTGTCAACTATGATTATTTGGCTTCATTAGTAAAACTACGATGTGGCGGAGGATTTACCACAAAGCGTAAGAATGCTCATGATTGGGAAGGTGGTACATATTCAGCAGGTCATAACCCATCATCTATTTTCCCGCTTGGTGTTCGTAGGTTTGGAACTGCTGGTTATTGGGGTGCGAGAGCAGAATACTATGCCCCAAGACTAAACATTACAGATGACTTAAACTTTACAGTAGGGACTACTTTAAAGTACACTAATTCACGATTAAATATAACAAATGAGGATTTGAGTATAAAGTCATTAAATTGGAATATTACCGGTAGAGAAACCGAAGTGCTTAATTTAAGTCTTGAAAGAGATGTCTCAAGGGCGGCAGAAGGATTTGCTTCTTACATACTACCTAAAGTAAATCTTGGCGGTAGACAGAAAGGTGGCGGCCTATCCCAACCAACGCCACACCCACTTCGCCCCCCAACTGGTGGAGGTGGTAACAATAAAGGTAAGCCGACGCAAGGTAATGAAAAGAATAAGTTTGGTGATGAATTTATTGGTACTCGTAGAACCCAAGATTTAACACCAATTACTGCACCGTCGAGAAGAAATACACCGGATGGGAGTAATTCTTCCAACAACAGTACTCCGGTTATAGGCTCATCTGCTTTATCAACTAATGCTAATAATAGAATAAAGGGTAGTATGGATTTCAACAACAGTAGTATGGTTGGCGACAAGTTTTCGGTTTTGGGTCAAAAGAAACCAGCACAAGCACCAAGAAATACTAATGCAGACCAAAGTATAGACTCTTTCATTATACCCGAAGGTGGTAACGCTGTGATGGGTACAAACGGTTTTACTTTGGCTGGTCGTGGTCAAGATGGTGGTGTAAGTGTGTACGGTTCGACAAAGATTCACTTAAGAATACCTGCTAATCCTCAAAGTAACAGCATTAGGGTATTCGGTAGAGCATCGTTACCTACTCTTAGTGCAAGTGCTGAGGTAGCGGTGGTGTTTGCTACTGCTACTTGTGTGGAGACTGGGGATTCCATAGAGTCAACAGTACAAATCGAAGCAAGAACGGACGGGTCTGCTCAAACAGTAGTTTTCATCACTGGAAACCTGCGTGGTGCTGATATAGCAGGTAACACAATAGAGTTATTGCTTGAGCGTGAAGCAGGTCGAGGGAGTGATACTGCTATGGTTAGCGCACTATCAGTCCATAATATACAGATAGCAAGTGATACTCGGTCAGTAAGTGGTAAGAGTAAGACAAATGAATTCTCATACGGTCTTTGATTCCGGTTGGTCGGGATAGCGTTCTCGTAAGAACAAAATAGCCTTTGCTCTTTGACGGCCTATACCTTCGGTATTCATCAATTGACGCTGACTCGTCCTCGCTCTTAGTATGCGAGGGAGTGAGCCAAACTCAGTAAGTAAGTCGTGTGCCGCCCGTTGCGACACACCTTCTATTGATGCTAACGCCGCTACTCGTGGGTCAACATTACGATTGCCCTTTGATGCTATCTCTTTAGGTTCTGCTACCTTCATATTTCTTACTCTTAAGTTATGGTGCATAGAACTAAGCCAATCAACAAACTCGTCCATACTTGACAGTTCCATATACTGAATGTTGGGGAATTGAATAAATAGATTCTGTTTGAATTTTTTTATGACCGCTTGCATTTTTTTCATCTCACGAGCAATCGCTACACGGTTGCCGCCTCTAACATACGGCTTTAATTTGGTGTTATAGACTACCAGCATAGGTCGCTCAAAGTTTTTATTGAGGTCATATAGTTGTCCCACAATAGTTCTACTACGACCATGCCCCATGATAGAATGATACAGGTCATTTATCTCTTTGGCTTCAATCCCAATCTCTCCGATGATGTAATCAGCGGAAATTAGACGCTTTACCTTGACATGACCGCCTTCATCATGCTTACCCATAGCAACATATAATTTGTGTTTAAGCAGGTCGTTTTCTCGGTCATCTACGATGAGCATTGTATATCCCTAGAGCCAGTAGCCTAAAAGGGTCATTCTATATTGTCCGGTATTTCTACCGTACCATCGTATCTCCAACACTTCTTAGCGCACATACCTCTCGCTACAAACCAAGCGCAAGAAGGGACACGCTTATAATTTAGATTAGTTCTTATACCTTTACGAGATACAGTGGGATTCCAATTAGACCAGTTTAGACTTTTGATATACTCAAATATCTCATCCTCAATCTTATGCTTTTGCTCGGTTGTGAGTGAACGAGGGTCAGCAAAATCTCTAAGGGTATCGGCCATGTGCTGAACCAGTGCTACACGGACATGGTGATTTGGCTTGTTTTGATGCACCCCACGAGCCAAACAAGGCATCAAAGGTACTGACCCAGCACTGAGGGTACTATCGTCCAACACAACGCTCTCAGCGAAGGAATAATCTTCTACTTCGGGCGCATACTTATCAGCCCAAGAAACAAAATCAAACCCACTCCCATTACCAATCCCATAAGGGTGCTTACTTCTGCACATTTTTTGTGGAATTTTAGGTATCTTAAAATTCTGTGGGTCTTGGATAAAGTCATTAGGGTCAACTACTACTGACCAGCGACCACGCTTAGGATTGTAAGTATTAGGTATGCGGGTCATCTTTTCGGGGAAGCCTACACCATCAAGTGTAGCAAGACCCTTAGCCTTTCTACGCTGATAATGCTCTAACGGTAGCCTGTATTGATGTCCGACGACAGATTGCTTGAACAATTGATGAACATGGAAACCTCTACCAGTGGCGACCAATCGAATATCTCCATCAAGTCTACGGATGAGTTCTGCAACATCTTGCTTGACAAGTTCAATGCCGCCTCGTTCCCCTGCATCAAAATCCCACCATGCTCTATCAATCACCGCAGTAGTATAATCCGGCTTACCATCCTCTATCCGTTCAAAAGAATATAGGCTTGTGTAGCATGAAGTCTTGTCTCGCATTCTTTTAAGATACAACGAATACTGAGTTTTGCCACTGACTATTGCTCTTTTTAAGCCTAATTCTCTCGGAAATGTCAACAACTCCATAGGAGTCACTCATGCCCTCTCCACTTAGCACCGCAAGCAGTACAGGTATGCACAATAAGCATCTTCTGTTCACCACCCACTTGTCCTGTGACAAGCATCATGGCATCGGTCTGTATCTCAGTCTTAGTATCGCATTTCGCACATTCTATCATATTTACCACTTATCCTCGCCTCTATATAAAGTCGTAGGGTCATCATCTATTCCTAACATTTGACTCTCGCACGACATATTAAATTCGCACCATTCAGTACAGAAGTAGTCATTCCACTTCATGTGCCAAAGAGCATCATTGATACCCTCACAAGTGGCATTTAAAGATTTGTGCATAGCATTGACCGACCTTGACCCTACCTTCTCAAGCACCGCCATACCTTGCGTATCGCCAAGCCAAACCTCTACATTCTTTTTAGAATCTAACTCATGATACAGTTTAGTATTAGTGCATTCGGGGAATAAGTAATAGAAGTAGACCGC
>Ga0098049_1000271_pt1 | contig 21663 bp, 20 predicted proteins | sample 13BtaG_FD_92582 | JGI IMG/M metagenome (GOLD analysis project Ga0098049, IMG submission 92582) | Marine viral communities from the Subarctic Pacific Ocean - 13B_ETSP_OMZ_AT15268_CsCl metaG | ecosystem: Environmental > Aquatic > Marine > Oceanic | place: Subarctic Pacific Ocean | collected...
AACTATATAATTTATATATCATTTTAAATAGTTCAAAATTCTTTTCAATTTCATCTATTTGAAGTACTTTCCATCCTTTTCCTTGGATAACATTTTTCTGTTTAGAAGGTCCTCTAGAATGAGCTTTCAACCATACGATACCTGTTCTTTCTATTTTTACTCCTTTTGATTCTTCTAGCGCTTTAGCATAAGATGCTAACTGTAGATCATAAGACTTATGAATAGAATTAGAAGTTTTAATATCTAGTAGCCAAACCTCTCCGTCAATCTTACATACTATATCTGCAGTTCCTGCATACTTATGTTTATCTGACCATACGAATTCTTCTGCTGATATAAGTTCAGGTTTATATGTTGTCCAGAAGTCATGAAACTTTAAGATCATTTCCCATACTATTTGAGAGTATTTAGCATTTCCATAATCATCCATCCAAGAAATCTCCTCTCCTAATATAAGCTTTTCACAAGCTTCATGTACTTGAGTTCCTTGTTTTCCTGCTCTTCGCATAATAAGATCGGCGTTATGCCCAACGTCTTTGAGCCATGACTCGAAAAACTTATTCTTGGGCATATACTGGAGTATAGTAGTTACGGAAGGGTAGTATACTCCTTCGCCTCTCTTATAAACTCTTCTATCTAAGAAATTTATTTGTTTAAGTTGTGGGTTAAAATCTAACCTCTTTTTTTCATTCTGTTCAAGAATATTCATTCCTTGTTTTATCATAGGTTTAATTTTTGCAACATTATTTTAGAAAAGTCTAATTCAGTTGCATGCTGTACTAACTCGGTAAATTTTTTAAAACCCATATCGGATGGGTCTTTACCGTTTAGCTCGATTAAATACACTTTAAATCCTGCTGCTATAAGTTTTTCAGCAATCTCTAAAGCTTGGGTTTGTGCATCAGTATCTAATGCAATGTAAATGTCTGTAAGTTTTCCTGTTAATAATTTTTTCCAAAGTGATTTAGATAAGCTTTTACCTAATATGGGAATAGCGTTTCTTTTTATAGCCATTGCGTCAAATGCACCTTCACATAGTATAATAGGTGCATCCCAATTAATTAAATTCTCAAAAAAGATTACGTCTTTGGAAGCTTCCGGGTTTTTATACTTATAGTAGTTGCCATCATAACTTCTTCCAACAAAATAGTTGAGGTGATTGGATGAAGAATAACTTGGGATAATAACTCGTCCTCCATACTCTCCACTTGTGCAGTATCCAATACTATATTTAATAAAATCATTGTCGCAAAGTCCTCTCTCATATAAGTAATTTTTAACCAAGTTAGCAACGACTGATGTTTTAGAAGCACTGTGAAGTAGTTGGTACTCTTTTGGTAGTTCTACTATAGATAGTTGCTTATAGTCTATTTTAGAACCTTTTGGTAAATACTTTAGTATTTCATTAGCTTGATCTCTAGGTGTTTTTAACTGCTTAAGAAGAGAGCGTATTGTTCGCCCTTTAGTTTGACATACCCAACATTCCCAAGGGTTATGCCCTTCTTCGTTGGTTGCCATATTAATTTCCAACTTAGGCTTTCTATGATTGCAGAAAGGACAGTGGAAGGCATGATTTTCTCTAGCTTTTTTATGAGATTTACCTAGTAAGTTCTCAATAGAGCCTAGTAAGAATGTATAATCCATACAGTTGTTCCGTAACTATTATCTTATAATATACGAAAAATAATTCTAAATATCAACTAATTTAAGGTGATTTTTTTGATTTACCATTATATTAGAAGGTCTAATATCTAATTCATCAGGATCAATACCGTGCTGTTCTGCTTCTCTATTGACATTCTCAACCCAATCTTCAGGTATTTCACCTTTAAATTCTCCTAATACTTCCATCTGTATAATTCCTAATTTAGGGTTAATAACTTCTACTTCGTATATTCTAGCAAAGTTATTTGTTTTTTTACCTTTAAGTATTTCAGCATGTACTAACTCGATTTCGTCTGTGGTTACTTTATATACTCTTCCATTAAGTAAATATGCTGAACCGTAATCTCCGGAGCCTAAATGTTTACCTCCTAGGTCTACTATCTTATCTACCTCTTTTTCAAATTCTGGATCGTAGTAAAGAATCTCTCCTAATATGACGTGTGAAAGTCTCATACATGATTAATTAGAAGGTTTTTTAAAGTGGAACTTTATTTTAGGGTAGTAATAACGTTCACCGGGATCTTCATCAAAGTATTTAGAATCGGATTGAATATCGTAACCTAAAGATTTTAAATGATCAAGAATTTTATTCCATTCTTCATCTTTAAAGTCAGAATGCACTAGAAAGGTTACTGAGCCAAAACTTAAGTCTTTTAAAGGATCGTTATCCGGTCTTCCGTCGCTATAATCTCCCAAGGATACTATTAGCCTACCGGTGTCAAATTTAGATTCTAATTCTTTCTCTAAAGCATCTTCTTCAGCTTTGTATTGACCGTATTCTAATATGATATTCGATAGTTTCATTTTCCTTGTCCTCTATACGCTTTAACGTAATGTTTTGCTCCTTTGGAACTAGAGTTCTTTGTTTTTGCATGAACTCCAGGTCTCTTCTTTTTTGTATTACCTTTGTAGTTTCCTACACCTATTACTCTTGCCATATTTTTACGACTAAATCACCTTCTCCTTTTATTAATCGGTGATATGTTCCTTTGGATATAAATAGCTTACTATCATGTAAATCCACAGGAAGTTGATTATCTAATTGAAATTTCCAGTTTGTAGTACTAATTGCTTGAATCCATCTATCTTCTCTATCCCTATGCCAAACGAATTCATCTTCAGGAGTATCTTGGGTAAACTCCCTAATTAAATAACCATCTTTTTTTTCTTCTGTGTAAGGTCTCATTCTACCAGTATCCTGAAAAGTTTCTTGAACCTCCTAAAGACTTCCAATAGCGCCCTATATTACAAGACCAGTATCCTGGTTTAGTTTTATCTTTCTTAGTAGAACATTTATGTCTAGCTGCGAAAGAAGCTCTAGCTCCTGGTTCTTTGATTTTAACTGATAAATTACCGCTATCTCCAAAGTTTACTTTTTTTACATTACCAGTTTTTGGATTTTTAACATAAACGTAAAACTTTTTAGGTCCACCTCTTTTAGGTTTATTTAACGCTACATCTTTACCTTTATATTCTGCTTCATCAATTTTATTCATATCTCTGTCAGATACCCAATATGAGGCTATACTTCCAGGTGTAGCTCCTGAATTTTTAACTTGTTTAATATATTCTTCAGCTTCTTCTTTTGAAAATACTCTCGGTTCTTCATAATCAGATTCAGCTGATCTTACTAATGATTTACCAGTTCTAGGTCCACGGTTAACAGTTACGTAATATTCTTCTTCATATACCATAGGAAGATCTAAAGGTACTTTTTCTCCTTCATACATTCCGTACTCTCCTATATCGGTGGATTCTAGTAATTGAGCATCTTCTTCGTTTAGTTCTATAAGACCGTCTCTCCAAGCGTCTCTCGCTTCAGCAAATAATTGTATAAAGTTATCACTAGAGTAACGGTAGACATTCTCATACAAAGAGAGATTGTTATCTACATGGTACTGTAGAGATGGTAATCCTACTAAATCTTTAATTTTTATCATTTACAAAATCTTTTTTATAAAACTTACCTAAAATATTATCGTTTATAAAGTTGTTTCTATCTTCTAATACTTCGTTTATAAATAGGTACTTACATTCATAATACGTTAATAACTTCTTATTAGGTACGAAGCTAAGTATTTTTCTTGAAAATTCAAACTGGCCGCCAGATTTAATTATATCTAATATCTCTTTATGAGAACCGTAATATTCTTTCCAATCAGATTCTTTAACAACCTTTTTCTTCATTGGTACTCTTCCTCCAATTCCTTTTGCTTTTCTTTCTTCTTTTAATAATAAGGATTCTTTTTTTCCAATCTTAACATTGCGTTCAAAGAAGAGTACTTTTTTACCAATATACTTTCTACCTGTTGGGGTGTGAGTAGTTTGGTAAATAAATCCGTAAGTGCCATCAGGCATGTCGGAAATATCTGTTACGATTTTCCCATCATACCACCAAGAAGGTTTAGTTACCATTTTACTATTACTAGACAAATGCTATTTTACATATTGAAGAACCGTCTGGGCTGAAATATAAACATCCTGCTCCTGCTGATCCTGAATGAAATATTGAACCTTGTGCTAGGTTAGTTGGTGTAGCATCGAGAATTTCTAATGTTAAAAGACCTGTAGCATCTACTGAGCTTCCTGATATTAATAAGTTGTTTACTGCAGTGGTATCTGGTGTATTCACAGTTAAATGAGATCCAATGATAAATGAATTACAAGCTGTTGATGTTACTTCATTGTTTAGACCTCCAAGTATACCTCCAAATGCAGCACTTACTTTGTTAGTACTACCTCCGGCAATTACAGTGTTTTGACATAGTGCGCAGTTAGCAGATCCACCACCTACGAAAGCGTAGCAAGCTGCTATATTGTTAATACCTCCTCCAATAGTACTATAATGTCCAAATAGTTGCGAACAGTTTCCATATCCTCCTCCAATTGTACCGTGCTCAGAACCTTCTATTCTATTAAGTCGACCACCGGCAATAGTTCCTAAACACTGTGAAATAGTATTTTGAATTCCACCTCCTATAGAAGAGAATTGTCCTGCTGTCAACTGGTTACAACTACCTCCTGCAATTGTGCTATAAGCACTATTTGTTTCTATCCTATTGCAAAAACCTCCTCCGATTATACCGTAAGTACTACAAATAGTGTTGCATTGTCCACCTACGACTGTACTTACATTACCTCTAACGCAGTTTATTTTACCTCCTGCGATTACACCGTATGCATGTTCAACAATGTTTCCCTGTCCTCCAGCTATCGTAGCAAATTGAGCGGCAGTTTTATTAGAATCTCCACCACCTATAAATTGAGCGTTGCAGATGCATGAGTTTAAAGATTCAATTGTATTATTAAGACCTCCTACAATAGCTGCTCCTGATTGAGATGCACCGTCGATGCGGTTGTTACTTCCAGCGCCAATGAATGAAAAACAGCTGTAGTTAATTAAGTTCGATTCTCCTGAACCAATCATTCCGTTGCATCCAGTTTGTTGCATAGAATTAGATGCACCTGCGACAATTGCGGAATTTGCATGAGTTGTACAATTGTTATTACCTGCTCCTATAATAGCTGAGTTTCCTACGTTACAGTTTCTATATCCTGCTCCTATCATTCCATATGTCGAACCATTATCATTACATAATCCTGCAACTATAGCACTCATAAGACCTGTTTGAGTTTGACATTGTCCTCCTAAAATAGAAGAACCAGATCCGTGAGTTAGTGTATATGAATGTCTATTTCCAACTATTAATCCATCACTGTAAATTTCTCCATTAACAGTTAATTTACCTTGACTTCCAGAATTGATTGGATCTAATCTCATTGACTCATATGTGCCTCCTGCAGTTGTATGAGTCCATTTAAAGTATTCGTTATTATTATCTCTAGTATTAAACTCTAATCTAGAATCTGTATCTCCATCTCCTGTATTGTAGAACTTAATAGAAGCACCGTCTGTGTTCATTGACCATACTATACCTTTTCCTGATGTTTTAAACGAAGTACTACCTGAATGTTGTAAGTTACCTCCTATAATAACATCTGAGTTAAATTTTGATGTACCTACTACTGTAAGTTTATATCCTGTATCAGTATCTGTACCGCCTGTTCCTCCAATCTGCCAGTTACTACTTCCGCTATGTATTAGTCCTGCAAAGCCTGTTGCTCCGCTGGTATCCATATCAGAACCTGCATAGAAAGCAAAATCACCGGTAGTTAGAATTTCAGATGTAGTAGTTCCTGCTACCATACCGATTGCATGAGTACCTAAATCTGTTGCTCCATTAACTACTTTAAGTCTAGAAATAATACCACCTGCTCCTTGAGAAGGAGGATATTCTGATACATCTACATATCCGTATGCAGCTAAAGTATAATCTGATGTTGTATTCTCTGTTCTATCATCATATACTTCAAATTGAGAACCTAATACTTTATCGTAATGGTCATTAGGGTGTCCAAATAAACCTTTACCATCACCTCTAATCATGAATCTAGCAATAGCGTTATCCCATCCATCTACTTGTGCAGTACCAAAAGTAATACCGCCGTCGCCTACGTTGTCGTCTATAGCATTAACAATCCAGAATCTGTTTCCAGTACCTGCTACTGTTCCGTTTGATGTGTCATCAATTATATTGAAACCAACAGCTGCATTTTCTGAACCTCCATCTTGTTTGAATAGTATAGATGGGTTATCATTTTCACCTGTAAGGTCTGTGTTGGTTGGATCTGCTTCTATTGTTAAAGTTGCATCATTCCCTGCTTCTGCTTTAATAAGTAGGTTTCTACTTAATTTTACCTCATTGGTATTAAAGTTTGCAACTTCTGTTCCACCTAAAGAGAATATTTTAAAGTTTTCAGAATCATGTGAGATGTAACCACCATCGCCTACTCCGTCTTTATCACCTATCATAAAGTCACCAGAATTATTCATAAATGCAATCTGGTTTCCTTGAACACCAATGTTTAATACATCATTACCTACAGCATATGATGGGTGGTCGACATGTAGAGTAGCTGTAGCTGATGCAGTTCCAATTCCTATACGGAAGTTAGAATTTGCTGTTAAAACAGTTTTTTGATCATTCTTTATTTTTATAGTAGAAGAATCTCCAGTGATAAGAGCACCATCACCAAGTCTTTGAGTATCTCCAATTACAAAACTACCATTAAGTGGATTAGCAACCAATACATCATCTCCTTGATTTGTAACTTTGAATTCACCGCCTTGAACACCTAATGAGCCAGTAAATCCGTGATTATCATCTGAAGTATCTCCAAACTTAGTAGAACCGTCTTCAAATACTACTGAAGCATTATCGAACTCTGTGCGTACTTCTTGTGCTGTTAATGTTCCTCCTACAGTTAGATCTCCCTCTACTGTTGTTGTTCCTTTAAATACTGTGCTTCCTTCTAGTAGATTAGTACCTGATAAGGTAGTAGCTCCGTTGTGGGTAAGTGAACCAGTAATAGTAGTATTCCCATCTATACTAATATGGTTACTGGAATTAGGTTGTATCTTATTTACTTTTAATGTGCTCATTTTAAATAATTGTTAGTGTTGCGTTATCGTCTATTTCGATTAATGATGAATTTGCTATTGGTCCGAAAAGTCCTGCATTATAATTAGACGGGACTTTAAAATGTTTTGTTACTGTGTCTGGGTTCATAAATGCTCCCTCGAATACTGTTAGGTTACCTGTTACTGTCTGGCTTCCTGTTACCTGTAAACTACCAGTAAAGGCATGTTTATCTTCTAATGTATCTCCAAATTTTGTAGAACCTGATTCAAATATTACTGCTGCGTTTTGGAATTCTGTTCTAACCTCTTGTGCTGTTAAGGTACCTGTTACAGTTAGATCACCGTCGACATTTACTGCTCCAATAAAGTCATGAGTATCATCTGGGGTATCACCAAACTGTGTTGAACCTGATTGATATACAACTGATGATGATACTAGTTGTGTATGAAACTCTTTACCTGTAATTGTACCTGTTACTGTTAAATTACCATCTACATGATGATCTCCTACAGTAATTAAAGAACCTGTTAGTTTTAAACTATTTTGTCTATAGTCAAATATAAAATTAGGGGTTGCACCAAATAATGCATCAGAGCCTGAAACTGCACTACCTACTTTATACTGTACACTATAATCACTACCTGAAGGTGCTCCTCCTGGTATCTGTATTTCGTTATTAAGAGAAGCTGTTGTAAATAAACTTATTGCAGTACCTGATATAGACGAAGAATAGATAAAATGTCTAAAGTTATTATCTAGTTCGTGATGGCTTAATGCCGAGCCTTTATCTCCTCTTAATATAATTGCCATTTTATTCTTCTAGTTTAGCGATTCTTTTTTCTAATCCTTCTATAATACTACTTTGCTCATTAACTGCCTCTATTAAAAGAGGTACTAGCTTAGAGTAGTCCACAGAAAGATAAGAATTATTATCTTCCGAAACAACTTCCGGAAGGACTTTTTTTACTTGTTGTGCAATTACACCAACTTGACTATCTTTCTCATCTTTCCAATTAAAGTAGACTCCTTCAATTTCATTCACTCTTGAGAGTGCATTGTCTATAGGATAAATATTCTCTTTTAACCTTTCGTCAGAGTTAGAAAGTAAGCCTTCTGATGCTCTAATACTACCTGATACCTCTAAGTTGTAAGTTAAATTATCTGCTGAGGTATTAATCCCTACTTTAGATGCAGTGTATACTAGTCCATCGGCACCTGCTAAGTTACCGTCTCTGTTATATTGAATCTGAGTGTCAAATCCTTGAACTGTTCCTGTTGTCAAGGGTACTACATGTGCATCTCTTTTAACTGGAACTTCCATACTACTTGTATAGTGTAGGTATAGATTATTATCAGATATAGAGCTAGAATAGAAAAAGGAACCTAAGTTCGTATCCATCTCAGCGTACGTTAGTGCTTGTTTTTTTTGTGCTCTAAAAAGTATTCGCATTATATATCTATTTTTACAACAAAAGTCATATCTGTATGATGTGTCTTCTGTATTGGTCTGTTCGTTTTAGCTACTGCCAGCAATTGGTTAGCAGCATTATAAAGTCCTACTGTTGTAATATATGGAGTAAAACTACTACCAGTAACATTACTGTCTATACTACCTAAAGAGTCTGAAATAGCTGAACGATTATATGTATAGTTATATTCAGAATCTTTCACAGTACAGTGTACATTATATGTATAAATAGGTTGGTTTGATTTCCATCGCAATTTATGCCTAGAATAAGTACTTAAATACCTTGCTACAGTCTCATCAGTAATAATAGCTAATCCTTTATTATAAATAATATCACCGACAACTTTCATAGGCTCTGTCCATAAGTGGTTAGAACCTGAGTATATTAAAGCTCCTTCTCCGTTATCTATAATTTCGAATCTTTGCTGTTTTCTATTAATGTCTACGTATTGATAGTGCTCTCCTGGTGCTACCGATTCAGTAACAAAGTTACTTTCATCTATTGCATAATCTACATCATCTAATGGATTTGATCCGTACCAGTATTCTACGTTTTCTACAAATTGATTTTGTCCGCTATATCTATGTTTACAATAATCATCTGCAAAATATAAATCCTGATCTTCAATAAGAGGTTTGAAAGAAAATGTATTAGGTTCTATATTAGTACCTGTCACATCTCTCGGAATTGATATAACTGCTACTTCTGATTTTAAATCTCTAGAGCCACTTATAGTTAAAGTTGTCTGTAGAGATAAATCACTTGAACCAGAAGTTAATCCGTTCCCTATACTATCCCTATAAAAATTTTGATATACACTATCCCAAGTTAGCTTTTCATATCTATTATTACGAAAATCTAAAGGGTAAGGATAAAAGGGAGTAGAACCTGAAAAGCCTCTTAATGTAGAAATATCATAGGTCTCTATTAAGCTACCTGATGCTTCCCATTGTTTACGCGCTGAGTAATCAGATACGTATACATTTTGTCTGTTCAGTTTTTTGTAAGCACTCATTCATTAATAATCAAGCTTAACGCGGATTAGCGATTCCTTTGTAAAATCTTTTAATAAAGGTCTAGATAATTTTGCGATTGCTAATAAGTCGTTATTGTCGTTATATAGTCCAACAGAAGTTACATATGATTGTGGAGAGTTAATCATGACGTTATGTCTAAGTTCTCCTGAACCAGTAATTAGAGACGGGTTACTAGAGTAGTTGAATTCATTATTTCTAGCTCTAACAAATACAAAGTTAGATGAAACTGTCTCTTCTGATTGTACTCTGAAGGATTGACCTTTTGCAAATAAATCGTAACCTAATTGTAAATTTGTTGTTATACCGTCACTATGTAAAACTCCAGCATCTTTCTTAACCGGTAGTACTACACCTCCATCACTTGCTTCAGCTTCAAGTGCACTAGCATTTAGTAATATTACACCAATATCTGGGTATAATTTTCCGTAAGAGCCATTATTAGCCGAATAGCCGTTTGAGTTTTTACCTGTATATACAGACCCTAATGAACCTGATATTAGTTCATATTCTCTTCCTGCATCGGTAAATGTTACTGTTGAAGCTACTTGACTATTATCTATAAGTCTTAATTCTGCAAAATTTTTATTGGCACCATCTCCGGGTACATATATATTGAGAGAATCATCTTGGTATTTTATTACTAAATCTAAAGTACCAGGTAAGAGTTTTTCTTTATATCTTGCTCTATCAATTGATATTGCATAAAAATGATCAGAAGGTATATTACCGAAACTAAAATCAGTATCTTCATCTCCTAAAACTAACGATCTATATTGACCGTATATAGTAGAAGAAGGTGATTTGCCGGGTACTATTGGATTATAAACTAAACTACCGCCGCCGTCTTTATTTCCATAAGTAACTGAAAATTGAACTCTTGCAGAAGAACCTGTAGGATCAGACTGGTAAACGTTAAAGTAGTACTCTCCTGATGGCCCACCTATTTGTGTAGATGATGTTACAAACGTGTCTAATGTTGTAATATTACCTGACCATACTGGTGTTGAAATAGATTCAGCACTTATTACTACGTCTTGAGGATCGAATCTTTTAAATGACATAATTAATTAGTTTTTGTTATGGTTACAGGAATAGTTAATCTAGCTCCAGAATCTCTACCGATTACTGTTAAAGTAGTCTGTAGTCTCGTTCTAGAACCGAATAACGTGTTTATAGTTGTCGATGTTAGGTTAATAGTTGTACCTATAACATTTTTAGATACATTAGTTCCTAAAGTTGTCGTAGAGTTTAGCTGTTCTGCTTCTTCTGTATTAATTCCTACACCGGAGAATGTATTTAAAACTCTTACATCAGCAATTGTTGCTGTATACCCTGAAGCTTCGAAGGTTGAAGTAGCTCCTTGGAAATTTAATGTCTGAGGTGTGATAGCAACTGATGCTCCTTGTTTTAGAGTAATAGCGCTAAATCCTAAATCTAGAATCGGTAATTTTGAAGTACCTCTCGGAAGGGTTACTAGCTTGTACTTCATTATTTGAGTCTCATCAGGAAAAGCTTCTAGTAAAGGCATATTTTCTATTGCCTCACCGTAAAGCGCAGAACCAGAGGGATGAAGTGGATTGTATAAGGTATAATCTATCTCATCATCTGCTAATGCAAATTGAGTGATTTTGAAAGAACCGTCCCCTCGTGCTAACAGTTCTCTTCCTTTTTTAGTTAAAATCGCATCCACTGTTACGATCGAATTATCTAAATATCCCATTTTGTTTTATTGTGTTTTATATAAATATGTAATAATCTTGTTTTATTTAACTTCTATTTTAAGATGATCCCGTTGATGCAAATTCTTCATTTATTGCTATACCAAATTCATCTGTTGTATATATTGATCCTTTTTCTACCGCATGAATTTTGCTAGAAACTACTCTTACGAGTTTATTCCCATCTTCTTTGAATATAATACTTCCTCCGTATACTGCTGTGTTATTGGTATAATTTATACTAGTATCTAAATCAACCAGTGTTGCTGATCCAAAAGCAGAAGATCTTTTATTTTGTGAGTTTAGTAATTCTGCCAATGGTGATCCTTTTACTAAAGGAAATGTAGAGCCAGTGAGAAGCGCAGAACCAGAAGGTATATAATCAGTCGGTCTAGATTCAACATTAAAATATAGTTTTGTTTTTTCTGGATCTCCTGCTCCTAGTGCTAGTAGGGTATCTTTATCCCCATCTAATGGATGAATAGCTCCTTCAAACATTATATACGACTGTGCAGGAAGATCTCTTTCCTGTATTGGAGTATTAACACTCCCTTCGTATCTGGCATTAGTCCATCCTACTGTAGTATAATTACTATACTGTACTTCTGCTAGAGCTGCTGTATCGGTAATAATAGCGTTAAGGTTAGATGGAGATGCAGCGTCTGTATTTCTGTCAACCTGAACTGAGCCTTTGCTTGTCTTTAATCTTAGTGCGTTACCTAATAGAACGTCAAATTCACTATTTGTAAAGTTTCCAGAGAGGTAATCTGTAAAGCTTACTTCTACTGAGAAATCGATAGGGGTACCTGAAGAATCTGTATTCCCTGACATTGAGTCAAATACTGTGGGTTCTACTTGTAGGTAGTAGTAATCAGTAAGTTTTGATATATTAAGTACCTTTACTCTAATTCTATCTGTACCTACTTTAAATGTTATAAATTTTATCTGCCGTAACGTATCTTCTAATCTCACGTTATTTAAACTTGAAAAAGATATAGTTAAACCCACTACTGAATAAGGAGGGAAAAATCCATCCTTTAATGTGTAAAGGTATTCATGTTCTCTTTTTTCAAATTCACTACCTGGGTATGAAACTACGTTATCGTATATACCTCCATTAATAGAACTACTAGGAATATTTGGATCCGGAACTGGAACTCCAGTACCTGCATAATCTGCTATTATATTAGGAGGTATCTGGCTTACTGGTAGCGGAAGAGAGCCAGAATCACGACTACTGCTATACAGGAGGTTCATACTACCTCCACCGTATATGTTTGGATTTCTTAATTTAAAATCTAATTCAGTCATGTATTACTTTATTATAAATATTTTATCTTTATTTTATTTATGTATATGAAAAAGTTCGATAAATATCAGCTCCAGAACCTCCTGAGAATGTTACATCTGCTATAGTCCCTACTTGTGATAATGTTACTCCATCAGAACCTATTTCGTAATGTCTAATTTCTATTGTACCAAAGTTACCATTATTATTATTTTGAGTATTTTCCATGAAAATAGAATTCGTACCATTTAATAAGTAACTAGGATCAAAATACTGTACTTGCATCAATGATAAAGGACAAACAAAACCGGCGCCTGTTGAAGAGATTGTTAAACTTGTATCAGTTGAACCAATAAACACTCCTCCTACTTGAGCGTTTTGACTTAAGTCTAAAGATCCAATTAAATTACCGTTTAAATGAACATCAAAATTATCATCTCTTGCTGCATTAGAATTACATACTTGCATTACGAATACCTGACCGGTAGGTGTTGGTAGATCGTTAGATTCAAAATCTGCATAATAATCTACAGTTGATAGCGAACCACTTTGAGTAGGTATAGTTAGAATTGATGAGGTTGAAAAATAAGTTAAAGCATCTGGAGCTAATTTCCATCCTTTAAATGTACCTGCTACTGGGTCTGCTTCTATTGATAAAGGAGCATCGTTTAATGGATGAGAAAACTTTAATACATCAGTTGCGTATGGAGTAGAACTTGGACTTACAATACGTAATCTCCCGACTCCATCGCCTTCGTTTTGTACATTAAATCTGAAAAAATCACCTATGACATCAAATTCTAAATCTACATCACATGCTAAAGGTAGTATTTCATTAATACTAAAAGCCCTAATATTATAAAAGCTTATCGGTTGTTGTTGACTTTTAAATCTGTTACCTGCATTAAGTTCGCCTTTTGTGACGGTTAAGTTACTTCCATCGAATTCTCCTGTTAATCTTGGCTCTTCACTACTCATGTCTCTAGGTATTTCTCCTATTGGAGAGACTACAACTTTATTGTAGTTAGTAGTATACGGAGATTTATTTCCTTTACCAAACATATCCCCACTTGAACCTGTTACATTAAGTAGGCTGATAGAACCAGTCAAAAGTTCATCAGAAAAAGAGACTTTAACTTGCTTTGCTTTACTTCTATGAAGCATATGAGAGCGTACTATAACTCCAGTTGTAGCTGCTGCTCTAGCAGGTATGAATTCTTTTACCAGCCTAAATATTACATTATCAAAGAATTTAATTAATCTAATATAGTCTGTAGGTTCTCTATAGTTGGCAATTTCATCAGTCCATCTAAACCTTTCTCTTGGTTCATTTGAATCTCCTCTATTTACATCTGCATTTCCTCTAACATCTCTATGAGAATCCTCCCATCTGAGGACTATCCATTGCCAGAAGTTATAAGGAGAGAAATCTTCATCAAATGTTTCTTTAGTTAATCTATCTAATGAATTGTATCTATCTGCATCTGCTTCCCTAGGGTCACCTATATAGTCATCGTAATTATAACTCCCACTATACTTAAGTTTAATTATATCATTAGTAGGTTGTGCTATATCAAATCCGACTTCTATTTCATGTAGATCATCTGAATATTTATATTCTTTTTTATTTATGCTTACATATTCTGAAAGTGTACTACCTGTAACAATAGAACCTGTGTTTGATAATCTTAGTTTTTCAAGAGAACTTGTAACTTCTTGTTGTATGGAGAAAAATCGACCAGCAGTAATATCTGTTCCACCTTTTTGCTTTATAGTTAGGATATTATCAGGTATACCAAAACAGTTTATAAGAGCTCTTAATCCACGGTGAGTACCTTTGGCTTTAGTAAGGTAAGGTAAATTGTGATATATACGTTTATATATTTCTTTCTGATAATTGTCTTGAGGCATTGGCTGTAGGTAGTCAAGACCACTACCCGATGTTATCTGTCTGAAGCTATTAATTACTTCTCCAGTACTACCAGAGTCGTATCCATCGCCAACAAAAGCAGAAAATAAATTTTCTAAACTTTTATTACTATTGTATAAATTATATCCAAAGCTTTCTATAGCATCCCTCACTAAGTCTTTAGATATACCAAAATTTAATCTGTTATCTGCATCATACTTATCTGAAACTGCTTTAAAGTAGATCCATAAGTTATCGAAATGTTGCCCAATCATTTGAGTGAACATTAATATTGGATCATTAGCACCATCGTCTCTAATATAAAGAGGTAGTGTATCTGTTAGCGCATCATCATTAAGGTTATCAAATATAGATGCTGTTACTATCTGTCTGTCAAACCATTGAACTGATTCAAGAGAATCACTAACTTGATTTATATATGGAGGTTTATTATTCTTTTTTGGCCAAGAGTAAGAGCCGCTTTCGAAATATAAATACCTGTCGTAGTGATCAAAATTCTTAACTAATCCTTCAATTAATCCATTATAGTAGTCTCTACTACCTGAGATACCCATTTTCTTATATCCGGTACTTTCTATTGCCTGAATACTGGTTTCGTATGACTGTATAAGCTCTAATTTATACTTAAAATTACGAAGTCTTTCTTCTGCAGAAGAGAAGTGTATAAAGTCAGAGTAATCTGAATGGTTAATACTTATTTGAGCACTACTTTCGTTAAACAGAGAGTACAGGGAATAATACGAACTAGTAACCGGAAAGCTAAATAGTTCGTCAAAATTAAAAAACTCTGTAGGGTTATTATTTTCTTTTTCAACCTCTACATCAAAGTTAGGACCTTTAAGAGAAGGTATCTTAATTTCATCAGGTATTAACTCGGTACTAACTGTAAAGCTTGCAGTATCTGCTATTGTCTCTAGTACTCTACAAAGAGATTTAGCTTCCCATGTATTAGGAAGTGGCTCGTATAATTTTAATACAAGAGAGACGTTATTTTTGTACTCTTGAGTATCAATATTAATTATTGAGTATATATTATTTTTACCAAAGTCTAATTTTAAATCTGAAAAGTATGAGTTATTTTCTAACTTAGCTTTGATTTGCTCTACTCTTAATTCTAAATCTTCATTATCTACTTCTAGAGTTAATAATCTTACCTCTGTTCTATCCCCTGATACTTCTTCAAGAAAGAAGTTTTTAGCTACAGTCGAATCTGAAAATAAATCTGAGAAGAAATTATATGTTAGTAGAATATCCCCATTCCTGTATCCATTTGATTTAGCATCATTTGCAGGATTAATTTCTATATTTGTTGCTCCTGATTTACCTGCTCCAGATGCAGTACTTGTTTGGGTTGCGCCTCTGTAGTTGAGTTGAGATTTTAATAATGCGCCGTCTAATGTATAGAAATGTAAATCTATAAAGTCAACAGAACTGTTGAATAGATTATTAATAGAGAATGGGCCAACAAGAGCCTTATCTTTTAATTTTAATTCAGACTTTGAGTCGTATTTAAAATCCTCTAATTGATTTACTATGTAATTAGTTACTGCCATCGTCTATTCCTGCTTTACTATTTGCAAGTTGTATTTCTAAGTCTACTACTTTAGTATTTGCTTCTAAAAGTTGATCTCTTAATTCTGCTATTTCGTCTAATAGTGGTTGAATATCTAATAAAGCTTCTTGTATTTGAACTAATTCACTGCTTCTTTCTATTAAGTATTTATGAGAGCTTCCTTCTCCTTCTAAAGGTATATCTAGATATAAATCTTCATAATCTTTAAAAAACTGTTCAACTGTTTTTAGAGAAAAACCATCTTCGTCTTCTGTAATAAACGATTTAAATTGCGTATCTACAACTTTTCCAAAAGAATCTTTTTGGTAAACTGTTTTTTGTATTTTTATATTATTACCCATTTCTAACTACTTTAAATACGTTTTTATTATCTAACACTACTGAGCTACCGTCTAAAGTTGTTTTAACTAATAATCTATAGTATCTTTCTGGTTGTAATGTATCCATATAAACGTCAAAGTAGCTACTAGTATTGTCTGCACTAATTTTAGTAAACTGTGTGTCAAAATCTATAATCATTTCTTCACTATACTCGTCTTTAATGCCCCAGTATGAATTTTCAGGTAGTTTATTTTCTGTTAAGTATATAGAACTAGTTGTAAAACTTCTTACAGGGTATTTAGGTCTTGCTGAAAGTCTAAACCTTGCTACATCTGAATCTATATATTTTTCTTTATGATTTTTTATAGTTATATTAGCAATATCTGTATCTAATGTGTTTAAAGAGCTGTTATAATTTGAGTCGTCCCATTTTAATTCTAAATAAGGGGGAAAGATAGTACTTGTATTAGAGCTAAAATACTTTAAATTAATAGAAGATGTAAGTTCGTTTTCTAAACTATCTTGAAATTTAAGTAAAAACCCATCATTATCTATACTTCCTCCTTCAAATGAGGTTATATAATTAGTGACATCTATATCTACATCTAAATTAGAAAGTAATGTAAATGTTTGAGAAGATGAATTATCGTCATTGACAAAATCACATCCAGGTGTTAACCATTTAGAACCCGGTTTTCTATCTATCCAAGTTACTCCAGTTGTATTCGCTGGGCTATCTCCTAATTTACCTGTTCCCTGTAGCCAGGATCCGCTAATACTATGAGCTTCTAAAATATAGTCCTGGGGAAGTTGTATTCCGTCTGCAAGGTATAGGTGAAGAGAAGCAGAATAGGAGCCGGACACTTTAGTGCTGAGAGCACTTGTTATGTCTCGATCTGAAAATTTAATTAGTATCCGGCTTGAGCGGCCTATTCCATCATCATCAGGGTATGAACGAACTTCTAATATTTCATCTAAACCAGCGTTACCGTATACGCCAGCTGCATTTGGTTCACTGAGTATTGTTGCGTTTTTTTCTGGGTAAATTCTATATATTGCCATTCTATAATGTTGTTACTCTTCCTTCTATATCTTGATTAGGGTATTTAACTTCAAAACAACATGGGTCGTAAGAAGGATATAGAACGTTATTTTTAGTTGCTCCTTTAGTATCATAGCCAAATTCACTATACCTACCGCCTGCTTTATTCTCTATAATAATACTCTTCACTGTTTGTACTCCTTTTATTCTGTCTAGTTCTGTATATAGAGATGATATATTAATTGGTTGATTAATAGTAAGTTTGTCTTTTGCAAATAATTGTTTTAATTTTTCAGTACAGCTAAGTAGTACATCTCTTGATTGAAAGTTAGGTAGAGCTATTATTTCAAACTTAATACCTATGTTTACAACAAAAGCATCTTTTAATTCTACTGCATCTGTTAGCATCATATATTCTGATAAGTAATTTCGTATATTATCTTTAAGTGTATTAGAAGCAGGAACTAAATGTCCATTATTATCAAATGCTAGCACATATAGAGCTAATGCAAGTCTATTAACACTAAGAACTGATTTAGTATTTGAAGCTGTATGATCTTGTGTTACAAATATCTTAGCTATTGACCCAAATTGTGGTGGAAGTGATAAAGATCTTACTGCGTAATCCTGTAAAGTTACTACTCTTTTCTGTTCTGCGTACGCTCTTATACTATTTTCTCTTAATTCTTCTATAGTATCTCCATCTCTACCACCTAGTGCAGGAGAAATATTATTAAAAACCAATGAGGATACTTTTGATGAATCTGTAGCTGTTGTTGTAACTGCATCTATTAAGTTTACAGTATTAGCTGGAGCATTTGCTTGTACTCCTCCTCCTACTATGTATCTGATAGTTAGTGTAGTATTAGATGGTGCTAGCCCATATGATTTAGTAAATAGAAAATTAGATGGGTCATAAGCTACGTCTAATCTAGGTAACTCACTTCTGGTTTGGTACGCAATAGTATTAGGATCAGGTAGAAACTCTTCATTGTCTTCTGTGCTTATTCCTGAACCAAATTGAACTTGAAGTACTCCTGTTGATGTTAATCTAGTAACAAATCTCCTAGGAACTTTCTTTAATTTAAGAACATTAGGAGTTAAGTGTCTATCATCACCATAGTTTCTTTCTTCTACGAATATAGTATCTTGACCTAAAAAAGGAACCTCATACCATTTATTACCGTCACTATCTGTAATGTCTAATATACCTACTATATTATCTGCTTCTATATTTACTGTGGCAAACTTCTCTGAAATAGTATATGTTTGTTGAGTGGATTTTACTGTTCCTGAAAAGGCTTTAGTAGTCTTTTTAAGTAAGAACTCTGAGGGCTTACCATCTGTTAATGTATTGACTGTAATCTCAGTAGGATCATAGGAACTAGAAAAATTAAAGTCAACCTTATTAGTTAATAGAAATACTGTTTGATCTTTAGTACTTGCTTTAACTGTGCTATTTTCTGCTATTGTTATTGCTTGATCAAAATCAGGCTTTGCTTCGGGTCCAATTGCATCTACTGTTTGAGTTACTGTTAGCTCAACTTCAGCTACATTAGTAGCTTTAGGTTTATATCCCATCATGTAGGCTAAAGAGTACAGGTTTGCTGGGTTTTTAGCATGCTGTAGGAATGTTTCCTGTAGCTGGGTGTCTTGATAGAATGACATTACATCTCCAACATAAGATGCCATCTCAATTAACATCAACCCTGGTGAGGTTGGAGAGAAGTCATTATAGGAATCAGGAAAATATGATTTAGCATACTCTACTAATTGAGTACGGAAATCGTCAAAATTCTTATTTATATATTTTATGTCTCTTGTTTCTGCCATTATATTGCTACATTTATTAACAGTTCATCACTTATACCTGTTTCTGCTATAGAATAAGAAAGGTAGAACCCTATAGTATTTCTATCTTCACTCGCTACTAATTTTATTTCGTTAGGAATAACTCTAGGAAAATATATTTCAATTGCTTCTCTAGCTCTTGCATCTAAGGCATCTATTTTTTCTTCAGTTATATTTTCGAATAATTCATTTCTTAGTCCAAATCCAAACATAGGATTTAAATATCTTTCACCTCTACCTGTTAAGAAGTAGTTAATTAGGTTGTTTTTTATTGCATCTTTTGTTTGATAGTTAGAACTAAACGCGTTTTTAGAACTAAAAGGTAATTCTATTCCTACTGCTTTTCTAGGCTGTAGATCTAACGGGTTTATTTTTTTAACTTCAAATGCCATTTTATCCTAATCTTACTTTATCTTTTGCATACGATGCATCTAATACCTCTTTTGCTTTGCCGACAAAATCTAATTTAGATATGTCTATACCCGGTGTAGAACTAGCTTGCATTCCTAATTGGCTAGCCATTTTTGCAGAAGTAGAAGGTGGTTGTGCACCTGTAATGTTATTAAACTCTTCTGGTGTCATATTGGCTTTTGTCATTGTTAGCATTTCATCTATGCTATTGCTGCCCATTACTGGGTTGGTTCTACTAGGAGTAGGTTTAGTTACTTCTTTAGTAGTAGTGTCAGTGTAGAACGTTTGCTTAGGGTTACTAGCGATTTTAACTGCTTCAGTTAATACTTCTTGTAACTCTTCCTTAAAAGCTGCTCTAACTTCTTCTCGTATAATTTTACGTAATTGATCGAGTTTCATATATATAAATAGTTAAGTTAAGAAAGTTGATTGTCTATTTTGAATTTAATTTCCTCTAATAGTATTTCTTTCGATGAACTATAGGAGTCTGGTCCTTTAAACACAATGACTCCATTCTTTTCTCCTGTCGCATAATGCCTAGGAGCTAAGGTAGGTGATTCATTTGTTCTCTGTACCTTTAGTATATAACCTTTATAAGTATTATCAGCTGTTTCTTCGTTAATAGAAGATTCTTTTTCTACAAGGTTATTTGTAAGTTTAGATAAATCGTCTTTAAGCTCTTTTAGAATGTCTAATGGGATAGAGTCTGTTAGAGTTTGGTCAATTCTATTTAAACTAGATTTCAAACCTTCAATTGCTACATTAGTCTGATTCGTAACATTGGGGTCTGTTTTTTGTAGTTTTGATACACTATCAAATTCATTTAACCTATTACCTTTTTTAGTTGATTGAGATTCTTTACTCAAAAGACCTTTAGATGATAGATTAGTATCTGATGTGTCTATTTTTTCGAGTTTATCTGATACGTTCTTTAAGACTGTATCTAATTGTGCAAAAGCTTGAGCTTTCGCTGTAAGAGTAGAAGGGTCAATATCCAGCTCTACTACTTTTATTTCTTTCTCGGGTACACCTGCTGGAGAGATCTTCTTCTTTACTTTCGCTAAATTGTTTTTATCTTCTTTTTTAGTTAATATAACTGCAAACTTATTAACTACTTTACCGTCTATTTTTTCTACTGGGAGACGGAAAGCATCTCCTTCTTTTAAAATATTTAATTTAGGACCTGTTGATGGAAAGTCTGATAGATCTCTTTTACCTTTTAGAGATACTGCTGCTAAATTAACTTTTTTTGCTAAATCTTTTTCTAATTTACTTTTAGGTGAATCTGTGTTTTCTGGTTTAAGTACTTTAGAGCCAAACGAATCTAAGATATTGTTGCCATCTTCATCTATAATACCTAACTCTTTCTGTTGTTTTTTATCTAACTTACCTTTTATCGTATTACTTATCTTACACACTGCAATCGGTGTTCCAATTTCAGCTACTCTTGCTGACATTCCAGCGGTAGAGCCTGTTACATCTTTTAAACATCCGTCAATAGCGTCTGCAGTTATTAACATAGCTATAGCAAATTCTTTCATTAAGTTAAGTATATCTGCAAAGTTTGTAGTAAAAGCAGTTGGTAACCCTAAGATTAAACCACCTGCAGGACCGGGTGGTATACCTATTGCTTGAGGAACAGGGAGTTTAATAATAGTATTCACTACAGCAAGTATCCCGCTTACTGGTCCTTTAATAGCAGGAGGAAGAGCTTTGAATGCGCTAAGATTTGAAGTAAGTCCTGTTGATAGAGCTGAAAGACCGGCTAATTTTGCTGATATCTGAGCTAATTCGGCTGGGTTAGGACATTCTGGTTTTCTGAGTGCATTAGCTGCTTGAGATGTTGCAGATAATCCTTTAGATAGGACCACTCCG
>Ga0098049_1000273_pt1 | contig 21653 bp, 28 predicted proteins | sample 13BtaG_FD_92582 | JGI IMG/M metagenome (GOLD analysis project Ga0098049, IMG submission 92582) | Marine viral communities from the Subarctic Pacific Ocean - 13B_ETSP_OMZ_AT15268_CsCl metaG | ecosystem: Environmental > Aquatic > Marine > Oceanic | place: Subarctic Pacific Ocean | collected...
AATTGACGGTACAGATGAGTATGCTTACTATAATAATTATGTTGGTGGACGCTTCACCCGTCCTATTAAAGGAGAACATTTAATGATAGAAAATGACAGAGAAAAAGAAGTCCTTCATAAACAAATTAGAACATTAAAAACTCAATTAGAAAGAGCCAAGAAAAGAATTAAAAAATTAGAAAAAGAAAACACATTTGAATATGATCCTTCTTTCTTTAATAAAAATAATAATTCAAACGTTATTGATTTTCAAAAATATTATAAGAACATAAAAACAACTAAAAAAGAATACACGGAATTACAAAACTTCATGGTTGAATGTGGTTATGATCCTGAAGATAATGAAGATGTTTCAAGATTTTGGGAAGACATTGAAGAAGGTCAGTTAAGATAAATGTCTAAGAACCTTTGGCAAAAAGAAAGAAAACAATTGTTTCGACAACTAACAGAACAATATCAGAATGAAGGTTATGATATTAAAACAGCACGTAAATTAGCAAGGGAAGAAACTGAAGAGATAATGTCTCATGAATTAAACTTTGTGGATAACATTCAAAATGATATTGAGGAATACAATTAGCCAACGACCCCCCTCCTCTGAGGGGGTCGCTGGCATATGAGATTATGGAATCTTGTTGTTAAAAAATATAACGAGGAAATCATATTAGAAAGTTTTTATAATCTAAAAGATGCAAAAGAGGCTCTTGATAATAGAATTACTCTATGGTATCACCTTGGTAAAGACTCACGTTACTCTTACAAAATTAAGGAAAGTTAATAAGAAATGGAAAGTTTAATCAAGATATCAAAGAGTAAAGACAGGCAAAGTCCTGTCATTGAATACCTTACATTATTTAATTCAATGGAAAAGGTTGATCAAATCGAAACATTAGTATCAATAGAAAAGGAGATTGCAGCAACACGAAGAGATATTTGTGATGAAATATTTAAACTTAGCAAAGGAAAGTTTTAATGGCTGAAAGATGGCTAAAGAGGGGACCATGCCCTGATTGTGGTTCCAGTGATGCGAATGTCCAACACTCTGATGGGCATTCTTTTTGTTTTAGTTGTAACACAAGATTCTCTAATAAGGATAATGAGGAAGAAATGAATTATAATATTGAAGAGAAAGACTTTGATGATGTACCTCCTGTCATGACAAATGTTGGATATTATTCTGAAATAAAATCAAGAAATATTACTGAGAAAACTGCTCGTAAATATAACACATGGGTGAGTGATGCCGGAGGAGTTGATCAAAGTCGTCATATCTATCAGTACTTTAATGATAAAGGAGAACATGTTGCCAGTAAAATTAGAAATGTTGAAGAGAAAAATTTCTGGACTGAAGGTGACATAGGAAAAGCAGATCTCTTTGGACAACATTTATTTAACAAGGGTGGTAAATATGTCACAGTATGTGAGGGTGAAATTGATGCGATGTCAGCTTACGAATTACTTGGATCTAAATGGCCTGTAGTTTCAATTAAAACTGGTGCTAAATCTGCTGCTCAAAATTGTAAAGACTCTTTTAAATTCCTGGATAGCTTTGAAAATATTGTATTATGTTTTGATAATGATAAGCAAGGTAAGGAAGCAGCCGAAGAAGTAGCCAAAGTATTTGAACCAAACAAATGTCGTATTGTTAAGCTCGATTTAAAAGATGCTAATGAATATCTAATGGTTAATCAAAGAGAAAGATTTACAAAAGCATGGTGGGAAGCTGAACCATACACCCCTGCTGGAATTATTAATCTTGATTCTTTAAGTTCCACATTATTTGATGAAGACTTTTGTTACACATGTGCTTATCCCTGGGAAGGATTAAATAAGAAAACTTTTGGAATGAGATCTGGTGAACTTGTAACATTTACAAGTGGTGCTGGCATGGGAAAGTCCAGCATCATGCGAGAATTAATGCATCATATACTTAATCAAACTGAAGATAACATTGGTGTACTTGCACTGGAAGAAAGTTCAAAGAATACAATATTTAACATCATGTCTGTGGAAGCTAACTCACGTTTATACATTAAAGAAATACGTGAGAAATATAGTTTGGAAGAGCTTCAGGGATGGTTAAAAAATACAATAGGAACGAAACGCTTCTATGCTTATGATCACTTTGGCAGCATAGATAACAATGAAATATTAGATAAAGTTCGATACATGGCAAAGGCACTTGATTGTCGTTGGATTTTTCTGGATCATTTATCAATCCTTGTATCAGGTCAGGAAGACAATGGCGATGAAAGAAAGTCCATTGATATTTTAATGACTAAGTTAAGAAGTCTTGTGGAAGAAACAGGAATTGGTTTATTATTAGTAAGTCATTTAAGAAGACCAATGGGTGATCGTGGACATGAGGATGGTCGTGAAGTATCACTCTCACATCTAAGAGGATCAGCTTCAATAGCACATCTATCAGATAGCGTTATAGCTCTGGAAAGAAATCAACAAGCCGATAATGATTTTGAAGCTAACACAACAACTCTTAGAATACTAAAGAATAGATACACAGGTGACACAGGTATTTCAACTTACTTGCATTATGATAGCGACACAGGTAGGATGACTGAAGTAAATTCCGCAACTGATTGGGATGATGATGAGTACAACGAAACCCTTTGACTATGATCTTTATCAAAAGTCTGATCCCATAGCTAAAGAAGCTATGATAAATTGGCTAGATAAAAATAACTTTATAAACATAAATCAAAAAGAAACTATGTCCTTTGATATTGTTTGTAATAAATTAGAAACAGATCTTGATGCTCCTATCAAACATTTTTACGAAGTTGAAATAAAATATGGATGGAGGGGGGATTGGCCTCCCTCCTGGAAAGAGATTAGAATTCCTTACAGGAAATCAAAACTCATTGATCGATGGACGAGTCAGTTCATTTATGATAACTTAACTTTTGTTGTTTTTAGAAAAGATTGTAAACAAGCTTGGCATATCCCAGGCGAAGTAGTTGCTAATAGTAGTGTAAGAGAAACGCCAAATAGGAAAATGAAGGAAGGTGAATTATTTTATCACATCAAAACAAAAGATGCAACGCTGGTCAAGATGGAATAAAAGCTGTTATAGATATTGAAACAGATGGATTGAAAGCAAAAGTAATCCATTGTATTGTTTCAAAAGATTACAACACAGGAGAAATAAAAACATGGAGACAAGAAGAATGTAAAGATTTTGTTAAGTGGTCAAAAAATGTAAGCCAATTTATTATGCACAACGGAGTATCATTTGATGCTCCAATTCTTAATCGTATTCTTGGTTGTGGAATACAGTTAAATTCAGTTAGAGATACCTTAATCGAATCACAACTCTATGATCCTCTTAGAGAGGGAGGGCATAGTTTAGAAAAGTGGGGTGAAAAATTAAACTTTCCTAAAGGAGAACTTAATGACTATAAAGAATACAATGAAGACATGCTGCAATATTGTGTCCGTGATACGGAACTTACATGGAAAGTTGCACATAAGTTGGATGAAGAAGGTGAAAAGTTTTCAGAAAAATCTTTAGCACTTGAACATAAGATACGAGCAATAATAGATAAACAACAAAAGAATGGATTTGCTTTTAATATAAAAGAAGCAATAATCTTTTTAGCAAAACTTGAACAAGAAGAACAGGAACTACAAAGAAAAGCCGAAGAAACTTTTGAACCAACAGTAGTAAAATTAAAAACTAAAACTAAATATATTCCCTTTAACATTGCTAGTAGAAAACAAATAGCTGAAAGACTTCAAGAGAAAGGATGGAAACCCACACACTATACTGAAAAACAAAATATAATTATTAATGAAAAAACTTTATCTGAAATTAAAGAACCAGAAATAAAACCTTATGCTGAAATGTTCAGTAGATATTTTTTATTACAAAAAAGAACAGGACTATTAAAATCCTGGATCAAAGAGTGTGATGAAGATAATAGAGTACGAGGAAGAGTTTTAACTTTAAAGACTGTTACGGGACGTATGGCACACCATAGCCCTAATATGGCACAAGTTCCTGCTACATATTCTCCATATGGAAAAGAATGCAGAGATTTATGGACAGTCTCAAACTCTGATACATATTCTTTAGTTGGAACAGATGCTTCAGGTTTAGAATTAAGATGTCTTGCACATTATATGAAAGATAAAAACTTTATTGATGAAGTTTTAACTGGAGATATACATACAGCAAATCAAAAGGCAGCAGGTTTAGAAACAAGAGATCAGGCAAAGACTTTTATCTATGCCTTTCTTTATGGTGCAGGACCAGCTAAGATAGGTAAAGTTGTTGGAGGGAATGCTGAGTATGGTTATAAACTAATTAATAATTTTCTTAAAAAACTTCCAGCACTTGAAGAACTTCGTGACAAAATATTCAAAGAAGCAGAAGGAGGATGGATTGAAGGACTTGATGGTAGATTTTTAAAAGTTAGATCAACACATTCAGCACTTAATACTTTAATTCAAGGAGCAGGAGCAATTGTTTGTAAACAATGGTTAATTTATATGATGCTTATGACTAAACGAGCAAACCTTGATGTTCGATTAGTGGCATCAGTTCATGATGAATATCAATTTGAAGTTCTTAATAAACATATTAATAAATTTTGTACTATAACTAAACAAGCTATGAAGGAGACAACAAAAATGCTACATATGAAATGTGAATTAGATTGTGATTATAAAGTAGGAAAAACATGGAAGACGACTCATTAAAAGATAAGTTTAAATCTCTTTATGTGTCCGTAATCTTTCAAGCATTAATGGACTTAAAAAAATTAAATACATCAATAACTGATACGAGTGTGTCCCTTCATAGTGAGGCAGCACATTCATGGTTTTTTACTACGAGTGGTACAGTGTGTAAAGATTTTGAGGAAGTGTGTGATAACGCAGATTTAAAACCAACATTTGTCAGGCAATTTGCTTACGATGTTATCAATGCAGGAGATGATAATAATGTCGAAAAAAGAATTACAAAATTCTTTACCTAAACAAAATGAAAGATTCGATGACTATGTACTTAGAAGATATCAGGAAGAACACGCATTAAAAAAACAAATAGGAGGACAGCATTATAAAGATTGTGGTATACAACCAGTAGAATATATTCATGCCAATGATCTGGATTACTTTGAAGGAAATATTATCAAGTATGTTACCAGACATAGAACAAAAGGAGAAGGCAAAAAAGATATTGAAAAAGCTATTCACTATGCTCAACTAATACTTGAACTTAATTATAAATAAAATACTAGAAGGGGAACAAAATGTTTAAATCAAATCGAAATCCACAGTTTCGATCAAAATTCAGTGAAGATATTTTTAATACAAAATATTCACATGAAGGAGCAGAAACTTTTCATGAGCTTGCTTGTACATTAGTTAATGATGTATGCCAAGATCATTTAACAAAAGATGCAAAAGAAGAATTAATAGATCATATATCTAATTTAAGATTTATTCCAGGAGGAAGATATCTTTATTATGCTGGAAGAGAAAAGAAATTCTTTAACAATTGTTATCTTTTAAAAGCAGAAGCAGATACAAGAGAAGATTGGGCAACATTAAGTTGGAAAGCTGAATCCTGTCTTATGACAGGGGGTGGTATTGGTACTGATTATTCTGTCTATCGTCAAGAAGGTCAAACTTTAAAAGGAACAGGCGGCATTAGTAGTGGTCCCATACCAAAGATGCAAATGATAAATGAAATTGGTCGGCATGTTATGCAAGGGGGTTCTCGAAGATCAGCTATTTATGCTAGTTTAAATTTAAAACATCCAGATATAGATAAGTTTCTTGTGGCAAAAAATTGGTTTGATATGCCTATTGCAGGTACAGATAAAACTATTTTTGATGTTAAACAAGATGACTTTAACTTTCCCGCACCATTAGACATGACAAATATATCAGTTAATTATGATACAGAATGGTTACTTAACTATTGGGAGACAGGAGAAATAGGAAATGTCTTTAGGACTAATATACGTCAGGCTCTTAGAACTGCTGAACCAGGATTCTCATTCAACTTCTTTGAAAAAGAAAATGAAACATTGCGAAACGCTTGCACCGAAGTTACATCAGAAGATGATAGTGATGTATGTAATTTGGGGAGTCTTAATTTTGCTAGGATTGATGACCTTAACCAGTTGCGGGAAGTCGTTAAACTTGCAACAAAGTTTCTATTGTGTGGAACACTTAAAGCACAACTCCCCTATGAAAAAGTATATAATGTTAGAGAAAAAAATAGACGTTTGGGATTGGGAATCATGGGACTTCATGAATGGCTCATACAACGTGGAGGTAGGTATGAAACAACTCCTGAATTGCACCGCTGGCTTAAAGTATACGAAGCAGAATCAGATAAAACAGCCAGAGATTTTTCAACCATACTATCAATTTCAAAACCAGTGGCAGTCAGAGCAATTGCACCAACAGGAACCATTGGAATATTGGGAGGAACTTCCACTGGAATTGAACCTATCTTTGCCGTGGCCTATAAAAGAAGGTATCTAAAAAATAAAAGATGGCATTATCAATATGTAGTTGATAGTGCAGCACAAGAAATGATTGATTTATATGATATTAAACCAAATCAAATTGAATCGGCATTGGATCTTTCAAAAGATTATGAACGTAGATTAAACTTTCAAGCTAATGTACAAGAGTATGTGGATATGTCTATATCCAGTACTATCAATCTTCCTTCCTGGGGAACAGAAAACAATAATGAAGATATGGTTGAGGACTTTGCTCAAACTTTAGCCAAGTATGCTCACAGATTACGAGGCTTTACTTGTTTCCCTGATGGATGTCGAGGAGGACAACCTTTAACTCCCGTTTTATATAATGAAGCAATGGAAAAATTAGGAGAAGAATTTGAAGATAACATACAAGCACATGATATATGTGATATCAGTGGAACAGGAGGAGTATGTGGAATTTAAAACGACTCTTGACAAATAATAAAACAACTATTATAATAAATATATGGTGCCAATAGTGGGCCACAAAATATCAACTTGCTTAGAAAGGAGAATGATATGAACGTACATGCATCTTTAACGAGTAATCATCCATTTTTTTCAAACTTCTCTAATTGGGCTATCGGACATGATAGATTGTTTAGAGAAATGTTAAGGGTGGTTGATAATGCACCTTATCCAAACTCTGTTATGTCTGGTTATCCACCACATAATCTTATTAAAGATGAGGTAGGAAAGTATAGAGTAGAGTTAGCAGTTGCCGGATTTAATAAAGAGGAGTTAGTAATTAAAACAGAGGCTGGTAAGCTTATTATTAGTGGTAAAAAAAAGATGCAAACAGATGATGAAGAAAAAGTTGTTCACAAAGGAATTGCTCATAGATCCTTTGAGAAAGTTTTTCATCTTGCAGATAATGTAGTTGTGGAAAATGTGTCTCTTGAAAATGGTATGTTATCAGTTAAGTTAGAACAACTCATACCAGAAGAAAAGAAACCCAAGTTCTATAATTTATAAGTACATTAGGGGGAGTGCGTATTAGCTCCCCCTTTTCATACTAACACAGGAGATATATAGTGAAAAAAACAAGAGCAGCTAAAATAGATGGTGGTGTTTTTTACAGAGCAGCAGAAAGAAATAATCTACCAACAGATAATAGAACTTTAAATAAAATTGTAAAGCTTGTGAATGAGGGGATGACTGTAAGCAAGGCGGCTAAAACAGTAGCGCAGAGGACAACATGAAAAAACAACCTAATACAGTTTACATAGGTTATGATCCTAGAGAAGATGTAGCCTATGAGGTTTTAAAGTTTACAATAGAAAGAATAGCCGTAGACAATGTACGTATTGTTCCTATTAGGCGTGATGTTGTTGAAAGAATGGGCATCTACAATAGAAAATATGATATTGTTGATGGGCAAAACATAGACCAGATTGATGGTCGTCCGTTCTCAACTGAATTTAGTTTTACAAGATTTCTTGTACCAGCATTGAATATGTATCAGGGATGGGCCTTATACATGGACTGTGATATGTATCTCAGAACAGATATTAATGAATTGTTTGAAGAATATAATATGGATTATTATCCACTCTATTGTGTTAAACATGACTATACTCCTGGTGATAGTAAAAAAATGGATGGTCGTAGTCAGACAAACTATCGTAGAAAAAACTGGTCAAGCCTGATGTTGTGGAACTGTGGACACGAACTTAACAAGAGTCTTACAGTACATGATGTTAATCACCAGCCTGGATCTTGGCTGCATGGCTTTGAATGGTTGCCTGAGAAAGATTCTGACATAGGAACAATAGATGAAGAATGGAATTGGCTTGATGGTCACTCTAATCCAGAACTAAAAGCAAAGAACGTACACTTCACAACAGGTGGTCCCTGGTTTAAGGATTGGCAATGTAAACGTCCTATTGATGGGATGTATGCTGCCGAATGGAATGGAGATTATACTTATCTTGCAGGACATGGAAAGATAAAACCTTATGAAGTATAGAATAGTCACCTGCTTTGATGAAACAAAGCTTAAACAAAATACAAATAAATTATTGGAGCAATTCAAAAGTAACTGGCAACCTAATATAGAGTTCCATTGTTATTATTATAATCTTGATATAAAGAATTATTCCTTACCTAAAGCAAAGAATATAAAGTACCACAATCTTGAATCCATATCTGAATATAAAAAGTTTGTGGAAGATAACAAAGTACATGATGGTACTGAAGATAAAACCATAGCATACACAGAGATGCTTGATGCTCTGAGTGCAGCCCCTAAAGTTTTCTCTATTAGTGAGTGTGCTTTCAATCATGAGGGTGGTTGGATTATTTGGGTAGACCCTCTTTCAATAACTCTAAAAGATATTAGAAAGTCTTCTCTTGATACTATCTTTCCTAATGGAAAAAGTAATACTGATTTTGTTTTTATTCCTGAGAGTGACTACTTCATGGGATTTAATATAGGCAGACAAACTCCTGTTGATCTTCTGGGAGATTGGAGAGGTGCTTATATTTCTGGAGAATTCATGAACTATAGAGAATGGTCTGGTTCTTTTGTATTAAATAGGTTGGCTACAATCTACAATGCTCATGGTATGAACATCACTGAGATAGATAAGATAACATCCTTATTAGTAAGTTTGAAAGATAAGGATGTCTATGCTATGAGAGATGGTTCAGGCAAAAGGATAATTCCATTGTCAGAAACGGATACATCTCCAGACATATTACCGAATAGATATAAACAATTAGCTGATATGATCCGCTTTTATAAACCCAAAACAATCCTTGAAACAGGAACTTGGAATGGTGGTCGTGCCATTGAAATGTCTCTTGCTGCCTTTGAGAACAGTGATGAGGTACATTACATAGGCTATGATTTGTTTGAGGATGCTACAACTCAAACAGATATGGAAGAGTTTAATGCCAAGCCTCACAACACAGAAGCGGCTGTTATTAAAAGGCTGGATGAATTTAAAGAACATATTAAAACAGAAAGACAAAAAGAATTTACCTATAAACTTCATAAGGGTAATGTGCGTAATACCTTAAAGAAAGAACACTGGCCTATATTTTTAGATGTTGATCTAGCTTTAATGGGAAGTGGTAACAGCATTCCAACAACTAAACATGAATATGAAATGCTAAAAGGTATTCCAATTCTTGTGGCTGATCATTACTTTACCAAGGATGAAGATGACAAGATAGCCGAAGAACACTATCAAGGTGTTAAGGAAGTCTTTGATAGTGTTATCACAAAAAAAGTAGATGCACAGGAAACAACAGAGGATGGTTGGACTAACTTTGATGAGAAGTCAACCACAAGAAAGTATTTATTACCTTCTGGAGATAAGGTAGCTGTTGGTGGTCACACACATTTGGCAGTCTTTCTTCATGATCCAAAACTAGATGATGTTCCTGAAGATCTTAAACGTGTGCCTATAGTAGTACACCCCAGAGATTGTGTACCAAAAGATTATATTAAATCTAACATCCAAGCAAACATGAAACTTCTTGGTAAGGATAAATGGATACAAAAGCATGTTCCCCATAACGAAATGGGTATTATAGTTTCTGGTGGTCCTTATCTGGACTATAAAAAACTAAAAGAATTTGTAGATGAACATCCCAATAGTAAAGTACTTGGTGTTAAACATGCTTATCCACATCTTATGGAGCATGATATATTTCCCTGGGGTTGTATTGTCCTTGATCCTCGTCCCATAACAGGGAAGAGTACACACAATATTGTAAGAAAAGATTTGTTTGAAAACTTACACCCCAAGACAAACTTCTTTATAGCATCCATGACTGATCCCACAGTAACTAATTTTCTAAAGGATAAAGATGCAAGGATGTGGGGATGGCATGCCTTTACCGATTCATTAAGGGCAGATGAGCAACAAGGACAGGCAATACAAAATCAACAGGTAGTTCTTAACGAAGAGTTGGGTATACCTAAAGGTGCTACCTTAATTACAGGTGGTACGTGTGCAGCCATGCGAAGCATAGGTATGTTACATACAATGGGCTTTAGGAATATACATCTTTTTGGTTTTGATTGTTGCAGGGATGAACCAACTGATGAGGAGAAAACAGAAACAACAGGTGATATAGATGGTGGTGAAACACCCAAACCAAAGTACATTGAAGTAAGTGTCAAGGACAAGTCATACTGGACTACGGGTGAACTTCTGGCAATGGCACAGGATTGTGAGAAGATCTTTAGTGATCCTGGTCTTGATGGAGTTCTAACCTATCATGGAGAAAACACAATGGTAGCTGATCTATGGACAATAAAAGAACAACAGGAGCAGCGTAAAGCTTTTGATGGGTATTACGATGATTGAAATAGATCCTTATACGAGTAGGCACGGTCCTTCCATAAAATATGTTTCATATTTAAAAGAATATGAACAGTTTCATCTTATGGGTAAGGGGATGTTCAATGGTAGAAGTCTTCTTAAATTTGTGGAGATAATCCAAGAGTATTTATATCGTAATAAATGTAAAACTTTACTAGACTATGGTTCAGGAAAAGGTCAACTCTATACGGAAGACTTCTCTGAGATAACTGATGAGATTGACAGGCCCCTCCCTGAGTACTGGAATCTTGATGAGTATCAACTCTTTGATCCCGCCTATGAAGAACACGCAAAGCTACCTGTCCACAAGAAGGATGCCGTAATATGTACTGATGTTCTAGAGCATATACCAGAGACAGATCTGGGATGGGTTGTAGATGAAATATTTTCGTATGCAAGGAAGATGGTCTTTCTAAATGTAGCTTGCTTTGAAGCTATAAAGACGTTTAAAGATGGTACTAATGTACACGTATCTGTCTTTAGTCCTGATGATTGGTTACAGTTTCTTGCACATAGAAGTAGACAGTTTCCCAAATTAGTTATATATGTGTTTGCTGATACAATAGATGCAAAGACAGATGAATTTCTAACAAGAGGATTTAGAATAGATCAGTATCCTCGTATCATTGAATTAAAGGATAAGGAGAGAACAGCATGTTTGGAATTGCCGAATCAGTCATCGGGGTAGCTGGCAAAGTCCTTGACAAGTTTGTTGAGGACAAAGATCTTAAAACAAAACTGGAAGCTGAGTTAAAATCACAGGTCATTTCCCTGGATCTTGCTCAAGCACAAGCCAATATAGAACAATCGAAGCATCCAAGCCTCTTCGTTTCTGGGGCTAGACCTAGCATCATGTGGGTATGTTGTTTTGGTTTGGCATGGCAATTCGTTCTGCAACCGATAGCGGTATGGCTTATAGCTGTAACAAATTCTGATCTTACTTTACCTCTCATTCCCACTGAAGGACTCATAAGTTTAACGATAGCCCTGCTTGGCCTGTCAGCATCCAGAAGTGCAGAGAAGTTCAAAGGTGTGGCACGAAACAATATGAAGCGTCTAAAATAATATATGACTGCTTTTATAAAAAAAACTCTGTCGCAAAAAACAAAAGATTGGTATATAAAATGGGTAGCTTCGGTCATTCTTATTATTGGGATAACCTTAACAGCTAATAACATATACCCTTTAAATTTATTCTTTGATGTTGTTGGATTGACAGGATGGTTTATTGTTGCAATGTTATGGAATGATCATGCATTGATTGTTATTAATTCTGTTTCAATCGTTATATTACTTAATGGAATATTAAATTATTATGTTAAATGAGAAGCAAGAGAAGTTTGCACAATCTTATATCTTACACAGAAATGCTACTGAAGCAGCAAAAGCTGCGGGTTATTCAAATTCTTCAGCAGCTAATCAAGGCTATAGACTTCTTCAAAATCCAGAAATAGTTGAACGAATAGAAGATCTTGAAAAAGAACTTGAAACAAATTTAAATGTTGTGGAGGAAATTGAAAATCAATATACCTTTGCAAAAACGCATGGACATACAAATAGTGCAATTAAAGCACTTGAATTATTATCTCGTATCAGAGGAGCATCTGATGATGATAATATAAAAGTAGATCGTGAAGCTTTGGAAAGAGAAATAGCAAATAATATTGATATTATTGGAGAAGAAAAGTTTTTAAATATTCTTAATCAAACAAAACTTTTTAAAGAGTCTACCGATTTAATTAATGAAGAAGAGGAAATACAGGATGTTAAAGAATCAAATGGATCATATGAACTTTCTTATGAAGGAGATTCGGATACTGGAGAAGAAGATACAACCTCATGATACTGGACATATACATACAACAATAAACACATTAGAGAATAGAGTAGAAGAAATACAGAATGAGATCCTATTTCATGCAGGTATAAAGCAAAATAAGTAGAAAGAAATGATTTGTTATTATTGTGGTTCTCTTAATGGAGATACTTTAGATCATATTATACCCTATTCTTTTTACTCACTACATCATAAAAGAATAAAATCTTCAAGCTATAATGATCCAGTTCCGGTTGTTCCCGCTTGCAGGGAATGTAATAGTACCCTTCATAATATATTATATATTGATATTAGAGATAGAGCAGATATTTTAAAAGAAAGATATTTAAAAAAATATGCTAAAATTTTAAAAACGCCACACTGGGATAAGAAAGATATATTGAAACTGGGAAAAACTTTAAGAGCCGTTATAATAAAAGACACTTTTATTAAGAAAGATATCCTTGAAAGACTAGATTATCTGGAAATGATAGCAAACCTTGCTGAAGATCCCTTTTTAGAAGAAAAAAAGGCTCTAGGATGGATGTAGAATAGCCTTCATTTAAAAAAATGTCCGATGACACATGGGCATATATGATACGTCTGTAGCCCCCCTTAAAACTCGTTTAAATGGATTTAGTAAAATGGGTTAGTTATATCACCCTCTTCATGTGTTATACTCCTAACTTCATTAGGAAAGAAGTGTAAGAGAGTATTCTCCACCCCTATCTTTAGAGTAATTGTACTGGCTGAACAACCAGCACACGACCCACTTAATCTTACATGAACATTTCTGGAATCTTCATCATAATCTAATAGTTCTATTATGCCACCATGCATGGCAAGAGAGGGTGAAACATATTCAGCCAGAACATTTTCAATGTCCATCCTTATAGACATCTATTTAGATGCCCATTTGTCCACACACTTCTTTCCGATATACATCAGAGCAACGATGACTAATATAATAGATACATCCACACCCCATCCATAACCAGTGGATAAACTAACGCCAGCAACACTTGGTCCTTTATCTGGCTTGGCTATTGTCTGATGGATCTCCACATTGTTCTGACCTTCACCAATGTTAATTGTTTTGTTCATCTGTTATCCTATACATAATAGTTTTAAGATAGAGTATGAGAGATAGACATCTCTATTTAGGGGGAGGGTTATCAATGAGACAAGCAGCAATGCCAATACCAATAACCAGTGCGATGACATAGATTAGTAGACCTGTAGTACTCACTCGTATTTGTATCCTGAAGGAATTTTAACCTTACCTTGAAGAAGCTCAAAGATCTGACCATGCTGTTTCATAATCTCTTTTGATTTATCCTTGCCTTCTGCTATATCTTCCTTAATAGTCTGTAATTCTTTCATTACAAGGGCTAAATCAAACTTCATCTTGGCCTGAGTTTCTACTACAGATTTCTGAGACTCTTCCTGATAAAACTTATATACTGTTTCTACCTTACTGTCAAGTTTAGATACATACCATATTAGTCCTATGGCTTGTAGAATAACAGCAAAGATTAAAGCATAGTTTAGCGGTATGGCTTTCATTTCTTACTCCCATTATAGATCTTATCATTAAGTTTCTGTACTTGCATTTCAAGCTGACCTATCTTTAGATCCTGTCTAACGTCACTAGGTAAAGAACCACTACCCCACTTTCCAGCGGGCCATAATTCAACAAAGTTTGAGTTCTTTCCTACGTCCTTACTGATCATCTTTATTTGAAAGTCGTTATGTTGTACTGATGCACTCAGACCTGCCAACCACCACACAACAGCAGCAGCCTGAACGAACAGACCAACAGCAAGAGGTATAATAAACTTGTGATCCATATTAAATTGCCTTTTGTTTATAGTTATAAGGATTACGTGCTATACGACCACCTTCTTTTTTATTAAACTTTTCTACTTTAATAATTTTATCTCCAAAATGTATACCACCTACTTCCCCGTCTTTAGTTATAAAAGGTCTTCCACTTGATTTTAATGGACTACGACTTGAAAATATTTCTACTGGATACTTACCTTTAGCAGGGATTCCACTATACTTAATCTTTTCCACAGTTGATCCTGGTTGTCTGGGACCATATTTTTTATTCAATACTATTTTAGCTTTATTTTTTCCTCCTGGAACAAAGGAAACATCAACATCTTTATTTTGAAACCATCCTGCTATATTTAATAAATTATTTTTATCTACAAAAATAGTTTTCTGAGATGGATGTTGCGGAGTACCTGTTTTATGTGTTTCACCCTTGCTAACTTTTGGCCCTCCAAGATATCTTATAGTTCTATTCTCTTCATCAAAATCGTATTTAGAAGGTGTTAAAGGTGTACCATCCAGTTCTTTACGTTCAGTAGCAAACCTAGAAATAAGACGTTTGAGTAAATCTTTTTTTATTTTGCTCATTATTTATAACTCCTTACTTTTCCATAGCCTCGTAAAGCAACCCCAACACCAACACGCCCACCAAATTTTTTCTTTGATAAAGTTTTATACTGTTTTCTTGTTAATAAACCAGCACTTCTTTTTTTTGAAGCTTTAGTAGCATCTTCTTCAGTACCACTAATAATTTTATAGTCTGATTTCTTTATCTTACCCTGTTCATAAAATTTTTTAATCTGATCATCCGTATATGATACCCCATGATAAATACTAGGAGCAATAAGCCATTTAGTTTTATTTTTATTTAAAGGAATACTTACTCCTTTTTCAGATACAAACTCGCCTTCATTTGTTTTATAAACAGGTCTTCCAACTCGTGTCTTGACACCAGTTTTTTTCCCCACCAACTCTGGTATCTCAACCATTATTTATAACTCCATATCCAGGGACGAGGTGTCTTATCACTATCTTCCATCATATCTATATGAAGAAAACGTCTTTCAAACATTCCTCTTTGCGATACACCTATTCCTTTGAAGCCATGAACTATAGCAAGACGGAGTAATTTATAGGCTTCATGTCCACCTATAACTACATCAACAGCTTTACCATGTAAGTGAGCAGAATTAGGCGATCCTCCTATTACCGTATTATAAGACATATCCCTGTATCCAGAAGATATAATCATTGGTTTATTATAATCTTTTCTTAATCGAATCAAAGCTTCCATAAAAGCTTCATCCATATTACATTCACCTGTACCTTTACATCTCAATTCATCTTCGGTGAAGAACTCCCAATTAGCCACGGCCAATCCTTTCTAAAATGTTGTCCATCTTATTATCAAGTCTATCAAATCTGTCCATTATCTTTTCTATATCTCTTTCTACTTCTATCTTGGTAGCATAAGTCTTTGGTATCTCTTCTCTTGTTACACTAATAAGTTTTCTAAGATCAGATAGTTGTGAAGCTATTCCTCGCATCCACCAAAGAAATCCTCCAATTGCTAAACTCAATACGGCATTCCATAACATTGTTGGATCTGATGGCATTATTATTCCTCTTCTAAATTTTCCAGGTTAATGTTTAAATCTAATCCTTTCCATGCATTATGATATGCACGTAATTTGGATATTACTTCCCCCTTGGGATATGCTAATTTCTTACCTCTTCGTTCTGCATCTGAATACGCTTTTATAATACTTTTAATAAAATCTTTAGATAAAGTTTCTGGTGAAAATCTTCCTCTTACAATAGAAGAAATCTGTTTTTTTGATAAAGATCCTTTTAATTTTTTATCATGTACCATTCTAAGTATTTCCTGATTGGGCATGATATTGGAAAATTTACCAATTAATTTTGCAATACCTTGTTGAGCAACAAACTGTTCTTCAAATAATGTTCCATATTCATAAAGCATATCTTCTAAATCATAATCTAATTCAGGATCAGATATCTTAGCTAACATTTCTTTTTTAGTTGAAGCAACGTCTTCCAAGACATTTCTTTGTAAATGTCGGGAAGTAAATCCAAATGTTTTTTTAGGATTAAACTCTTTTTCTCCTGAAACAAGACCAAAAGCAGCCAGGAAAGGACCGTATTTAGTATTTATATTATGTCTGGCAAGCCATTCTGAAAGATCGGCAGAATCTTCAAATCGTTTTCTTTCTTCATAATATAAAGGACGAAAGGCTCTTTCTAATTTTGAAAAAGCTTTATTATCAAATATACCGAAATCAGCACCCATTTCAACAGCCTGTTTCACAATTCCAGGAGCAATAGTTTCTCCTATGTCTGCCAGTACTGAGGATCTTTCTTCATCATTTTCTGACTTAACATATGCCACAAAATTTTCTATTTGTTTAGTAGCAAGTGATGGTTCAAGAAAAGAACTTAAATAATTCCATACAGCTCTGGGAAATAGTTCATCTAAAGATTCAGAAATATTTTCTCCTCTGGCAGCAGAAGTCATGAAAGGTAAGACAATATCTAATACAGCAGCATCCGTATTTGAATAACTTAAATCAACATATTTATAACCATCTTTTGTTTTTCTGACCGCAATAGCATGATCCTTTTGCCAGTCATTAAGACCCTCTCTAATGGTATCAGCAGCATCAGAAGTTCCATTTATTTGATTCCATGCATAAGCCATTACGGTTGGTGCAGATGCATAAGCTCCTTGTGATAATAGACGTCTTGATCCTGCCCGAACAAGTTCCATATTATTTGTTTCAAATCCTTTTTTAATTTCTTCTCCGGCAATTTTAAATAGATAATATTTATTCCGTAAGTTTTCTGCTGGGAAAGCACCAAAGTTACCCATAACAGGAATACCTCTCATTTTTTCAATTATTCGGGGAACACGATCATAAACTGGAACAACATTTAAAGTTTTATCAGCAGCCGTTTCATCTATAATTTTTTTATCAAACTCTCCTCTTAAAATTGCTTCTCTATTGGGCATATCATATGCATCAGAATAAGCTTCTCTTATTTTTATCTTGTCAGCTTCTGATGTTTTATTCCATATTCTTTGTTCAGACATTCTTTCTGAAAAGAAAGTTCCTAACTTACCAATATCATCTGTTTTAGTATATACATTCATTAAACTTTTATCTAATTTTGTATTATCTAATAAAGCTAGTGGATTTCCTGTAAGCAATCGTTTATTAAGTTTAGCATCTGATTCAAGAAAATTATTTCTTTTACCAAGCCTGTTTAAAATTTGTCCTATTTCAACTTGACTACCTTTTAAACCTAATCTATTTACTTGGTCTAAGAATTCTTTTCTTTGTTCTTTTGTAGCCTTTTTCCACCAAAGACCAGCCATTAAACCACCAGTTAAATTACCTGTATTTGCAACATAACCTCCCATACCAAGAGCATTTCTAACATGAGCAACAGGACTATAAACTGTTAATCCTTTTTTAAAGTAACCTTGCGCCATACTAAAAATATTTATGGCTTCGCCCATAAGTTTTGTTGTTGGTCCTGCATTTCCTGATTGAGGAAGAACTAATCTATCTTGATTAAGCATTTCTTTTATTTTTAATGCCATATCTTTTGGAATATATAATTGTTCAGGATTAATATCTTTATATTCTTTTAGATCTTTTCCAATAATACGTTGATCACCAATTTTTATCTTATATTGTGGATTTGCTATTTCTACATCACCCCCTAATGTAGGATCACGTAGTCGTCCTGGTATACTAATTGGAGAATCTGGATTAAGAGGATCATACTCAAATCTATCAACCCTATCACCAAATTCATTATAAATAGGTTCACGATTTTGTCTGGCATACATATTTGGATGAGTAATTAGGGGAACCATTTCAACAGTTGTTCCATCAGGACGTTTATTAAGGGCTTCAGCTTCTTCTTTCGAACGAGCTATAACACCTAATTTTTGTCCCCCTATTTCTTGATCTGCTCTTATTTGAGCTTCTACATCAGTTAGCCCTTCTCTTTTATTCTTTGCTATTAATTCTTCTCTTATTTTTCTTGTTCTGTTTAGTAAGTTATCTTGTAAAGTTCCAGCCATTCTTAGATCAACAATATTATCATTTAAAGCATTAATAGTTTCCATAGCTCTAAAAGCAGCATTAAAATTCTGCCCATAAATATGTCGAATAATAGGAGCTATTTCTTCTCTTCTTCTTGTAGTTCCATATTTAAGTTTTTTATCTAAGATAGGTTTATAGGCTTCTCTAAGCATAAGATCTAAGTGATTATCAATTTCAGTATGATTAGTAGTTCCATTTTTATTTAAAAATCTTGGAAGAATTTTTCTATTGTTATCTATAAAACCTGCTTTTAATAAACTTTCAGCATTTTTATCTGTGACCTTTAGCTCCGCATCTCCTACAATATCTGTTATATATTTTTTATATTCTGCTCTTACATTTTTATTTTCTTGTTTTACGATCCACTTATCAAAAGGTTCTCTTTTTTTGGAAAACTTTTCATACACATCTCTATTATAAGTTGGTTGTCTTTTATAAAGTTCATCAAAATAATTACTACTATAAGGAGTTTCTAATTGCCGAGCTTGAAGAAATTCAACCGTTTTTCTATATTCATTAAGTAAGTCAGTTATTTTTGGATCATATTCTTTTAATTGTTTTAGGGCATTAGGATTACCCTCTATAGCATTATTAACTATAGTATTAATATCTCTTTCAGGATTTGAACTTCCTTCTGATTTTAAACGTGCTGCTATTTGGGAAACTCTTGTACCTATTTCATTAGTAACAATTTCCATACGTTCAACTTCAGGTCTGAATTCACCTTTTTTTATATTGACAATACGATCTACTTGAGCATCTTGTGCTGATGTTGGAAGAAAATTACGTTTAATCCAATTAACTCCCCATTGAGAAGACCAATCAGGACCAGGAGTAACTTTTTCAGAATGAGGAATTTCTTTAATTAATGAGGGTATTCCTTTTATTAGTCCTGTACTTCCTATATTAATTAGAGCACCAGCGACAGGACTTAAAGTTCCTTCTAATAAACCTTGTAATGCTATTTGAGAATAATCATATCCCTTATTAGGATCTTTTCTTCCAATTTCCATATCAACATCTTGGGATAAAATACTTTGTGTGGCACCTCCTGTGCCAGCAATAGTTCCTTCCAAAGCTAGAGCTTTTAATACAGGTTTACTTACAGATGCTTTTAACTTAGCTAACATAACTTGTCTAAAGCCTTGTTTAGCTGCTTCTTTTGCACTAAAAGCTGCTGCCGTACCTGTTCCAAGAGTAAAGGCTCCTGCAACAACAGATAATAAATTAGTAGGATCTGTTATACCATATACACCATAATCCCAAAGTGCTTTACCTGTTGGCGCTCCTCCCTTACTCCAAAAGGAAGGCATTTTATCTAATTTATCTAATGCCTTTTTATAGAACCTTTGTGTATCTGCACTAGCATCTGCTATTGTACTACCTTGTGAATAAGTAGAAGCAATGTTTGCATCAAAAGCTCTACGTTTTTCCATAAAAGTATCAAGAATATCTTTTGGATCTTGAGATACAGTTTCACCTACATCTTTTAAATACCAATAAGCATTAGATAGAAAATCAGAATCTTCCTGCAAAGACTCATATGTTACCGGAGAAGCCATTAAATTTAATAAACCTTACTTTTAGTAGCTTCACGATCTTTAATTACAGTTCCTGTTTTACCACCAACTCCAAGTCCAGATAATCTATTATCTATACCTTTGAGCTTATTGATTAACTCCTTTTTCTTTTTTGGATCAAAATCCATTTGTTCTATCACTGCGATTGCTTCGTGAAGTTGTCCTTCACCTACTTGGTTTACCATACCTTTCAGGAATTCTCCATAATCAGTCATTATTCCCATTGTTTTTAAAGCATTACTTAACTGTACTTTTTCCATCTCAATCGCATAATCTCTTAGTTTTATTTGACGTTCATATGCTCTGGTCGCTCTATCTAAATCACCTTTTGCTTCTGCTGTTGCAATATCTTCAGTAAGTAGATCATTAGCATCTTGTAACTTATTCATCTCCTTAAGAAATTCTTTTCTTGAAGGTTCCATTTCAATTTGTGTTTCACCAAAAGCTCTGAATACATTTGTATTAGGTTTATCAAGATTTACAGAAAGTCGAGCAAGAGTACCTACAATATCTTGTTGCTTGGCCGCTTCTCGAAGTTCTTTCATACGTGTTTCTTTTGCAGTTTGCGTTGCTTGTTTTGCTTTTAGATCAGTTTGTTGGGCTGCTCTCATCATGTCAATTAATTTATTAAAAGGTTGTTTTGTTTCGTCTATCTTTGGTGGTTGCGGTTCAATACGTGGTTTATTTGTAATTGCCGCAGCACCTCCTGGTTCTTCAGGATCTACTGTAGATAGGGCAGACAAATAATCAGCAATATGTCCACCTTCAGCGGCTCTTACCGGAGATGTTCCAAAAGGAGTATAAGCACTACCAAAACCACCAGGACTAAACCCACCAAAACTTCCATATAAAGAACCAAGTCCTGCCGCTTGACTTAAAAACTTATTAAAAGGACTTGTTTGAGGAGCGCTCGTTGTTCTTACCTGAGATTTTATATCAGGAAACCCTACAATAGTTCCCTGATATCTTTGAAGTTGATCTTCATCCCATTTGCTTTCTTCCAAATGTCTTTTATAAGCTTCATCCAAAGCTGCTTGCTGTCTTTGTTGTAGTGTTTCTCCAACCGAAGATAATCCTCCAAGTTCTCTTGCTTTTGCACCATATCTTTGTGTTCCTAATTGAGTTTGCGCTTGTGCTTCCATCCTCTCTCTGGCTTTTTGTTCTTGAAATTGTCTTACAGCAGCATCATAAGCTCTTTGTGAACCCTTTGTTTGAATATCTTCAAGTTGTCGCATTTGTGCCTGACCAATTTGAGAAGCTTCAAGACCTGCCCTGCTTCCTAAACCAGACATACCTCCTGCATCTACTGCACGTTTTTCAAACGTGGGCATAATATCCCGTTCAAATACTTTCTGAGCTTCACGCTTTTCAATATCTGTAACTGCCTGTTGATAAGGAGACATATATTCTTTGGCAGT
>Ga0098049_1000275_pt1 | contig 21573 bp, 22 predicted proteins | sample 13BtaG_FD_92582 | JGI IMG/M metagenome (GOLD analysis project Ga0098049, IMG submission 92582) | Marine viral communities from the Subarctic Pacific Ocean - 13B_ETSP_OMZ_AT15268_CsCl metaG | ecosystem: Environmental > Aquatic > Marine > Oceanic | place: Subarctic Pacific Ocean | collected...
CCGCCGTAAGTATCCATTAGAAAGTCTTGATTGATCAGTGTGGTGAAGTCTGATGTTTTCTCTGCGGTATAGAGCATCTTCATCCAGTCATACATTTTACGATAGTTTGCCATCTCTTCATCTACCAGAAAAGTGATGTTTAGTGGCTCGTATTCCAACTGGTCACCCGGTACATTCATGGTGGTGAGTGGTGTCTGCATAGGAACCGGGTTGCCAGATACCCCCGGTAGGTTAGCACTTTGTAGGTGGTATACCGTATCGGGAATGAACGAACAGGTGAACGAAAAGCCCGTTTCCTTCAATAAATTGTTGCTTGTTGGTCCGTTTCTTGTAAATCCCGGTGTGGACATGATTTATGACCCTTCGAAAAAATTCTTTGGTTGTATTGATTTTGGCAGTGAAAAAGCCTATACTTGTGTTATGGAAATACCCAACATCGACAGCTACGGGGATGATCCATACGGTGAGGTTGTGTATTGTTCTCACACACCCCTATTTATACCCCACGCGACAGGTGTTTGGTCAAACCATAACATCCCGTGGGAAAACATTATCACCCCTGAAGAGGTAGACATGGCAGATCAAATTGATTCGCAACTAGACTTTGCTATTAAGAACGGCATGAATGTTATGTTGTCTGGTAAGCATGGTGTAGGTAAAACTGCTCGCATCAATGCAGCAATGGAACGGCATGACATCAATTTCGTCTACTTCTCTGGATCAACAATGGACCCGTTTGTTGACTTCATTGGTGTACCCAAAGAAATGACAGATAACCAAGGTGAAACCTATCTGGGTTTTGTTCGACCACAAGCGTTGATGGATGAATCGCTAGAAGCAATCTTCATCGATGAGTACAACCGATCAGACAAGGGTGTTCGTAATGCGGTGATGGAGTTGATTCAGTTCAAGTCTATCAATGGTCGCAAGTTGCCGAATCTAAAATACGTCTGGACTGCTATCAATCCTGATGACGATGATGACTTCAACTATGACACTGAGCAACTAGACCCTGCACAAGCAGACCGGTTTCAGATGCAGATCGAAGTTCCTTACAAGGTATCGGCATCGTACTTTTCCAAGAAGTATCCCGGTGGAGATGGTGCTTCCGCAGTTCAGTGGTGGAACACACTAACCAGCAAACAAAAGAACAGTCTATCGCCACGCCGACTTGACTATGCGATGGATGCGTTTGTAAACTGTTCCGCAAATAAGTCTTTGCTTAAAACAATCTTCCCTAGCAACATCAATGTTGCAGACTTCCTCAACGTAATGACTGCTGGTTCTCTCAAACAAAGAATCATTGCCGCACACCGAAGTGGAGATGATGATTTGATGGAATCGCTTGTCAATGGTTCAGAAACAAAAGCAGTTGTTGACAACCTAGAAGGCATTTGTGATCAAGATGTAAATGTATTCCACAGTGTTGCTCATTCTGCGACTGATGAAACACTAGTGAGAATCGTGCGGGATTATGCGCCTATTACACGCGATGTTATGAAAAAGTGTAGCGACTATGATGAACGTCTAAGAGGTCTGCTTTCGCTTGAATCTCTTGATGATACTGTTCGCACACAAATCGAAGTGCTGCTTGACAGTGATGAAGGCAACGTTAAGACTTGTGATACACCTGATGATTTCTGGTCAGGATCAACATGGGGCGGAGGCGCGGATGAGTGAAGTCACACATGAAGATCGTCAGATAGTCATGCAAGACTTTCAATCTATCTGTCTATCGTTGGAAAATCTCAATGGTGTGTTTGCTCAGTTCTATGAATTGGGCAGACCAACAGTGACTTATGATGTAGACACTGCTGCTGTATCATTCAACAAAGAAGGTGCATGTATTGACTTTTTGATCAACCCTGCATTCTGGCGACTTCTAAACTTTGACACTAAGCTGTTCTTGATTTGTCATGAATGCTTACATGTTATCCTTGATCATGGTAAGCGGTCATCAAAATCAAACTTCGACAAAGACACAACTGGTATGGAACGACAGTTGACCAACATTGCTATGGATGTTGTGATCAACGAAACCATCGTAGGACATTTTGGTATCAGACGCGATTCGCTAAACTTCGGCGAAGCGTTTGACATTCAACATCCCGAAGGCAGTGGGTTAGACGATGACCATCCAGCACAAGCACTAAGTGAAATCAAGCATGGTGCATTCTTGGATACTGTGTTTCATAAAATCAAACCGGACATCGAACCAAAGAAATCGTATGAGTATTACAACGATGTGTTGATCAAGTACTTCAAAGAAGAAATCAGTGAAGCAAAAGATCAACAACAAGCAATGCGTGAAATAGCAGATGCTTTGTCCAAGATGAGCAAGGATGATCATGAAAAACTCGCTGAGTCTATGGGTGAAGGTTCGGACAAAGACATGAAATCTGTTGTCGGTGAAATCATGGAGAATGCTGACAGGAAAGACTTGGATGACCTGAGTGATGCCTTGACTGAAAACTTCGGTAAAGGTAATCCCGGCGATCCATTGATTGCTGGTTCTTTGGAGCGAGTCATTCAACAAGACTATCGCAAGGTGAAAAAACTCAAGCGATGGCAAGACCTGTTTCGTCGGTTTGTTCACAAGACACAAGACAAGCAGAATGCTTTACAGTGGATTCATGCCGACCGCAGACGTAATCTGTTGCCTAGCAAGTATCTGTTACCATCAAAGAATCGTGCCAACGGTAAAGACAATCGATACTTGGTGTGGCTGTTCATTGATTCGTCTGGTTCATGTGAACACTTGAAAGAGCAGTTCTTCAAGGCAGCGTATTCACTAGACCCCAAGTATTTCAATGTTCGTTTGTTCTCACGAACTACTGAGGTCAAGGAATTAGATTACAAGAATCCTGTGGTCGCCGGTTATGGTTCTGATGACTATGGATGTATTGAACGGTACATTCAACAACAATTATCTAGTAGAAGTATTGACAAATACCCCGAGATTGTGATACACTTTACTGATGGATATGACTGTTCCGGTGTGATGGTTCAGCCAGAAAAACCGCTTAACTGGTTTTGGTTTCTGACTGATGAAATGTACACCGACTGGATTCCTAAAAAGTGTATCGAACACAATCGCGTCTTTAAGTTATCGGAGTTTGAGTCTTGAACATTTTTTGCGTTGACAACGATCCTACTGTTTCTGCTACTCAACTATGTGATAAGCATGTAGTCAAGATGGTAACCGAAACTAGCCAGATGCTTGTCTCTGCTTTGCGTAGATACAACTGCCCTGAGCATCATCTTCCGTTGACTAAAGCAGGAACAGTATCGAAAGGTGGATACCATCATCATCCGTCTACTAGATGGGCTGGTGATTCATCTGCAAACTTTCAGTGGTTGTTGATGCATGGCAAAGCGTTGTGCCGAGAATACACCAAGCGATACAAACGCGAACATTTTTGCGAAGCGGGTATTCATAAGATGGAACGGTATTGGGTGAGGTATATTCCGTTCGGTGTGAAGACTGCCTTTGCGATTGCAATTTCAGAAGACATGAAATGTAGACAAGTTTCTCACTTCAACACACTTAGCCCCGTTGTTCAGTATCGTCTGTATTACAAACTCGACAAATCAAACATTGCGAAGTGGATCAAGCGACCAGAATCAAAACCCGACTGGTATGATTTGCCTGTTAAAGAAATCATCAAAGGATAAAAGTTATGAATAGAACCAGTGCGCAAGAGACAAGTAAAAACTCTCGTAAAAAATCGCTGGAGCAGTGGAAAGCAAAGAAGATCAACAAGATCATAGACAAGCTGGATAGAGCGATATATGTTGCCTCACACAGAGGAGAGTATTCTACTAGCAAGTTGATCAACTTTCCAAGACAGTGCAGATCAGAAGCAATAGAATGTGTTGAAGAGGTATTCAAAAATCGTGGGTTTGATGTTAAGTTTAGCCCAACCATTCGACCGACAACATGGGTCATGATACACTGGTCGGATCATGAATAATAAAAAACCCCGGTCGTTAAACCGGGGTTTTTCTTTGAGTCTAACTTAACCTAAACTTAGCTTAGGTTGTCAACGATGGTGAATCGGTAGTACTTGTTAGCACTAGGGACCAACTCGCCGGTGCCTGCGGTTGCGTTAGCAAACGGGTTGCTGACAAGACCGTAACGGGTCTTGAATGCAATCTTCGGCTGGAAGGTGTTCTCACCAACTGCACGAACCATTTGAAGCGGAACGTATGGGCAGTAGAACATACCAGCATCACGCTCGTCAGAACCCTTGTAACCAGCACAGTAGAAGTCAGTGGTTGACGATGCTGAGAAGTATGGGTCAACGATTACACGAACATTGCCGTGTAGGTTGCCAACATAGGTAGCACCGGTGTCATCACCGAGTTCGTTGGTCTGGAATGCAGGTGCGTAGTCAAGAACGCCTGCAAGGTGTAGAGCAGCAGCAACGTCAGACGAAGTGACGATGAAGTTACCCTTACCACGACGGGTATCCTTAGCGATGTCGTTCAGGTCACGCTGGATGTTGAAGACAAGACCCTTCCAACGCTCTACCGACCAACGACCGTTGGTGTCTTGGTCGAGGTCAACAGTACCGGTTGAGGTAACGCCAACCTGCGCACCCGGCTTAGCGATGGTGTACATCTTACGGACTACTTCGCGGTTGATTTCAGCTAGGATTTCTTGGGTAAGAATGTTCGCTAGCTCTGTCTCTGCGTCAAGACCGTGAACAGCCTTCAAGTCTTGTGCGAGTTCAGTTGTGTACTCTGCCTTTAGAGCGCGGCTCTTAGCAGTTACAGTAACCTTCTCGATGCTGAATGCCATCTCGTTGAAGTCCTGAGTAGCACCGGTTGAACCGAGTGCTTCTGCACGTGCAATGCTCATACCGTCACCAGTGGTGTATGCACCATTGGTTGGGTCTGAACCAGCGTGTGTACCGGATGAAGACGATGAAGTTTCGTCTTGGAAACCGGAGAAGTCGGTGTCAGCTTCGTTGTGGAGAGCTTCAGTACCGCCTTGTGATGCATAGTTTGAACGCATTGCGAAGATCAAGCCGGTAGGACCGGTCATTGCTTGAACACCGCAGATGTCGTATGCAAGTAGGTTAGGAACCGAACGTCGAAGCATCGACATAAGAATCGGATCGTAACCAGCAACTGCCGAACCGTCAGAAGCGTTTGCACCAAGTGCGCCGCCTGCTGCGTTGACAGGTGTTTCGAAGAGGCTAGTTGCACGTGATGCAGCTAGTTCTCTTTGAGTGTTTTCAAGAACAGCAGCGGTAACGCGCTTACGTGTTGCTGCATTCTTGCCTTCGATTGGTGCGAATTCCTTGTTTTCAAGGATTGGCGACCATTTGCTATAAAGACCTTCTGAAACCATTTCCATTTTATTATCTCCTAAATTCAGGGAAACGTGTGTTAGTAAGTAAAGTTAGTTATTGCGACCAAAACGTGATGTCATTGCCTTAGCAAGATCATTTACGTATGAGTCTGATGATACTGGTGTGTCTGAAACTTCTTCGGTGATTTCACCTTGACCTTCAGCGATCATTTCTTCTGAAAGAACCTTGTCTGAAGATTCTTCGGATGATGCTGGTTGGTAGTGTTCAACGAAAGTTTCGATCTTTGATTCTAGTTCTTCAACGGAATCGTATGATGCGTTTTCGACTAGAGAAACAATCTTTGCCTTGTCAGAAGCAGTCATGTCTGCACATGCTTCGTCGAGTAGACGCTGCTTGTAAAGCTCTTGGGTTGCTTCTTTGAGTTCAAGGATGGTGCTGATTGATGCGTCAAGCTGTTGCTTGAGTTCGTTGTTTTCTGAAACAGTTGTTTCTAGAACGTCTTCCTGATCAGCAGGGATTTCTAGGTTGTGCTGTTCCATAAGACCACGAAGACCTGAGAAGAACGACTCAGCGATTTCTGCCTTGATGCCGTTGTCAACTGCAAGTTGGTTCTCAGACATCCACTCGCTACCAGCGTAGTCTAGGTATGAGTCTAGCTTACCGGTTAGGTCTTCGCGTACTGCGTCAACTTCTTCTTGAAGTTGTGCGTTGTAGAGTTCGTTCAAGCGAACCTTTTCTTCGTTGATGCTTTGTGCGAAGCGTGCTTCAAGAAGTGAGGTTGCCTTGTTCTTGAATTCTTCCGAAAGATCAGCTTCAGCACCGAGAAGTTCGTTGACTTCTTCGGAAAGATCAACTTCGTTTTCAACAAGCTGATCACCAGCGATTGCTGCTAGAACAGAATCAAGACGCTCAGAAAGAGTATCTTTGTCAAGTGCTAGAAGTGATTCGTATGCCTTGGTTACCATCTTTGCCTTGGACGCATCCTTCATTGGCTCAGCGTTATCCTTGTCGGCAGGACGCTTAGACTTTGCGCTCTTATCGTCTGCCTTGAACGGACCTGAATCCTCATCGCCCTTAACAACTGGCTCACCAAGGTCTTCAACCTTGTCTGCGTGTTCGCCCTTAGCGGCAACCGGCTTTTTCATGGCATCAGCTTTTGCTGCTTTTGCAGTTTGCTGATCCTTGTTGAGCTTGGTTCCACCCTCGCCTTGATTTTCCATTTCGTTTAGCATATCCATGTTACTGTTCTCCGGTTTACGGGTTTCTAGAGTGTATTTATACAATTTTATTCTTTGAGAATAAAAATTTGTGAATTATTAGAATGTCTTCTTAATAAAGTCTGCGAATGCTGCTTTCTTAACTTCATCCAGCTTGCGTGCTGGTGATTCTTTGATTGCCTTCTGTGCGGCTTCGATGTGACGCTCGACATAGCGACCATCAACATACAACCATTCAACACCCTCAAGGATGCCATCAACAAAGCAGTCTGGACCCGATGGGTCGGTTACAATGTCTGCTGCTGTTGCTAGGGTGAAGTCGTTACCAACTTCCATGATGCCATCATGACGTTCTTTTAGTGTTCCCATACCACGGGATGAAACGCCAAGTTTTACACCACCTTCAAGTAGACCTTTTACAATGTTGCCACATGGGGTGTCTAGGATTTTTGCCTTGCCGACATAGTTGGTTCCGCTTTCACGTAGATCGGTGATCAGGTGAGAAACACGGTCAGGATTGATTTGGCAAGACTGTGGGTGTGTTAGTTCCCCCATTGCTCGACCGGTCTTGATGTATTTATCATTGTAATTACGTACAGCATTTTCCATAACTGCCTTTGGATAGACACGACCGTTATGGTTCTTGAGTTCGGACTGTAGGAAGATACCCTCGATTGAGTATTCTTTCTTACCGTTCTTCTCTTCAGTGATAATCTGTACTTCTTGTTTTTGTTCAGTGATTAGCTTCAATGTCTTATCCTCGCTGTTTGCGTCGTGCTGCTAGTTGGGCAGCTTTTGCCTTGAGTGCTGCGATCTTCGCGTCACTTGATGCTAGGTCGGCAGATGTTTGTTTTGCCAACTTTGCTCTTGCTCTGTCTGCTGCTGATTTGAAATTATCCATAGACGATTGTGCTTTTTTCAGGCTATCTTTTGCCTTCTTTAGTCTGTCGTTTGCCTTGGTTTGTCTTTGTTTTGCACGACGGACATCAGTAGCATCTGCTTCTTCAATGCTCGATTCTTCAACCTTTGCACCAGCACGCCATTGGCGACATGACCAGTAGCCCGCTGTTGTCTTGTCTTTTTTATCTGCACAGTTATGACGAGCGCGGAAGTTCTTACGACGCTCCGGATCATCCCGCTTGATTTCCATGTTCGGATCGCCGAAGTTCACCTTGACGATGTTGCCCTTTGCGTTCTTTACATAGACAGAAAACTTTTTAGGACCGCCCGGTGTGCGGAATGGTTTGTTGAGCGGCTTGTCTGCTTTCTTCTCTTCTTTGATCGGTTCAAGACCATATTCTTTACGCTTCACGTTGAATGCTTTGATTGCTTTCTTACGTGCTGCTGAACCGGGTAGTCCCGTGGTCATTGCTTTTCGTGCTAGTTTAAGAAACTCTGCATCATTAGTCCAGTCTTTGCCTTCTTCTTTCAGCTTGGTCTTGACCATGTTTGGCTTATCGCCTTTAGGGTTGCTCTTGTCACGCGATTCGGCGTCTCTTTTTCTGCTCACGGCTGATTTCTTTTCTTTGCTTGACAATTTACCCGCAGATTTAGCAGGGCGACATTTAGGGTAGCCCTTACCATCAGCATCTTTTCTGCCGCATGATGGGTGCTTTCCGTCTTTATCTTTTCGGCTGATATCTACCCAATCTTGCTTAGCCCATTTACCTAAACCAGAATCTGAATACACACTTTTGTCATCCAGACCCTTCTTACCTTCGCTTACCTTTTCCCAACTGCCACCCTTTGATTTATACCACTTAGCTGCCCATGCGTTTGCGTATGCACTTGGGTATACATCAAACTTGGATTTAGCTTTGGCGATAGCTTTTTTCCATAGGGCAGGGTTGCTAGGACTGTTCTTCTCAGTCAGTTGAGTCTCTTCATGTAGGATACGCTTCATCTTTTTGATAGCGTCTTTCTCTGACATTTCACGACCAGCGATTGTTACTGTCTTTCTCTTTGTGTTGCGGAAAACAGAATGACCAGCACGCTCAAACTTAACAATCAGCTTGTCGATTGCATCACCTTTGCTCATACGATCTTGACGGTCTGCGGCGGCATTGAAGCTACCACTGCTGAAGTTGTTCCAGCTAGCAGATTCGTCTAGAAATTTATTCGCGTTGTTGATGGCTTGTGTTATTTTCATTCGTCTTCAACTTCTGCGTCTTGGACTGGTGAACCCTTAGTAGGCTTTTCTAGCTTGATGTTCTTTTCTTTTTCTTTAGCCTGAGCGATTGATGGCTTACCTTTTTCGCCCGGCTTTAGTGATGACTTGAAGTTAGCAAAGGATTTTGATGTATCTGCTTGTTGCTTTTCGTCTTCTTTGTCTTCAGCGTCTTTTTGCTTCTCATCATCTGCCTGCTGCTTTTCGTCTTCTGCTTCTTTCTTCTCTTCGTCTTTGTCTTTTTGCTCTTGCTCTTTCTCTTGCTCTTTCTTTGTGTCTTCTCGATCCTTTTCGACCTTCTTCTTCATTGGGTCTTCGTCGGCTTCAGAGAAAGAGTAGATGTACTCAACGTCTTCAACAAAGAACACATCTTCCAGAAATTTATTTAGCTCTTGTGCCGAGACTTGATAGCGAACAGTGGTGTCTTTGGTGACCTTGGCAATCTTGTCAAGACCATGCTTCTCTACTTGCTGCATGAAGTAGTCAACAGCTTCTTTCTTATCACCGTCCATCTTCTTGTATGCACGTGTCTTTTTGTATGCATCTTCTGCTTCTTCAATACACTCTTCTGCAAAGAACACATCATAGTCAACAGAAGTTGCAATGCGAGAAAACCGGTCAAACGTCATTGCGTTTTCACCGGTAATCTGGTTTGATGGGATTGGTAGGAAGTCTTCGTATGCAAGAGTAACGCCTACACCTTCGTGCTTCTCACATAACCAGTTGATGAAATCATCATTGTCAATCTTTGATTCGAACATGATAGTAGTCGAGCCATCAGTCTCTGTGAAGAATGAATCGTTTTTAGAAATCTTGTAGTCACGTAGCTTGTCTGCAAACTCGTATGCAGGAATAGATTCATCAAACTTGACAGCAAACTCAACAGACTCTTTCTTTGCGAGCTTAGTAGCAGTAGCGTACATGACACTCTTAGCGTCATCGCCGTATTGCTTTTCGAAGTCGCCCTTGTTGCGTTTCATCGCTTTGACGATCTTCTCTTTTTTGCCTGCTTGTTGTTTGGTCAGTTTTGCCATAATTACTTTACCAGTTTGAATGCAATGCTTGCTAGTTGTTTAACGGATAGCTTTTCCATTTTTGCCTTGTTCGCATCACTGACTGCGTTGTAGACTTGCATGATGACGTTTGCTGTGGTTGCGTCAAGACCCTTTTCATGCTGGTGGTTTTTTGCAACACGACGGGCTAGATCGATAGCAGTTTCTTTTGCTTCTTTTACAAGAACAACGAATTCATTGTTGCCTTGCTTATGCACTTTGGATTTGACCTTTTTGGCATACTTTTCAGCTTCCGCTTTGTTATTGAAGAAGACCGGATATGGTTCCGCTTTCATCTTTCGACCGAAATAGTCACGACCTGTTGCTCTTGGCTTTTCTCCGTCCCAACGGTCTTTGACATCATACCCGGCATCGTCGTATCGAGCTTCTAGAATCTGCTTTAGTTCTGCTTTGAATTTAGAAACAGGCGCGTCCATTGTTGTGCTTGCTTTATATGTCTTGCCATTTTTTGTGACTTCAATTCGCTGAACCCAAGTGTTGTATCCCTTTGCCTTAACCGAACCATCAGGCGATGAATAATTCCACCACTTGTTCTTGTTAGCAAGACGTAGCTTATTCATTGCTGCAATATGCTCGTCTGTGGATTCGGTAATGCCTTGATTCTTAGCAAACTTCAACGCACCATCTGCTGATGGGTGTGTACCCAAGTCAAGAGTTTTACCATTGTCAAAGACATGGAACATCTTGTATCGGTCTTGTCCAGACTTAGGCGGTCGCTCGTATACTTCAAACGTACCGCCATCTTTTGCCTTGACAGACTTTACCTTCTTCATGCCCTTCATGCTTGATTCGGCAAGAACTTGTTCTGCTTTTCGTAGTGCTTGTTTTGGATTTGGCATTGTGTTTCTTTCTTATCCAGCAGGGCGACCCTTAGAAAAATCAACCTTACCCTTGATCGATGGACCGCGCTTTACACCTTTGTGCTTGCCATCATCTTCGTTCTCTTCATCTTTTGCACCAGCAGGGCGACCCTTATCCCATTGTACTTTACCCTTGATCGACGGTCCACGCTTTGCAGATTCTTCTACTTCTTCTTCGTCTTCTTCGTCTTCTTCTTCTACTTCTTCTTCGTCTTCCTGTGCTTCCTCGACTGACTTGCTAATCTTTTCACGACGGTTCTTTAGATACTCATCGCTTTCGTCTTCGTCGCCATCGTTGTCAACGTCACCGTCTTCTTTACCGACAGCATCAAGAGCTTCTTCTAGCTCTTTATCGTAGTCTTCGTCTTCCTCTTCTTCTTCTTCTTCTTCGTCACACTTGCGTGCTTCGTGGATACCAGAAGCTAGCTCTTCGCGGCGAGCATCGATAGAGTCTGCTGCTTTGCTTTTGAGTGCAGTATCAAGTGCTTCTGCAAAGTCGAGTGGTGAACCGTTTTCCACGGCATTCATAAGTTGGTCTACAATTTGTTCGTTGATGTTCATGGTAGTGTTCCTTTGTTAATACCTATCGTCTTCGTTTTGACTATAGAATGAGTCGTTCTTTTCGGCTTCAATCTGCTCACGCATTTGAAGGATTTCTGTATCGGTCATGCCTAGAATCTTTTTCTGCACGTATTGATGTGAGTAGTAGACCCCGACATATTCTTTGACATCGCCTACCGCACGTAGCTGTTCTTGTAGGATGTCAATCTCTTTTAGCTGTGTGAAGAATGAATCGTTCGCAAAGCTGAAGTTGATCTTTCCACGAATCTTCTGCCAGTCTGCCAAGGTGATGACTTTGGTTAGGACTAGCTGCACACGCAATGCTTGAAGAAACAGTTCAGCAAACTTGTTTCGTAGCACATCAACAAATCGTGCAAACTTAACTTCATCACGGGTAATCTCTGATGCTCTGCCCAATGACATACCGTTTTCAGGTTGCAATCGTGAGATTGGTACGTTGAGTGACTTGTATAGTTTCTCTTTGAAGTACTGTACGTCTTCGATGTCACCCAAGTTCTGACCGCCCGGTAGTGAGGTAACTTCTGTACCACGACCACCTTCTCTACGTGGAAACCAGAAGTCATCAGTAATGGTCATGTGCTTACCATCACTATCAATCGTTCCACTATCAGCATCGTAGATGAGCTTACGACGGTATTTATTCATCTGCTCACGCACGTATTGTGCTGCTTTGCTTGATGGCAACGCACCAACGTCGATGTAAAATACTCTTCGCTCAGGTGCGCGGGAGAAACGATAGATCACTAGCGAATCTTCCATCATCTTCAACTGGTTGAGTGGTCGAACTGCCTTGTGCAAGTGACCAACAACACGGTTTGACTTCGAATCAAAAAGACCAGAAGTAACATGCAGGACTGAATCTTTTGGTAGCATGATGTTACCAGTTGATGTTCCTGCCATTGCGGGCGATGCTGTCATGTTGACTGTTGCAGCACCGTTCTTCATTTGCAGAGACTGGTCGTATGTGTAGATAGATTCAATCTTCTTTGCATACTTGGCTTTTGTCTCTTTGTCTTCGTCTTCTTCAATCTTGGTTATCTTCTTCAAACGTCGCGGGTCAAGGCGGCGCATGTCAAGGATACCACGATCAGGATTATCTTTGTCAATACTAATGTGGTAGCAGATGCGACCATCTACATACCACCGCTTGAACAAATCATGACCGTCTGATGAGAAGTTAAGCAAATCTAGTACATCTTCGAATGCATCAGAAATTTTATTCTTAACATCATCACTGATCTTAACCATGCTAAGATCAATCGAAACTGGTTGACGGTCTTCGTTATAAACGATTGCCTCATTGCAAACATCGGTCACTGCGTCATCCACTTCTTGGTGGACAAGCATTGACCGATATCTGTTTATTAGCTGCCCTTCGTTTTCACGTGAAGCGTCGATTTCATAGGGCGTGCCAAATCTACCACCCGATATAACAACATCGGATTCTGCCATGACATCATCTTGCGCGGTAACCGGCTTGATGATCTTTTCATCTGCTTCTTGACTAGATGATTTTTTTAGTTCAAAACCAAAGAGCTTCATACGTTCTCCATCATAATATAAAAGTTACTAACTCACGGTTATTTAGCGGCTAGTTACGCCCGTGTGTGTCCAGTACTGATACTGAAGGGTCACAGGGAATTCTTCAATGGTGTCGCCTGATTCGTGTGATAGGTCAATTGCACCAACAGATTCGGGATAGCAACCGACGAAGTTGTATGTTTCTGCAACCTTACCCGAACGGTCGAGTTGCTTAACTGTCCAGTCTTGATAGTAGTCATCAAGAGATACAGCAGATTCGTTGGACGCAAGACCATTGACAATTTCACTCCATGCTTCGAATGCATTTCTTAGAGCAAAATCGTTTGTGTTGATTACAGTTAGTTCCCATGCTTCAAATGTACGGTCGCCCGCGATTTTTAGTTGGCGACCACGGTATGGTACTTCAATAGTACCAACTGTTGCCGCAGGGATCGATGCTGCCTTGATCAAAAACTTCATCTGGTCAACGTCAGCCCCGCCGCCCGGAAACGAACCAGTTACTTCAAAAAGGTTTGGTCGTGCGCCACCGTTACGTAGAGCTTGTTTAAAGTTATCAATTCTCATAGACATGTTTTTTGTCTCCTGTTAGTTTTATTTATACACCGATTTCGTTAAAGTCAATTCCAGATCGTGTTGCGATGAAGTTTAGTTGGATGAAGTTGATCGACTTGTTTGGCTTAACAAAAATGTCTGCCACAAATTCTTGTCGGTCGATTACATCGCCAGTGTTGTTTGTTTCATCACATACAACTCGGAAGTCAGTGATACCACTACGCGACTGAACATTGCGTAGGAATGGCTCGATCTGATTTACGAACTGTGATCGGGTAAACTCGTCATTGAATTCAAACAAGGTGAAGTTTGCTGCGGTAGCAATGCTCTTTTCCATGACGATGAACAAGCGACGAACATTGATTCGGTCGAATGCAGATGGTCGGGCAAGAAGAGTCTTATCACCAAGAAGAACAGTGCCTTGACCCGGTTGTTGAACAACAGGGTTTACACCACGCTTGTAAAGCTCGTCACGTGCTGCCTTGTTTGGGTTGTATGCCAGTTTGGTAACGTTCTTCAGTTGACCACGGTTGTAACCTGCTGGTGAGAACCAAGGGTCTTTATCGAAGTCGGTTCTTGCACAAAGACCAGCGATGTCACCGTTGAGCGGAACCCATCGGAAAGTATCGTTGTAGCGGTCATATGTGTACTTCCAACCAGAGTCAAGAATTGCGTATGACGATGACTTGTTTAGGTCGGTGTCTGCGAATGCTTGAACTGCGGTTAGCTGAGCGGAAGCATCGCCAACATTGTCAACAACATCTGATTGTAGCGGGGAGATGAAGGCTACACAATCCTTACGAACTTCTGCGATATTATCGATAACATATGATGCAGTTGTGGTAGGCGCAGGACCGGTGATGCACAATGAGATGTCGGTTGTCTGCGAATCTGCAAACAATTCCCAACCATTGTTTAGATCGTCTGCCTGAACAACATTGTCGTTAGTACCACCGGACATTGATGCACCATACTCGCCACCATCAAGAACAGCGAATGTGTTGCCAGCGTCACGGATTGCTGCTACGGTTAGACCCCAATCAACACCAGCATCGCCAGCAGATGATGAGGATACACCGTCACCACCCCAACCGGGGTGACCCAACCACCAGATGTATTGTGACTGGTTGTTGATTACGTCAACATAGTAGTTCGATGAACCGTCTGCCTTCTTAGCATCGATTGCCTTGGAAACGAAAGCAAACTTCTCAAGGATAGTACCCTGAGTACCAGTCCATGCACCATCTTCATCGATGACTGCGATGTGAATTTCATCATTGATGCCTGCTGCACCAAGACCAGTTGCGTAGGTTGATGTTGCTGGAAGAGCATCAAACTCGTCTTCGATGCTGGTTGCGTTACCAACATCTACACCTGATGCTGATGCGTCAATGATAGCGATTGCGAGTGAGTTGCCAAGCTCGCCGGGATACTTAGCAGCAAACTTCGCGTCTGCGTATGCTGACTTAACAGTGTCATAGTGGTCAGCGTTCTTGATCTGTAGACCAAGTGCTTCGCCAGCAGATGACGATGATGTGAGTGCGGTTGCTTCAGCGTATGCGTTTGATGCCGACTGATCGACAACACGAACAACCTGTAGGTTACCGCCGTATGCAAGGAATGATGCGGCAGAGAAGAACGATTGTGCGGTGTCGCTGTCAGGTTCACCGAACTTGCTGACAAGCTCGTTTTCGCTAGAGATGAGAGTGACTTCATCTACCGGTCCCCATACAAAAGGACCGACATATGCGGCGGGGGTAGAAGATACCGCTGGAACGATTGTTGACAAATCCTTCTCAGTTACGGTAACTGCGGGTGAGAGACTAAATACCATTTGTTATTTCTCCATTTATGTGAAGTTTGAATTCTATGCTTATTTAGTATTATCTATGCGGCAAGAATTGATTATTATATGCGTTCCCATCCACCGGGCATATCATCATCCAAGTCTCGTCCGTCATCAATGAATCCGAACGGAACAAGATCGGCTTCGATTGCCTTGATCTTGTCTGCGTATAGCTCTTCGCGGATGTTGATATCAAGCAATTCTCTGAAGTATGGTTGTTGGGTCAGCCAACCAAACAATACAAGTGTCATAGTCAAATCGTCGTGGTGTCCAACTTCTGCCTGATACTTACCTTTATAGAACACAAAAGTTGTAAGTTCTGATATGATATCGTGCGATTCTACGATTAATTTATTCTCTTCGATTAGTGTTTTGAGTGTCGAGCAACCGATCCGACGAAGTGGTGAAGTGGTCTTTACACCAAGTTTGCCGCCCTGACCACCAAAACCGGATGAGATGGTTTGTCCTTTTCGACCACCGGATGTGGATAGTAATATATTCTCATACTCAAACTCGCCATGAAGCACATCGGCTACCTGTTTACCAATCGAGTTGGTTTCAATTAGTATATATGCTTCGTTGTACTCGGTTGCTAGCTTGAATATGACATCGGGAAATAGTAGTGTGGAGATTTTATTGTTTCTGTAGATAGCGGCGATGCGATATCCTTCATCTCCCGTGATGTCAAAGATTGTCATAGTAGAAAAGTCGCCCCCAACACCTTCAGCAACATCACATACCCCTACATATACACCATTTTGTTTGGGTTTGTGGAATACCTGTACACCATCACGCTCAAAGATAGGAACGATATGACCCATTTGTTTGAGTTTCCATGTTGCAATCAGTGTGTTTGCTGAACCAAGGAATGATAGAGCATGTTCCTGTGCAAAATCCTGCTCGGATGTATTGGCAATTGTTTCTTCTCTCCACTTTTCATCACGACCGGGAACCTGTTCCCATGATACTTTGTGGGTAACGAATGCCGATCTTCCTGCTTCAGCATCTGTCCAAATCTTGTGGAAGTGGTTCATACCGTTCGGTGTAGAAATCAGTGTTAGTTTGGTTTCTTTACCGGATGAAATGGTAGGATAGGTTGACTTGTAGAATTCATCCCACACATTAGGGGGAATAAACGCGACTTCATCAATGAATACGTATGAGAATGAATAACCACGAATTGAGCTTGAGCTTGTAGAAGCTGCTAGTACTCTCGATCCGTTTTCTAGCTCAAACGAACCTTTGTTCCAGTTGACTGCCCCTTGTTGCATAAACTTCGGTAGGTGCTGATATGCAAGCTGGACACGCGACAGGATTTCTACCGCAGTGTCTTTCTTGTTTGCTAGGATACCAACCGTCTTGCTCTGGTTGAACAGGATGTAGTGTAGGATGTATGCGGCAACCGTTGTAGATTTACCAGTCTGACGAGATTGCATAGCTACTACAAATCGATTGTCGTGTAGTTTTGAAATTAATTCTTTCTGATAGTCGTATGGTTTGTATGAAACAAGCCCGTGGTCAACGTGGACGATCTTACAGAATGTTTCAGCAAAGTAGACTGGATCGTTCTTGCACTTTAGGTACTCAGCAACTTCTTCTTTTGTCCAGTCATGCTGCTCGCCCGCTGGTTTTAGAAGCGGGTTACCCATATAGCTAGATGTGTCTGTCATTTTTTACCACCACCCATTTCTTCAAGCATCTTCTGCAATTCAGCAGTTGACCCTACGAAGATAGAGTTGTTGGTGACATTGGAAGAGTTTTCTGTAGATGCTTCTTCTGTTTTCTTGCCCTTGTCACGCTTTGCATTCTTCTTATCTTCAAGGTCTTGCGTGTCGTGATGCAGTTCCATTAGCTGCTTGGAGTTGTCTGCAAGCGTTTTGATTAGCTGTGCCACAACTTCATATGCTCTTGGATGTTCGGATTCTTGTGCCACTTGTAGGATGCCTTCAAGAGCTTCCTGTCCAGTCTCGGCTAGTTGATGTAGCCGACCACGGACCATTGCATAGTCTTTCTTGGCATCACGAATTGATTCTTCTTCAGGGACAATCGTGATTTCTTCTGATGTGTTGTTGTTATCAACCGGAGCATCATTGAAGAGTTGTGGTTCTGGTAGAGTCTTTCGTTTCACTACCGCTGTTTTCTCTTCTGGTACTACGATTTTATTGTCAACGCCTAGTGCGTCACTAAGAGGATCATGATATTTACTATTTTCGCCCATGATGATTATCCGCTGCTAGACGAAGACGAGTAATAGTCATACTCGGTGATCGTCGTGTTGTATGTTGTCGGATCGTCTGCGTCATACTCAACGCCCGCAACTGTTTCTGATCTGATGTCTGCAACCTTGTTCGGATTGTCTTCAGGCATCTTATCGTATAGGTTGATGAGAGTATCAAGGATAACACCGGTATCGCTGACTGATGAGTAGATGTAACCCTTCAACTCAAAGTTTAGTGTCCATGTAATCAAGCCAAGAGAATCAAACCCATCGAGTCTGTTCGATTCTTTGCTCACATCCTTGAGTGTTACTGAGATATCGGTGTCGATATTCAGATCATCCATGTCATTGATTGTAACCGATACGTCAGGTTTGAAGTATGGTAGAATCTGTTCAAGGATTTGCAGCGAGTCGTTCATCGTCTTTGTTGCGATGGATAGCTCAAAGTCATAGATGTATGATACACGACGGTATGATCGCTTACGTTCTGTGTATCGGTTTGCTGTAGAAGACGATGATGAGTCTAGAACAGGAACATCATATACGTGTTTTGTTGTTGCTACACCCGCGCGTTGCGAGTCGTATCTCATACCGGTAAAGTCAACGCCCATACGGGGTAAAAGACGAGAGACATTCGGTGGTTTTTCTGTTAGCTCTTGACGGATAGCATGATACCACTTTGCCTTGTCTGATACGGTAATAGGCACTTTGATAGTAGAATCAACAACGCCATCGTCCATGCGTTCGATTGAGATATCGTTGAATAGTGTGGTGAATGCCACGACCATCTTACGGATTGACTGATGATAGAATGGTTGGTTAGTAAGCATTTACTTTTTCCACGGTGTTTGGCTTTTTCCATCGAACTTGTCTATCCATCGCCGGACTACTTTCGCGGTTACATCATACTCTCTTGCTGCTGCCCTGACCGATTCGAACACACGACCATCGACAATACACGTTGTGTCTCTTTTGATGGACATTCCATTATTTCGCTGTAACCAGTAGGTGATGGTATTTGGATCAACACTATAATGTCTTGCTGCCGCGCTCTTTGATGGGAACTCTACACCATCAATCTTACATTTATGTCTATGCTTCATTTCACTTTTTCCGATACCAGCCCATTTCTTTGCGGTGGTTATACATACACCATAGTGTTTAGCTGCGTTGGCATAACTACTAAACTCTATTTCATCAATCCGACAAGGTATGCTTTGGGCGAATGCTCTGGATTCTTTCATCTTCGCATACCGTGACGATGTTATGTATGTTCGATCTTGATCACTACTGGATCGGCTCATACAGAAGAAGGCATTGTGTAAAGATTTATTCTGTGGATAAATCTTGGTTAGTAGTAGGTGTGCGATGTAGTGTGCCTTCGCTGGAAGATCAACAAGATTGTCTTCGCTATCGTCGCCGCCCATACATCTCGGTATGATGTGGTGACGCTCGGTGTATCCATTGTATAGGTTGTTGCTATAGTGTTCTATCAGGTTGTTGTATCGGGTCTGGTAAATAGTAGTCATTGTTAGTCTCCACTACTATTTATAAAAGGATCGACCTCGATCCCTTACATTTTTAGTGATTTCTACATTTTTTTAGTAGTTGCCGAACACATCCTTTTCATCAAAATTGATAAGCCCACTACCACGATCATCTGTTCCGCTATCATCAAACCCATCAGTGACTGTACCATCTGCTTCTGTTTCGATTGCGTCGTTATCAGCAAAGGTTTCAGTAGCATCGCCATTGGTGTATTGGTCTTCGATTGAGTCGATGTCTTGGATGCCTGTATCGAGTGTTTCGTGTGAGTATGCGAACTTTTCTACTTCTAATTTATATGTATATCGTGTGCCTACCTGATAGAACGGCTCTTCTTTTTTCACGTGCTTGATCTCAAACAGAGAGCTAGTCTGTGGGTAGTAAAGAAGATCGCCTTCTTGTGGGTCTTTCATGGTAGAGAATTGCGATACCACTTCTTCGGCAAATCTTTTCTTCGACACAACAAGTGTAGCTGAGTTAGGAACAAGCAAACCAAACTTGGATAGGATGTGTCCCTCGCCTTCCCATCCCTCAAATGTATCTAGGTACATTTCGATGAGAACGGCAGAGTTGAAGTTTGATACTTGATCTTCACCAAAGAGATAGTCTACGTCTACTTCTGTACGGGGAATGTAATAGATGTTCAGACCGTGAATCTGAATTGCTTCATCAACGAGACACTGAACTAATTCCTGTTCATGTGTATCGCCAAACTCTACATGGTCGAAGTATCTGTTTACTGTCATTTAATACAGTCCTGTTAAAATATCTGGCGTGGTGTCTATAAGCTCTCGAAACCCGCGCGATGCTTTTTTGAGTTTGGCAATACCATCGGTGTATGGTGTGGTATCAACCGCAACTTCTAATTTACGACCGCGACGATATCGGATAATGCCCGACATATACTTAGCACCGTAGCCGTTAGGTTGCCCGATTCCGTAATGGATTGCCATGTATGCGTCCCATACAAATACAGTCGAGTCATCGTCGGTCAGTAGAAATTTTGCTTTCTTCTGCCGTGTCTTTTCGAAGAATCGCATAATCTCATTCGCACTGGTTGGATTGACCAGACCACGTAAAGAACTCATCTCGCCCCGTCCACCTGCAATTTTATATGAAATCGTTTCAGGTTTCTCTAAAATGTATTGTTTGAACGGCTTCATGCTTAGCCCATCTCAAAGAACGGTAGCGGTTCTTGTGATCGCATCTCTTCGCGGAGTCGTGTAAGGTTTTCTTGTGCCAACGACCGGATGGCATCAGCATTCATGGTAACACCACCGGGCAGCGAGATGTTGTCATACTTACTTAGGTTCTGCGCCCACTGCTCACGAATCAATTCTGTCACATACTGTTTCAGGAAGATGTCATTGTAAACATCGGTGTATGTGTCGGGGTCGAGCTTGCGATAGGTATCGAAGATGACGTATTGACCCTCAAGGATATCTTCACCCCATCGACCGTCGATATAAATTTTATTGGTGTGTCTGTTATATCGAATGGTTTCTGCTGGATTCAGAATCTTGTTGACCAGATTAATGTACTGCTTGGTCTGGTCGTAGTATTGCAGAAACGTATTTGAGAAGTAGTGAACATCAGACAAGCGTGCTTGGTAACGAACATCAAATAGGTTGTTTGCGTTTGAGTTGTCGTTTAGCTGAAACACACCGGTTACTGCGATGATGTCATCTTCGCCTGAGATGTCGATGTACTCATTAGTAATATCCGCAGCAGTTACTTCATGCTTGTAGTAGACTTGCTCAATAGCATCAAAGTGATACTGGCTAAAGTATTGTAAAGCCTCATCGATCCGATCCTCTACCTGAGAATCAGCGACGTTTACCTTAATGGTTGGTTCGCCTAGCTTACGCAAGCACCATTGCTTTAGGGTTTCTCTGCTTGTTGGAATTGCCATATGTTACACCACGTTGCTAAAGGTTACACGAATCTGTGTTGCTGCTCCAATAGTGTCTGCTGTAACTCTTAGGTAACAAGGGGGGATGTTTAGGAATGAGCTATATGCAGTATTATCAACACCAGCACCGGCAGCTACGGCTACGGTATTAGATGTGATAATATCAGTTGCAGTTCCCCATGTGGTTCCACGATCATATGATGCTTCTAAAGTGATGCCTGCTCCGTTCCATACACCCTGTACAGAAACGAATAGTGGACCCCCATCATGACGAAATTCTTGCGAGCCGCCACTAGATGATGAAGATGTGGTTTGATCAAAACCTAAAATTGAAAATTCGTATTTGTCTGCCATTTTATTTTTCCTGTTTTCTCTGGTACTATTTATACAATTACGCGATTGATGGTAGAATTGATGAGCCTACGGCTGATGTAAACGACGATCCCGATCCAAGCGTCGAAATGTACCAATTGCCATCGGATTCGTATGCGTCAAGAAATTGTTCATCTGTTAGTGTTAGAAACATAGAGTCGGTGATGAGCATATAAATTATCCTTATCCGTAGTTCGGGAACGCTGAGAAGTCTGCCTCGGTCACGGTGTATCCAGTAGAGACACCAGCCTGTGCGTCGGTGGTCGCAATCATGGCGTTTAGGTCGGCAATGTTGTCGGACACCGGAGTTCCCGATCCTGCTCCGCCATACGTCCATACCGTGACCAACACCAACTCGCCGTTGAC
>Ga0098049_1000276_pt1 | contig 21554 bp, 18 predicted proteins | sample 13BtaG_FD_92582 | JGI IMG/M metagenome (GOLD analysis project Ga0098049, IMG submission 92582) | Marine viral communities from the Subarctic Pacific Ocean - 13B_ETSP_OMZ_AT15268_CsCl metaG | ecosystem: Environmental > Aquatic > Marine > Oceanic | place: Subarctic Pacific Ocean | collected...
AAGCTCTTATTAAAAAAGGGCTCTTTAGATCTGCAGCTCCGTTTGCAGGGTTAGTAATATTGACTTGGAACAGGGTAGGTCTAGCACCACCAAGTGATAGCTGGGACCTAATCTCGTTAATGTTAAAAGCCATTGTTTTCTCCTATTCCTATTTATTTAAAATTGTCCAACTACTTCTGAGAACTCAACTCCGCTTCTTACTGCTACAAAGTTTAGCTGTATGAAGTTAATTGATCTTGAAGGTTTGACATATATGTCTCCGACAAACTCATTTCTATCAATGACTTCGCCTGTATTGTTAGTGTCATCACACACAACTCTAAAGTCTACTATACCTCTACGTCCTTGAATATCTCTCAAGAAAGGTTCTACTAAATTTTTAAATTGTGATTGTGTGAAGCTGTCGTTGAACTCAAATAATGAGAACTTAGAAGCTGTACTAATTGCTTTCTCTAATACAATAAAGAGTCTTCTTACATTGATTCTATCAAATGCAGAAGGCTTACCTAGTAATGTTTTGTCACCAAATAGGATTGTTCCTTGACCTGGGAATGTAACAACTGGGTTAATATCTTTCTGATATAATGAATCTCTCTCACCCTTCTTAGGATTAAATGCTAGCTTAACAAGGTTCTTAATAGCACCTCTGTTATATCCAGCTGGTGAGAACCATGCATCTCTTAATGTATCACTTCTTACTGCTAGACCTGCAATGTCTCCGTTTAAAGGAAGATATCTGTATACATCATCATACTTATCGTATTGATATTTGTATCCACTGTCTAGTAGTGCGTAACTTGTATTTGTGAGTCCGTTTCTGAAAGTGATGATGTCATCAATTTCGGATCCAATATTGTTTACTACATCAGCTTTATCAGGTGATGCAAATAGTATACAATCTTTTCTGCTTTCACAAATGTTGTCTATGATATGATTAGCAAGACCATTTTTATTTGTTCCGCCAATAGCTTTACCTTGAAGGATTAAACTGATATCAATATCAGCTGGTTCCTTGAATAAGTCATAACCATCTGCAATGTCTGCTAATGAAATTGAACCTTCAGCTGCAGAATCAACTCCACCTGTTAGTGAATCGTATGTAGCTGCTGAACCTGACAATGCTGTGGATGAAGCTGCTAATACATTTGCTGCTAATCCTGTAGCTGCTTTAGCATAAATCCATTGTGATTGTTTTTCAATAACATCAATCCAGTAGTTTGACTCTCCTGATTCTGTTTTAGCATCAGTAGCTCTTGATACGCCTTCGAATACTTCAATGACTGTACCTTTTGTTCCTGAGATATCTCCATCTTCATCAATTACTACTACATGAATTTCATCACCAACACCACCTTTGGATTCAACGTATGATGAAGTTCCTGGTGCTCCGTTTACAAGACTATGATAGTTCCACAACTTAACACCGTTAAGTGAAGTTATATCTCTAACTCCTGTATACTTTTGTTCTGTTGTAAATGTTCTTCCAGTAGTATTTGTATCTTCTGTTACTGTGATTGTTGATACAGTAAGGTATTGTACTCCTGTTGTTGAGTTACCTACTTTTAAAATATCTCCTACACCTAGACCTAATGCTATTAAGTCAGCTGAAGCAGTACCTGAGTTGGCTCCACTTGCAATAGATATATCTGCACCTAAGTCTTTTTCATACTCATCTGCTGTTTTACATACAGATACTTTTAAGCTGTCTCCAAGTGATCCTGGATACTTTGCTACAAAATGATTACCTGCATCAGAAATGGTGACATCTGCTATTTTATCTTCATTTTCTATTAGTACCCCTGAGTTAGAACCAGCATTTAAACTGGAGCTATCTATTACTCTTGATACATATAATTTGTTTCCATAGGCTAAAAAGTTAGCTGCTGTGAAAAATGTTTCGGGATTAAGATCCCCTTTTGGTTTACCAAATCGGGCAACGAGCGTCTCCTCGCTGTCTACTAAGACACGAGTTTTAGCCGGTCCCCATTTGAAAACCCCTGCTATGGCGCCTTCTGTTGTAGAAACTGCTGGTACAACGGTACTCAGATCAACTTCTGATACATTTACGCCTGGACTAACCTGAAATGGCATTTCAATTCTCCTTTAATTTATCGGTAGATTATTAAGCTCTCGATTATTTATATAACTTTAGATTAGAAGACCTTACCAAGTCTGATCTCTATCGTAGTCATAATCCCAGCTATTCACTAGTTCTCCACCTTTGAACTCGTCATCTTCATCCCAACTATTATCTCTACCATTATCTATAAAACCAAATGGTACGAGTTCGTCTTCCAATGCTTGTTCGTTTAATTTATATAGATTCTTTCTGATATCTATATCCGTAAGTTCTTTAAAGTAGTCCTGTTGAGATAACCATGCAAAAAATATTAAGCACATGACTAAGTCATCATTTCTACCTTCTTCAGCTTCGTAACTAGTTCCTCTTTTGTTAGCTACAAAACTTGTTAACTCTGATAATATTTCAAAGTCGTTTATTATCATCCTATCATTTTCAATGATAGTTTTTAACATAGCACAACCTATACGTTTCAATGCAGGTGTGGTTCTGATACCCATTTGGGAATCACCACCTCCAAAGCCACTGCCAGCTATTTGGCCAGCTCGACCTTTCCATTGTGCTCTTAATATATTTTCATACTCTAAATCATGATGTAGTATATCAATTACTTGTCCACCAACATCATTAATCTCTGCTAACACATGAGCTTGATTGTATGCATATGCAGCATTGTATATTGCTTTTGGATAAAGTACTGGTGCAATTACATTGTTTCTATATGTAGCAACTACTTTATATGGTAGTTTTGTAACATCTAAAATAACAAATGCACTGTAGTCATTACCAACTCCTCTACTTGTATCAGCACATAAAGTGTATATGTGATCAGGTATAGGCTCTTCAAAAATCTTTAAACTCTCATTAAACTGTTTAGGATTCTCGAATACTAAATGTTTTAGTTTATGTGGATCAATTAATGTATCAGCTGATCCTAAGAACTCACATTCAAACTCAACTGCAAATTGTTTCTCTGATGTGTTTCTTATCGTTTGTTCTTTCCATTTATCATCTCTTCCTGGAACATCCCACCAGTTTACACTTACTGTGGCATAGTCATTGAATCCTTTCTCTGCATCATGCCATAGTTTATAAAACATATTCATACCATTAGGAGTAGATGTAATCAATACTCTTGATGTTTTACCAGATGATATTGTAGGATATACAGAACTAAAGAATTCATCCTGCACCGTTGCTGGTACGAATGCAAACTCATCTAAGTATACTAAGTTAATTGACATACCCCTAACAGCAGATGCTGATGTAGATGATGCGAATATTTTGGATCCATTTTCTAATTCTATATTACCTTTGTTCCATTCTACAATACCTTGTTGTAAAAACCATGGTAAGTTTTCATAAGCTAGTTGTAGTCTTGATAGAATCTCTCTTGATGTTGCAGCTTTGTTAGCTAAGATAGCAATGTTAAAGTCTGGATTAAATAATGCATAGTGCATCATTACTGCTACCATTGTAGTTGTCTTACCTGTCTGACGAGGCATTTTACATATAACAAATCTGTTTTCATCAACAGTTCTCATTATATTCTTTTGGTAATCATATGGCTGATAAGGCATTAGACCTTCATCAATGCTAACAATCTTTATATATTTCTCACAGAAGTATACTACGTCTTTACTGCATTTGACAATTTCTTGTATTTCCTCTTCGCTAAAGTCAATAGTTATATTGGCTTTTTTTAGCTTCGGATTTCCTAAATAATGATCAGCCATCTTTGTGTTGTTTTACTTTTCTAGCACCACCTTCAATTAAATCAGTTAGGTCTTTAGTGCTTCCTACAAACAAGTTGTTGGTTACTTTTTGATTTTTATTTTCTTCTGGTTGTAAGTCTTTCATTTTCTTTTGAAGATCAAGTAAGTCTTTGTTAGCAGAAGATAATGTTCTAACTAAGTCTGCTACTACTTCATATGATCTTGGGTGTTGTGATTGTTGTGCTAAGTCAACAATGCCATTAAGTGCATCAGTTCCTCTCTCTATAACATTGTATAGGTTTTCCCTAGCATATTTAAAGTCATTCTCCATCTGTGGATCGACTTTCTTTTCTTCTTTAGCAGGTACTATCTCACCGTTAATAGGTTCAATATCTAGTGCCTTACTAATTGGGTCGTTATGTTTCTCCATTGAAAAAATCCTCAAAATCCGTTATCACGGAATAATTATCATTACTATAAATTCCACCTACTGCAATTGTTGCTGCAGCATTCGTGGTTGGATTCCTAAATTGATCTAAACCGGGCTTCTGTTTTATACCTACTGCTGCAGTATTTGATGTCAGCGTAGAATGTATCTTAGTGTTAACATTTTTAATAACACCAGCTTCTTTAACCGGTCCAAATAGATACGCTCTCATTGTAAAATTTAGATTCCATATTAATGCTCTTCTTGTCTCAAAATCACCTTCATAAGTATCTTGGGATGCTAAACTATTTAGTACGACTGGAATATCCACTTTATAGTCCATGTCAGGAATTAGATTTATAGTGCTTGTAAATTCTGGAGTAAAGAATGGTACTACCTGTTCTAGTAGCTGCGTAGCATCTTCAGCATATCTAGTATAGATATTGAACTCAAAGTTTATATCATATGGAACTGGAGTATACATTTTCTTTACATTGTTTCCAGTAGCAGGATCTTTAACTAGTTGATTGATTGTATTTAATTTTCTTGATGGATCATATGTTAAGTTAGTCATCTCAAATGACAATCTAGGTAATATAATACTTTGCTTCTCTGTAAGACTTAAATTTTGTTCTAGTCTAGCTGTTACTTTTTCTCTAGGAGCATAAGTTAAAGGACACTTTATCTTTTGGATTACATTATCATTGCTATTTCTTCTTTCAATATGTAAGTCATTGAATAATGTTCCAAAGAGTATAATATACTTTCTTATTGAAGCATGGTAGAATTGATTACCTAACATTAGAATGTACCACCTTCACTGAACGGATCACTGTCTGTAAAGTCAATAAAGTTGTCTGCGTTCGATTCAAAGAATGTGTTTTCACTATCAGTAATATCATCTTGGTCTGTTGCTGTACCAACTCCATCTAATAATATTCTATGTCCTGTTTCTATATGTATTGGTAGATCTCCAGTTTCCATCATTAGCTGATTGTGTATAGCCACATCAGTTGATCTGAGATCTTCTAGTATATCAATATCAGCAATACCTGTATCAAATCTTTCACCAGAGTATTCAAACATATCTAATCTTACTTCATAAAATTGTAATGAACCCATTTGATAAAACACTGGTTCATGTTCTACAAAGTTAACTGTGTACATTTTTTTGTTTAGTGGGAAGAAGATTACATCACCCTCTCTTGGTCTTTCTATGTTTGCTAGATCTTCTCTTCCTACATCTTGTTCAAATGTTCTTCTAGCAACTGACATAGTCATTGTATCTCTTTGTTCTACACCAAACTTGGAAAGGAAGTCTCCTTCTCCTCCAAACCCTTCTACTGTATTGATATACATTGGTACTGTATAGAATTCTTTGAATGTGGCTAGCTCATCTTCTCCATACAAGCTATCGTAATCGCCATATGTCTTTGGAAGATAGTATGCTTCTATACCATAAATGTTGATAGATTCAATTATTAAATCTTCGATCAGGTCTTGTTCTTGACTGCTCTCAAAGTTATTAAAGAATACACTTCTATTAGACATACTATTAACCTACAAAATCTTCTGGAGGGTATGCATATGATGACGCCATTTCTTCTTCTAGTTGCTGTCTTTCTGCAACGGCATCGTCGTATATTTTCTGCCCGTTAAACTGAACTCCTCCAGGTAATTGTAAACCCTCAAACTTTGTTAAATTAGAACCCCATTGAATCTTAATTAAGCAACTAGCATATCTTAAGAGCCATCTGTCTTTCCATACGTCAGTAAATGTGTCTGGATCAATAACTTTATATGCTTTAATTACTATTGTTTGGCCAGGAATTAATCTGTCCCAACCACCATCAATGTATACTCTATTGATGTGTCTGCTAAATCTTATTCTTTGTTTACCTACTAATATCTCTTCAATCATACGTATGTTTTGAAAGTTCATATAGTAAGGTACCAGCTCATACCTAGAAAGGTCGTAGAGGTCGTTTAAAGCGATCTGATACCGGACATTAAACAGGTTGTTAGTTGATAATGCATCACCGATATCAAACATATCTACAACACCAATAATGTTATCAGGCACTGTAAAGTATTTGTTATCTTTATCTGTTTGTGTGACTACGTGTTTATAGAATGTATGCTCCATTCCATCAAAGTGATAATCGACCCAAAAATCTAAAGCTTCATCTACTCTATCATCTACTTGATCTTCATCGACATTAATTTCAATGACAGGCTTACCTAACCTTCTAAGGCAATGTTCTTTAAATGTGTCTTTTGTTGTAGGTCTCATAGTATTATTTATTCTCCCCAGCTAATGTCGCCGTTAGCATAGTATACTTTAAACACTCTTCCAGTGTTATCTTCTAAGTCTGTCCCTACTCTAATGTCACCCTCAACATCTAAAACTGCTTGTGGATTAGTTGTTTGTATTCCAATTCTATCTGATGTAGTATTTGCTACTAATAGATCATCATTTTTATTTTGACCCATTCTTACTACAGCTTGTGCTTTTGATTTGTTGCCTTTTATTTCTACGTTGTCATGTCCTAGATCTAATCCTCTAGTATCATCTGATAAAAAGTCTGCTAAATGTCTTCCTTTACTTGCCATTTATTCCCCCCACGCTATGTCACCGTTAGCATAATAAACTTTAAATGCTCTGTTACTATTATCTAATAATGTGTCTTTAATGATTACATTTGCCCCAAAGTAAGCATCACCATCTACAGATAACAAATGAGCTGGATTAGTGTTACCTATACCAATGTTATTATTAGATGCTATTGTTATATTATTAGACGATCCAATATTGTATGACATTATCTGGATTAAGTCATTATTGGATGCTGCTTGAGTTAGTATTACGTTAGCGCCATTTGTAGCTGTATAGTCTTCTGTTTCTTCTAATAGTATTCCGTTTAAAAATACCTGAATAGAGTCTCCAGTTCTATACCCTAAACTATTACCATCATCATCATTACCAGCAAAGTTAGTCTGATTATTTGATGATACAAATTCATATAAGGTAAATGCGGAGAACCCAGCTGCACCGGCTTCATTGGTCCAAAAGAGTTGACCGTTACCATATGTTTTTAGAATCTGACCAGCACCACCATCTTCAGATGGAAATGCTTGAGCGTTGACTGTTAATGTGGATACGTTTGCACCGACTTCAAATACACCACCTGCTCCTTTGGAGTACAGGACACCGTCAGCTGTATTAATAGCTAATTCTGCTGTATCTAAATTTGATGTATTAGGCGGAGTGTTACTTATCGCACTGCGCTTAATCTTTATGACCGATGCCATTTAGCTCCTCATTCGTTGCGTATATACGCTGAGTTTAAAGCCCCTTATATAAGGGGCTATATAATATTATTTAGTATGTACCACCGTCAATGACTGCATCTAATTGACCTAGCTGTGAAGCTGTATATGTTATCTCTCCACCTGGTTCAGTTGTAATACCTTCTACTACAACAAATGCTTTGTTAGCATGTGATGTGTCTCTAAAGAAACCAGAGTACTTATCTGTTCCACCTTCATCATAGTTAGCGTAGAAACCTACGTCTACTGCATCTGCATCTGTTCCTGTTTGGTTATCAGCTAGTGATAACATGTTGTCATTAATGTTTACTGTAGTACTTTCTACTGTAGTTGTTGTTCCTTGAACTGTCAAGTCACCTGATAATGTTAAGTTTCTAGCACCAATGTCTGCATCACTAGATATAGTAGCACCACCAATAGCAGCACTTGCAGCATTTACTTCACCAGTAATATCTACATCACTACCGGCTGTGATTACACCTGTTACTCCTAAAGTAGTACCTACAGTAGCAGCACCAACAATGGCTGCTGATGCGGCATTAACCTCACCAGTAATATCTACATCGTTTCCAAATGTACCTACTCCGGTAACACCTAATGTCGTTCCTACAGTAGCTGCGCCTACGATTGCAGCTGATGCGGCATTAACCTCTCCAGTAATATCTACATCATTACCGGCTGTGATTACACCTGTTACACCTAAAGTTGTGCCAACAGTAGCTGCGCCTACAATAGCGGCAGAAGCGGCATTAACTTCACCAGTAATATCTACATCATTACCGGCTGTGATTACGCCTGTTACACCTAATGTTGTTCCTACAGTAGCAGCACCAACAATTGCAGCAGAAGCAGCATTTACTTCACCAGCGATATCTGCATCACCGCCTACTACTGTATTGCCTGATGTTTGTACAGATGCTACTGATACAGCATTTGTTAGTTTAACTGAAATGTGAGATGTGTTAGTACCCGCAACTACAATGTGATCGTCACCAACAATTTTAACTACGTCAGTGTTAGCACCAGTAGCTACAGATAAGTTTGCTGATGATACGTTAGCACTTGTACCAAAGTCTACATCTACTGTGTTTGCTGTAATTGTGATTGCACCTGAATCGTTAGATGTAATACCAATACCGTTAGCACCTGTTAATACTACGTTTGTGTTTGCAGCATTACCAGTACCTGTTAATTTAATTGTAGCACCATCGGTGTCAGTAACTGTACCTATTGCATAAGCGTCACCAGAAATCTGGATTACATCTGTGCCGTTTGAAGATGAAAATAACTTCTTATCGGCAAGGTTGATTGCTAATTCACCTTGTTCTAGTGCACCATTACTTGGTACTTGACCAGCACTGGTATTTCTTTTTAATTTAATAATTGAAGCCATTTTTTTCTCCTAATCTATTTTATATGATTTTGCAATCTTTCCAAAACGAATGGGCTTGTTCTACGCTTTGGTTTACTCTTAACTTTATTTATTTTTTCTAGCTCTTTGATACGTAATCTTTGAACTTGAACTTCAGTTGTTAATTGCATATTCTTTTCTGTTAATTCATTTATAATCTGTTGTTGATTTTGAATGTATTGACTTAACATTACTAATTCATCTGTATCTAAATCTTTTAAATCACTCACTAGTAAGACCCTCCATCTAAATCGTCAAATGTAGGAGTGTCATTGCTTATCTGTAGTACCTGTCCATTAGACCCAGTAGCCTGTGCCATTGTGGATGTATTGCTAGCAAAGAATACTCCTTTATTTGTGAATGTGTTTAGTCCAGTACCACCATCACTCGTCTTTAGTGGCGATGCTAAACTATCTATTGTTGCATTATATAATGTGACATCTTTTATACCTGTTGCAAAAGTATCTCCTTGATACCTTGCTCCTGTTACAAAAATGCTCTTACTATCAGATACTCCTGATGGTAAGTTGGATCCTATGAAGTTTAAAGTACCTGATTGATAATCAAAGTACCATTCATCATTGTTTCCTGAACCTGTTTCAAATAACTGTGTTCCATTAGATGCTGGATTTCCTGATCCAGCTGTATCTACATATACTTTCAATTGATATGTAGCACCAAACTTTGGTGGTATCCAGTTAGTTGTTCCTGTCTTCCATGTTCTGTTATTTGTTGCTGTTCCGTCTTCTGTTGTTTCTAACTCTGTATAAATTCTTATTACAGTTGTGTTTGCTGCTGGCATTACAGATGGAATGTTTCCTATATCTGACCATACCTCATTAGGTTTAATTATTAAGTCTGATACAATAGCTTCATTGGGAGCTTTCTTATTTGCATTAGTATCTGTCTTAGCTTTACTAAATCCTACCTTCTTCCACAGTAAGTCTACTTTTTGGGTATCACTTATAGCCATTATTCGACCTCCAACTGTGATAAGTAGTCACCATCATCTAACTTTATTCCTACTAATATTTGATTGTTAAATGAGTCAGTAGCATTCTGATCACCTAGTGTTAATGTAAATCCTGCATTACTATATGTAGTGCCATCTATAATTCTATCACCTGATGTGAATGCACAACCATCAGAACCATTACCACCATTGCCTGTATCTGCTCCAGGTGTTCCTGCACCACCGTATGTAGTACCTGCATCTAACCAACCGTTTAATCCTGATGCGTCATCTATAGCTGTGTTAGGAGCTGCAATAAAGAAGCCTGATACTTTACCAGTTAGCTTGACTGTAAAGTTTGCCATTGTAGTTCTTTTGAATGCAAATCTAAAATACTGTGTTCCACTTCTACCTGTAGCTAAGTCTGGTCCTACTGGTAAGTATCCACTAGATAGGTTTGTATCGTAGTGTTGTAAATTTCCATATCTAACTACTGCTTCATCCGTACCTGCAATAGTTACCGCACCTGTCCAATTGTTAGATGCGTAATAATCTTGGCCACTATTGAATGTTGGTGTTGAACCAGACCATCCAGTTACAATTCTTAAACCATCAGTATTGAACCCAGCACCTAAATCATCTGACACTGGTATACCTGTTTCATTTACTCCTGACGATGTTCCATTGTAAACTGCAACCTTTGTATTTGAGAATGCTACTGTGCTACCAGTACCATTAACATTTTCCATATTCATGTTAAAACCTTCTACTCTTCTACCTCCACCATTAACATTTATTTGGAAAGTATCAATGTTTACATTTGCACCCATACCTGTATTTGCTTTTGGTTTACCGCTAGATAATAATCCAGAAGGCAATATTGTATAGTCTTTATATTGTGTACTAAATGATGATCCACTATCACCTTCAATATTAGTGCCACTTGTAATGTTAAATATGTTGCTATCATTCTTATAGCATTGACCTGCAACGTTGCTTACCAATGCTCCTGCTACGTTTAGTGTAGCATCATTTGTATAGTATGGAATTCCAGATACATATGCTAGTGTTCCAGCAGAGTTCTGTGTCAACGTTGTTCCACTAAAATTAATTACTGGTGTACCAGTTAAATTATCTTTTACAAATTGTAATACTGAGGTGTTTCCTGTTTCACTGTGATTGAGCTTGTATGTGTGAACACCATTAGCTAAACTAGACTTAGATACTCTAGATCTAAAGCCAGAATATAATCCTGGAGCATATATTCTACTTGTACTACCTACACTAGATCCTGTGGCATTGAAGTTATAGAAATCTAATTCATCAACGACTACTAATGAATTATTAGTACCAGTGTCATCTCCTGCTGTAAAATTAATTGTTCCATCTACTGATCCATCAACTATAGCAGATAAGCTACCTGTGCTAGCATCATATACTACCTGGGAGTTTGCTTCTCCTGTGGTCTCAATTGAACTTGATGTTGTATATCTTGTAATGGAATCCCCTTCTCCGAGCGTCGATTCTGTTGAATGATCGATATGCTCTGCTGCGAGTCTTGGTGATGATCCAACTGATGATGAGGTAAGACTGAATGACTTTCCAGACAAACCTTCTGGAGCTCCAATTGATGTGTTGAAGATCTTAATCTGTTTAGATGTTGTGTTAGGCAATGCACTTGGACTCGCTGTTGAGTGAGTATTGATTGTGAATGTAATCGTGTTCCTTCCTGTGCCTGAACCTGATGAATATGAATGTGCGAGTCTTGCTCCTTGTGTTCCACCATCGACGCTTGTGTTTGACACGCTGTCAGTAGAACTGTCACCCCAATTGACAAAGAAAGATGCAACGACATCATTTGCATTTGTTGTTTCGTTTTCAAGATAAATTGTTTCACCTGTATTAGCCTCTGTAATTTCTGATCCGCTTGATGCAACATTATATAGATCAAAGTCTGATATTGGATCTGCTGTAAACAATGTTATTAAATCTGTTACTGTTTGAGTTGCTGAATTGCCTTCACCAAGTGCTCCAGTGTTCTTTGCTGTTACTGATATATCAAAAGGGGAGTTGGTATTATCAGTGTAAGTATGCGATGGCGTCGAGCTTGTTACATTGCTGTTAGAACTACCATCTCCCCAATCAATATCAAAAGCGTTAGCATTTCCTACTACGTTTAGTGTGAGTGTTGCAACTAATGGTGCACCACCTGTGTTTCCTGATGTGCATGTTACCACGACATCTCTTACGTATGTTTTTTGATGTATGTTAAACATTACTTCGTTCATAGAATCTATTGCATTAGCAACACTGGTTGATTCTGTTATTGATGTTACTGCACCTTCTATGTTTCCTGATCCTGAACCATTGGCATATATTCCATCTGTTGGTAATCCAACAGTTACTGCTGAACCTACTGTGTTAATTGCACCTACTAAATTATCTACGTACAGTTTAGTGGTAGCATCTGTATCACTTGATGGTGCTGATCCTAATGTTATTTGATTTGCAAATACTGTCTTATAGTTTGATGATGATGTTCCTAATGTAAATGTATCGTCTGTTGTAGGTACTATATTATTGTTTACTGATGCACCTAATGATATTACATCACCACCATCACCAAGTGATATATTATCACCTCTTAATACTATATCGCCATTTACTGTAAGAGTGTTAGCTATATTAACATCTACAAAATCACCCGTATTAGCTGTGACTATGTTTGCAGTTACATTACCTGTAGCTGATAAGTTGTCACCAGATTGTGTTCCTATAGTTAATGTGTTAACTGTTAATACATCTATTCCACCAGTTGAGTTGGCTACAATAGCTGCACTGTTTGTTAATGTACCAGGTGTAACATTGAGCAATGCTACATCACTTCCACCTGCTATCTTTATTACTTCATTGGAATCAGAATTAGCACCAATAAATAGATTGTTTGAAGCAAATGAATAAGCTAGTTCACCGTTAGCCAATACCGTAGGCGTGGCATTAACGTGACTTCTTTTTATTTGAATAGTTGAGTCTGGCACTAGAAAGTACCTCCATCAATAGGTAATGCTTTTAAAACGTATTCATCGTTTGTAGCATCATATACTAATGTACCTCCATCAACTTCTGTTGTATCATTTACATCAAGTAGATCAGCTATTTTTGTTTTACCGCCGCCTAGTCCACCTGATGATAATGTTACCGTGTTAGTACTTGTAGCGCCTTGTATGCCACCACTTCCGCCTATGCTCACTTTTATATTTGATGAAGTTTGATTGAATAGAGTGTTAGCCATTATTTGGTTACCTCTGGTGTAACTGTGACTATGCCTTCTAATATTCTAGATTTAACATTAGACACATCTGTCAGTTCTACATCATATACATATCTTCCAGCACTCATACTGGATGTCACTGCGTTATTGAGAGTAAGTGTTAGGGTGCCTGTATTGTTTGCTAAAGAGGCTGAAAAGTTTGTTGCGTTTGATGATGAGTGTGTTTTTCTTATTTGTGAGGCTGCAGACATCCCAGTCAAATCTAACTGTAATCCGCTATTATCTGTTAAGTTAACTGACGTTGTAAAGTCAGTGCCTTGGTCTATTAGAATATTAACTCTAGTTGCCATCTAAATACTCCTACATATGCACGAGTATTTATAACAACCGGTAGATCTACTTGTTGATTTTAACTATGTTCCTGGTATGAATTATTCTATTGCTTTTACATTTGTATTCAAGTTGATCTTTATTATATCCTTCTAAGCAATCTAATGCTCTCTTTGTGTTTCCATACATTATAAACCATAATGTATTTTGATCAACTAGTTTTAATTCTGTTACAGCTTGTTGGCCTTTGGCTTGAGCTTTTCTTTTTAAGAAGTGATTGTTAAATAATACTTCTAGACCAATAAGATCGCTATAAAACTCATTAGGATTTTGATATGCGTTCCAGTAATTTCTATATTCTTCTACAAGGGCGAATTTGAAATCCTTTCTAAACTCTCTCATTTTTGTTCTTCTGGGGTGAGCTCATCAACAATGTCTGCCCAAATGTTTTCATCAAATACTACCCATCCTAAAGTAATTCTTGGACCGCCATATGCTGCATGCCATAATAATTTATCATGCTCTTCTTTCTTACCATAGTAGCCTAGCTTACAATGCCATCCTACAGGATCATCTAAATGAACTAAATGTTTATCAGGGTCTGCCAATAATGTGCCTTTAGGTTGTCCTGTCGGATCAATGTTTCTCCAGTATCCTTTACCAGTAGGATTCCATGTAAACAAACAATTAAATCCTGGTACATTCCAATTAGTATGCCATGCAATGTATCCATCTTCTGGATAAAACATTTTTAGTGCACAAAATTTATATCCAATATATGAACCAAGCTCATCATCAAGTTCTCTAGATTTCTCTATATATTTCTTTATCCATAATTTTTCATCAGGTGTAAATCTATGCCCCTCATGTTGTAATGTTTTAGCTAATGTTGGCTCATTCATATCGTACCCATAACTATCTGGTGGATATCCATCATGAGTATCTACAGGCATACTTCTTAAACATTCTAACGAGGTTGAATATTCAGACCTATTTTCTTTTTTAAATTTGCCTTTGGTTTTCCAGTTAGGTAGATTTACGTCAGGTCTATTTTCTGACATAAATTTACTGTACTTATCTAAGATCTGTAAAAGATCCGTATTGAGAGTCAATATCTGCTTCATATGTATATCCTTTTTTTACTGCAGCCGGATCAATGGTGTAATGTAATACAGCCTTCTTATGACCTGGTCTTAGTTCGGTTTCTTTGTATCCAGTAACAAAATTATATTTTGCATCATTAGGTAATCTAATTAGATCTAATTTTTCGGCAAGCTCTGGATTCTCATAGAGCGCTCTCCAAAATGCAAATGTGTCCCAGTACTCCAATCGTTCTGGAAAGGGTTTGGTATTCTTATCTACAGTATGTATCTTATACCACTTTAACCATTGATGCCATAGCTCTTGCGTGCGCTCGTTCTTATTCCAAGCAAACATTCCACAATGCCATCTAAACTTATGAGCCTTACCTTGCTTATATAATTCTATATGCTCTGGATCATAATGATTAAGTTCTCTGCCAGGAATTCCTGGACCTTCTTGCTCATCGTGACTGAAGTATACGACTTTAGCATTGTATGGTCTATTCTCTGACATTACTACATCATGATTTCCAAGATGATCAAACACTTCTTCCAGCTCTGGTGAAATGACAAATGTATCTACATCTAAGTATACAGTTTGGTCAAATGGTGTTTGCGGTAAAGCCCATAACTTTGTTCTACAGTGTACGGGTACTGGTGTTACAATATGATCAAATAAATGTCTATGTCTATCCTCTAGCCATTCCTCATGTGTATAGAATGCTAGCTTAGCATCAGGTATCTCATCTTTTAAACTCTCTGCAGCCATTATCGCGGCTTCATAAAACGGCTTTGATAATGTGGCTACCATCATATAGCCTCTATTCACTTTTGTTGCTGTCCTCGATTAAAATAGCACAACCGTAAGCAAGTGCTTCAAAGTATGTTGTAGATTTTCTTAAGTTTCTTTTTAGTAATTTGTTCTCACTATTTTTAACAACTGACATGTCCATGAATTGGCTTTTGACTTCCCATAATTTGGATCTGATCTCTTCTCTGTCTGCTGTTGACTTAGCCTCCTCCATAGCATAATTTCTAGCCTTTTGAATCTGAACTTCTCTGTTTGTATTTGTTATCAGTTCTTCTTCAGTAAACTGATTAACAATATCTCTGTATAATGGATGATTTGTATCAGCAGGAATTTCACTCTCAACAGTCGCCATGCCATCTGGTCTAAGCAAGATGCATGATAGTTTTGTTTTATTGTTGTCAATGTAATGTGGGTACTGTATGATTGGTAACCCTGGATCAATTTCAAAATCCTTTACCCTAAGACCCTTAGGAGGTTCTTGTTTGGTTTGGTTTGTAGGTGGGCTAACTCCTTCAGGAAGTTTAGCATATCGTTGTTCTTCAGTCATAATTAATCTCTCAAATTTAGTTCATATTATACACAATAGTATTTATAAGGTCAACAGTTAAGCTATCCTTAACCATAATTTAATTGTTGAAACTGTTTCATAAGTTCCTGTGACAGTTAGTCCTGACCACAACTTATCATAAACGCCTGTGTAAGTTTTAACATAGTTACCAGTATACACGCCTGTGTATTCTTTCTGGTATGCTTTTTCAAATTGGCCAACATAAGTAGCTATGTACTGTTTATTGAATGATCCCTCAAACGATCCTTCATACTCTTTAGTATAGTTGCCCAAGAATACTTTTCCATATGCACCTATGTAAGTGTGCTCGTATATGCCTGAGTATTCTTTTGTAAAGTTGCTTGAGTAATATCCAGTAAAAGTTCCTTCGTATTCTTTAGAGTATATTTTTAGATATGTGCCAACATATTCTCTTTGGAAGGATCCTTCAAATTGTCCTTCATATAATCCAAGATAGGTTTTAGTATACAGACCAGTGTATACACCAGACCATATTTTTTCAAATTGTCCTGTGTATGTTCCTTCATATCCTTTTGTAAATGCACCCTCAAATTGTTTATCAAACGCACCTTCATATTGTTTGCTGAATTGTCTTGAATATTGTCCAACGTATGTCTTGGTATATTGTCCAATGAAGGTTCCTTCATATTCCTTTTCATAGTTTCCAACATACAGTTTATCATATATGCCAATGTAGGTTTTATCAAACGTACCCTCATATTCTTTACTATACAGTTTTAGATAAGTTCCTGAATATCCTCTTTGGAATGTTCCTTCAAATGTACCTTCATATAATCCTGTATATGCTTTAGTGTAAACGCCTACGTAAGTTCCTGTATATGTTTTATCATAATACCCTTCAAATGTTCCTTCGTATTGTTTATTAAATACACCTTCAAACTGCTTATCAAATGAGCCTTCATATTGCTTTGTATATATTCCTACATAAGTTCCCTGATACAATTTAGTAAATTGTTTGTCAAAAGATCCCTGGTATTGCTTTGTATATATTCCTAAGAAAGTACCTTCATACTGCTTATCGTAATATCCTTCAAAGGTTCCTTCATATTCTTTGGAATAGATTTTTAGATATGTACCGACATATTCTCTTTGGAAGGATCCTTCAAACGAACCTTCATATTGTCCTAAGTAAGTTTTTGTAAACTGTCTGCTATATTGTCCAGTATATGATTTTGTATAGTTGCCTACAAATAAACCTTCATACCCTCTTGTGAATGCTCCTTCGAATTGCTTATCAAATGAACCTTCGTATTGCTTTGTATATATTCCTACATACGTTTTAGTGTAGTTTCCAGTATATTGCTTTGTAAATGAACCTTCGTATTGTTTATTATATTGACCAGTATAGGTTTTTACATATGCACCAATATATGTTTTGTCAAATGCTCCTTCATACAGTCCAGTGTATACACCTTGATAATCTTGAGCACCTGAATATGCTCCTATATAGTATCCAGTAAACACACCTTCGTATGCTTTTTCATATGCTTTATTAAAGTAGCCTTCATAATATCCAGTATAGTCACCCTCATATGTTCTTGATCCAGACCATAGTTTTGCATATGCTCTTTGATAGTTAACACTTACATATGTCTTATTGAATGCACCTTCGAATGATCCAGTATATTGACCATCGTATGTTCTAGTACCTTCAAATTGACCTGCATATGCTTTGATGTATGCTACGTTATATAACTTTTGATAGTTTCTTTGATATTGTCCAGTATATGTTCTTGATCCAGCGTATGTTCCTTCATACGTTTTATTGAATACACCCTCATACTGCTTATTGAATGCACCCTCGAAGGTTCCTTCATATAAGCCAACATATTGTTTAGCAAATTGCTTATCGTAATGTTTAGTATAGATTCCTACATATGTCTTAGTGTATGCTTTCTGATATGTTTTCTGATAAGCTCTAGTGTATGAGCCTACATAATTTTTATTGTACGCACCCTCATAAGCTCTCTCATATGCCTTTGCATAATGATTTGTATAGTTACCAGTATATGATTTCTGATAGTTCTTTACAAATATACCAGCATACTGTCTTTCGTAATTTCTGTTAAATGCGCCTTCATATACTGCTGTATAGATTCTATTGTATTGTCCAATATATTGTTTTGTAAACAACCAAGTATATGTTGCTACATATTGTTTTGAGAATACTCCTTCATAGTTAGCTGAGTATTGTCTTGTGTAGAATCCTTCATATTCGCCAGCATAGTTTCTTCCATATTGTCCACTATATGCTGCACCATATTGTTTTGCATATGTTCCTGAAAATGATCCTTCGTATTGTTTAGCAAAGAATCCAGTGAAAGTTCCTTCATACTGTTTGTTGAATGCACCTTCAAATTGTTTTGAGAAGTATCCTTCGTACACTCCTTCATATTGTCTATTATATGTGCCAGCAAAAGTTCCAGAGTATTGTCTACCATATAGTCCTTCAAACAATCCTGTGTATATTCTGGCATAGCTTGCAGTGTATCGTTTTGTATAGTTTCTTGCAAATGATCTTTCGTAGTTAGCACCATACTGACCCGTATATGTCTTAGTGTAGTTTCTAGTATATCCCTTTGTATAGTTGCCAGTGTACTGTCTGGTATAGTTTCCTGTATACTGCTTAGCATAGTTTCTTGTGTAGTCTTTATTATAATTACCAGCATATAGCTTGGTGTAGTTGCCAGTATATGCCTTTTGATAGTTTCTGGTGTAGTGTTTAGTATAGTTTCCAGTATACTGTCTTGCATAGTTTCCTGTATACTGCTTCTGATAATTTCTATTATAGTAACCAGTAAATGTTCCTGTAAACAGTTTTAAATAATTGCCAGCATATGCTCTTTGCCAGTTGGTGTTGTAATAACCTGTATACGCTCTATCGTAGTTACCCGAATATGCTTTTGTAAAGTTAGTACCGTATGTACCAGAATATGTCTTAGTATAGTTGCCTGAATATGCCCTTGTGTAGTTACCGGAATAGGCTTTAGTAAAGTTTCTTCCATATGTTCCAGAGTATTGTTTTGTATAGTTTCCAGCATAGGCTTTAGTGTAGTTGCCTGCATATGCTTTTGTATAGTTTTTTCCATACGTTCCACTATATGCTCTATCATAGTTCCCTGAATATGCCCTTGTGTAGTTACCTGTATACTGTCTATTATAGTTTGTTGCATAGTAACCCGTGTATGCTCTATCATAGTTTTTAGTATAGTTACCAGCATAGTCCCTAGTATAATTGGTAGCATAGTAACCCGTGTATGCTCTATCATAGTTTTTAGTATAGTTACCTGCATACGCTTTCTGGTAGTTGGTAGCATAGTATCCTGTAAACACTTTAGCATACTGTTTAGTATAGTTGCCTGCATATGCTCTGGTATAGCTTCCTGCAAATGCTCTGGTATAGTTACCTGCATATGCTCTGGTATAGCTTCCTGAATATGTAGGGGCATAGTTGGCAATGAAAAATGCTATCTTTTCAATTGGTGTTAATGGACCTTCCCATAACCCTGGAGCTTGTTGTGGGGGCCCAGGGCTGCCTGGCTGAGTACCAATATAAAGACCACCACCAAGCTCATACGATATACTTTGCCACGTCTTAGTATATCCACCAGCAGTAAAGGTTCCTTGTGAAACATAGTTTATTGCACCAACCCATGCGGACGGTCCAACGTAACTTAATGTACCAACATATGTGGCTGCACCTGTATAAGCTGGTCCTACATAATATAAAGGTGAAAATTTTCCTGCACGTGCATAGCTTGCTTGATATGTTGTTGATCCACCTTGGAAGTATCCAAGGGATGTATATGTTCCTGTACCTGCAAAATATGCTGTACCTCCATAGTACTGGTCACTTAAATAGTTGCCCGAAGGTGAATAGAATCCTGTAAATGAATTATTATAATACCCTGTAAACGTACCGTTATAGTATCCCGTAAACGAACTATTGTAGTAGCCTGTATATTGTCTACTATAATGTCTTGTATAGTTACCTGCATATGCTCTTTGCCAGTTGGTAGCATAGTAACCAGTGTACTGTCTATTATATCTCTTAGTATAGTTACCAGCATATGCTCTTTGATAACTAGTAGCATAGTAACCAGTGTACTGTCTATTATATCTCTTAGTATAGTTACCAGCATATGCTCTTTGATAATTGGTAGCATATTGGCCAGAGTATGTAGTGTTGTAGGATCCAGTATATCTTTTTGTATAGTTACCTGTATACTGCTTTAAGTAATTCTTGTTATAGTACCCTGTCCATTGTCTATTATAATAACCTGTATATTGTCTTGAATAGTTACCAGTATATTGTTTTAAATAGTTCCTGTTATATGATCCAGTAAATGTAGTATTATAAGATCCAGTATATACTCTGTTGTATTGTCCTGTATACTGTTTTAAATAGTTTCTGTTATATGAACCAGTGTATCTTTTTGTATAGTTACCAGCATATGCTTTAGTAAAGTTTCTTGTATAGTATCCTGTAAACGTACCTGTAAATTCTCTAGAATAGTTTCCAGCATATGCTTTTGTATAGTTCTTAGAATATTGACCTGAGTATATTCTTTCGTAAACACCAGACCATACTTTGGCATATTGTTTTGCATAGTTTCTTGTATAGCTTCCACTCCAAAGTCTATCATATAGACCCTGCCATTGCTTTACATAGTTTTTTGAATAGTTCTTAGTATATTGACCAGAATATAGTCTGTCATAGACACCTGTATATACTCTCTGGTATAACTTCTGATAGCTTCTATTGTATGTTCCAGTCCACAGTCTATCAAACTGACCTATGTATGCTTTTTGATATGCTCTATCATAATTCTTCTGATAGTTCTTTTGAAAGTTTCTAGCATATTGTCCAGCATATTGTTTTAGGAACGATCTTGTATATTGTCCTGTATATGCTTTATTCCAAAGTCTTGCATATTGTCCAGCATAGTTTTTAGTATACACTCCAATATATACTTTTGTAAATAATCTTGAATAAGCGCCTGAGTAATGTCTAGTCCAAAGACTACTATATACTCCAGTGTACTGACTGATCCATGCTTTGTTGTAGATTCCAGTATATTGCTTTAACCAATTTTTAGAATATATACCTGCAAAGTTTTTCTGATATTGTTTTACATAAACGCCAGCATATTGTTTAAGATATGCCTTCTGAAAGTTTCTAACATAATTAGTAGCAAAAACTCCTTGATATGTCTTTGTCCAAATTCTATCATACTGACCTACATAAGTTTTAGTATATGCTTTTGTATAAGCACCTTCATATGCTTTCTGATAGTTTCTTACAAATGCGCCTTCATAATGTTTACCATATGCTTTTTGATATAGTTTAACATATGCACCTTGATAAGTTTTTGTATATGATCCAACAAATTGTTTGTTATAGTTGGTTACATAATCTCTAGTATAGTTAGAGTTATAAGATCCCTCATAGTTTCCGTTAAGAAAATATCCTACATAGAATTCTGTCGTGCTAGCAAATGTTCCCTCAAACTGTCTGCTATATTGTCCAATATAAGTCTTGGTGTATGTACCGGT
>Ga0098049_1000280_pt1 | contig 21439 bp, 21 predicted proteins | sample 13BtaG_FD_92582 | JGI IMG/M metagenome (GOLD analysis project Ga0098049, IMG submission 92582) | Marine viral communities from the Subarctic Pacific Ocean - 13B_ETSP_OMZ_AT15268_CsCl metaG | ecosystem: Environmental > Aquatic > Marine > Oceanic | place: Subarctic Pacific Ocean | collected...
AAACTAAGATTTAAAAAATGAAGCAATGCTGTCCCGATAATAGTAAATTAAAAGTAAAACTCGCAGGTGAAACCCAAGATGTCTCGTTCGAGCAACCAGTCGAATCTGTAGAGTTTTCTAATGGAAAATGCCAGCGTTGCCCACACTTTCCTAAATATAAAGGAGTGATTATTGGAGCATTGATTGGAAGTTTGGCGTGTTTCGGAATATTAAAATTTTCAAATTACCAAACGGAGGTGCTTTACAGGTGTAAACCAGCATGCGAGAAAATCAGGCAACTTCAAAGTACGAATAGGATTTACTCTTTGAAGTTAGCCAATGAAGGTTGGCATTGGATTAATGGAGTTTGGGTAGATAGGTCTGTCACCAAATTGTCACCAAAGCCTCAAGAGCCTTATAAATAAAGGGTTTACCTTCGCATTCGTAATGAGGGGGTCACGAATTTTTAAACCCCTTATAAAACCCACGAAATCGCGATAAACAAAGGGTTTTAGGCTTGCCACGAAAGAATTTTACTTTCACCCTTTTTCCCCAGTTACACCCATAAATGGGCATTCATTTGTCACCCGATTTGTCACCGAGAATAAAATATGAGAATTTACCAAGATAAAAAAAGGAAAGAAACCAACCGAGCATCGTGGTGCATTGAGATAAACATCAAGGGCAAACGAAGGAGGAAATATTTTGCGAAATACCAAGATGCAAAGAAGTTTGATGAAAATGAATGGATACTTTCTTTCAAAGACGATGCTGACGGATTAAAGACGACTGTTAAAACTGCAATTAAGTTGTATCTCGAAAACTACCAACTGAGGTATCCTGGACAAAGGTGGCAACATCTTGAATCACGGCTCGGCTTTTTACTCAAGTGGGGGATTGGTGACTTGATGGTAGATGATGTGGATGAAAACTTCTTATCTAGGAAAGTAGTCGAGCAACCAACATGGAAAACTGCTTCATCGAAATTTACATATAAAAATCAATTCGTAATATTTCTGAATTGGTGTGGAGTCATGGGCTACTCTAGCAAGAAGAAGTGGGAGGTGAAAACTCTTCGCCTAAAACATGTCGATAGGGAGATTGGAGTTTTATCTGTTGAGCAAGCTGATTCACTACTCAAAGGAATGAACCCTAGTCATGTTCCTGCCATGGCAATTATGCTATTTGCTGGAATTAGACCACAAGGTGAAATGGAGAAGTTAGATTATTCTCACATCAAGCATGGAGTAAGCATAGACATCCCTGCATCTAAAACACCAAAGCGACTAATCACGGAATTACCTAAAAACCTATGGACATGGATACCAAAACGGAAAACAGGAAAGGTTATGAGTTCATGGAATGCAATGAGGCTAAATCGTAGACGTACTGCTAAGAAGTTAGGATTTAAATATCCTGCTGATGGTGCTAGACATAGTTTTGGCTCATATGCGTATTGGGTTTATGGACTAGAGTGGACTATGCACACAATGGGTCACATGGATTATTCGACATTTAAGACCTATTACAAAAACGAAAGAATCTCACCTGCTGATGCAAAAAGATATTTCACAATCAAGTGTGTGTAAGACATTCATGTCTGACATGCACATATATATTAGTATTCCTTTAGGAATACGTATGACACGCGCGCGTACGCGAGGCATTTGTCATACACGTGTCAGACATACGGCATTCTGAATAACTTTAAATTCTGCATAAGTATTAATTGATTTTAAGTATTTTGGTTTTTAGGATTTTGAAATGGCAACAAGAGATGAAGTAGAAGCACACGATTTGTACGAACGCTTGCGGCCGGTACTGGAGGAGTACTTCGACAATTGGTTAATCTGCGGACACAGAGCAGGAGATAAAAAACGAATTGCACTTGGGCACGCAAAGCCGAAGTGGAATGATATGCAGAAAGTCCGAAATGAAATTGAACGATGGCAAAAGGAACCCGTGGAGAATTTTAGAGAAATTCCCTCCAGTACTGGTAAGGCTACTAGCGAAGAAAGCAGTAGCGACTAAGCATGTACGAGCGGTAAGCGACGAAGAAATAGCAATCAGAGCAGGTCTATCCTTGGATAAGGTTAGGCATATTAGTAAGCAGACCCTATGGGACACTATACCTATTGGGGATGCCGAGCGTTTCTGCATAGGATGTGGGTTCGACCCATTTAACTGTTATGACAGAAATAGGGCAATGGCATACAATAGAACTAGTCCCTCATACACTTACTTAAAGGTGAGTCCGTATTGGGCGACTACTTTCAAACCTCTAATAGCTATTCTAAGTGCCGCGAACACCTAAAATTAAATTTGATTCTCTTGCCCGTGCTTTAAAAGACTTTGACGGGGATTATGGAAAAGTAGCAGAGTATTTTGGGTGTACTGCTAAGAGCGTAAGGGAGAGGGTATATAAAGAACCACAACTTCGTGCAATTTGGGTAAAGAATGGAGTCGATGACCCATTGCCCGATGAGAAAGAGTTGATGGTTCGAAAACCAATGCCTCCGACTATCCCGGAAGATAAAGAATTAGTTAAGGCTTTAGAGGAGAACTCAAGGGATGTGTTTAATAAGGACTTAGAGTCTTTGCTGACAAATCCTAATAATGTAGAGAAGCTTCAGATTTTTAAAGAGTTTGACGACTCCGTAGGAATGTTAATGGCAGAAGCATTAAGGGTTACTCAGAAAGTTAATATCCGCCAAAATATGACATTATTTGAGGTGACTGAAAAACTCAAAGAAGACTTAGAAATGGGAGGTATGGACGCAGAAGAGCAAATATTAAAGACTCGATTGATGTTGTCTGCGTGTGAGCAACAAGGAAAGTTTTTTGACAGAATGCTTAAAGGGCTTGAGACAATGCTTAAACTTACTGAGAAGAGTGAGAAGAAGAAGAAAAAGAAACCAGGCTTCATGCCACTCAAGGAGTTAAAGAAAATTGAAGAAGATAAATAGCAAAGCTCTTATTGAGCAATTCGAGGATGATGAAGCAGAGGAGGAAGTCAAAAATGCAGAACCATGGTTACCTAGTCTCTCTCTTACTCAAAGGAAGATATTTGATGATGGCTCAAATTATATACTCGCATATGGTGAGCGGGGTTCCGGAAAGACTTACTCACTTGGAGGTCATAAACTGGTTCGACACTGTTATGAAAATTTTAATGCTCTCGCTCTCATAATTGTTGGTGTTCGTTCACAGGCAACAATGGGTGGGGTGTGGCACAAGTTGCAAGTCGAGATATTGCCCGAGTGGGTAGATGGAATTGACCTAGAGCATACTGACGAGAGGCAGGATACACAGAAAAATTTATACATGGATATTAAGAATCGCTTTGGCGGATATTCTCGAGTGGTACTTATATCTGTTCCTTACGGTTCTTTTATTAAGGACAGAATTAAAGGTTTTGAGCCGAGCTTGGTATTTGTGGACGAGCTTACCAACTTGGATACTGATGATTACTTTAATGCAGTTGTTCAGCAGTTAGGTCGTAGGCAGGGTATTCATGGGCCGCAACAATATCTTGCAGCCTGCAATCCTGATGGTCCTGAGCATTGGGTATATAAAAGATTTTTTGAAGAACCATATGACGAAGACGGTAAGTGGAACGAAGATTATTCCGTATATCATGTAAAGATAGAGGAGAACCTTGAGAACTTGCCTGACGGGTATTATGACCGAATTATGGAAGCGGTTAAAACCGACCCCATAGAAGAAGCTCGAATGGTGAGAGGGGAGTGGGTTGACCGCCCTGCGGGAAATGCAATATTTACTCCATACTTTAGTGATGCCCTCCATTTAAAAGGAGATGCAAAGAAAGGACTAGTGCCATCTACAAAATATCCGATTATATGCGGTTGGGACCCTGGTTCTGTAAACAACGCAGTTATATTCATGCAGAATGTAATAGGAGCACCAAACTCTCCTTGGATAGTATTTGATGAGTTGGTTACAATAAACAAAAAGCTTCCATATACTACATTAGTTCCCTTGGTCATGAGGAAGATGGCATATTGGAATCGTAAGCTAGACTATAAGTTTAAGTATATTCATATCTCAGATAACTCTGCTTTTAATCAATTTCGTGCTAAAACGGGAAGTTACGATGTTAAGGACATTGAGCAGATTTCAAGAGATAAAGCAGATACATTTGATATGGACCCAATACGAATGCGTGCGTGTCCAAAGTTTAGTGGAAGTGTGGAGTCTAGGGTTAGGATAACTATAGCTAAGCTACAAACTGATGCCTTGATGGTATCTGCTCAATGCACAGACATAAAGAAGATGTTTAAGAATTTAATATCAGAGAAACAAGGAAAGACATACGACCCCAACCTAGCATACAAGCCAAGGCGGAGTGTTTATGTCCATGCGTTCGATGCTATGAGTTATGTACTACTTTATCATGACTCTACAACCTCACAACACAGAACCCCAGCAACAGCAGAAATAATGGATATTGGTACTTGATTTTTTGTTTGTTACTAATTAAAATCAATAACATGGAAAGTATTTTAAACATCGACCTAAAGAATAATCCGGAACTATTGGAGGACTTTGATGGCATTTCCCCTGGGGATTTAATTAAAGTGGAAGCTTGCTTTAAAGTGGGTGAGTTATCCGAGAATAGATTATCTGCACCTCTTGATGAGGTTTACAATATAAGCCTTAAGGAATCCGAAGATGACGAAGAAGACGAAGACGAAGACGAAGAAGATTACGAGTCCGACTCCGAGGATGATTCGTCCGAAGGACCTGAGGTATAATTACCAAAGAACAAATACAGCAGCATCTTTAATAATCGACGCACATTATGCTAAGATTGGAATTAAAGAGCGTTGGACTGAAGAGAGAGTAGAAAGACTGTGCGGGTTTTTACGAATTACCATTGGGGAGCTGGGAAGTCTAATTGGAGTTCCTCATGGGTGGTGGAAGGAGCATGTTCGTGCAACAAAGAAGCTTTCGGGTCCTATATGTATACTTTTAACGATAATAGAAAATCAATACCTAAGTCCTTATACAAAGGATACAATAACAAACCTTTTCGATTTCAATGGTAAGCAAGAAGATACTTGAACAGCACGGATGCACGCAGGCTAGACTAAGAGAAATCTTCACTGCCAAAAAAGGCAAGGACGCGGAGACTAGGGAGAAATTTCAAGACAAGATACAATCTAGGATACTTGAGGGCATTCAGTTTGGTGCTAGGAACTCTAAACTATATATGTCCGTGGATGTAGCTTGGGACTCACTGCCCATAAATAAGGCAACCATTCCGTTATTACAGTATGCCCAAGGAAAGATTTCCATAGAGCAATGTGGCGACAGACTTGATAATATGGGGGTAAGTGACCAATTTTGTGATTACGACGAGGAGGGCAACTTAAAGAAGATAGATGCACTTAGGCTATATGAAGTAAGTGTTAATCTTATTCGCTCATATGTAACAAGAAGAGTAGCAGCTCAAGTTAGTAGGTTCTCCAATTTGTTTCCTTATTTTAAGTACGAGCCAAGAAGTACAAATATAGAAGACAAGTTACGGGCTGATGTTCTTTCCCAAAGGGTGGAGATGATGACTGACCAATTTGGATACCGTCATCAGTGGGAGCAAATTATAAGGCAGATGTTCATGTATGGTCACTCGGTCGCATTTCCTGCAGAAGGTTGGACTCGAAAGGTCCAGTGGCGACATGAGAAAAATGAGATGACCGGAGAGGATGACCTTAAGAGTTATATCGAGAAAGAAGGAATAGAGTTCTTCACACCACACCCTACAAGAATGCTTTGGGATACATCAAAGCCGCTTCATGGAATTAATAATGACCAAGGTCCCGAATGGCTCGGATATTGGGATATAGTAAGATACGGAGACCTCAAGGATAGTGCGGATAGCTGGAACATCGACGAGGTCAGCTATACTAATAGCTTAACTACCTTGTACGATACGCACGCAGATTTCTTTAACTATTACTTCTCTAATGAGGTAATGAATTTCCCTAAAAGTGATAAGGATACTTTTGCTTGGCAGAATGAGCGTACTGCAAATGTAGGAATTTACAGCGGCGAGGACGAAGACAAGGGTATGTTCGTGACGAATATGTTCATGAAGGTTAATCCTTTGCGAGATGGCTTAGGTGAATACCCTCATGATGTATGGATTAAATTTGTGGTTGCGAGTGACGAAACAGTATTATTTGCAGAGTTTCTTCCTTCACTACCTGCTATATATGGCGGATTAAATGAGAATGATGACAGGTTGGCTAATATTTCAGTAGCTCACGAAATCATGCCATTCCAAGACCAATTAAATAACATTATATCGAAGATGCTTCATGACATGAAGATAAGCATGATGAAGATATTCTGTATTGACCAGGATGCCCTTGATGATGAGGTGAAAGAATACATCAAGGACGCATTATCTGAAGAAAGCTTTTACGCTAAACCGAAAGCATTATTTTACTCAGGTCAGAAAGCAGCAGACCTTGGAATCAACAATAAAGACTTTATAACAATTGTTGATGCACAAAAAGAACTTTCCGCTGGTATTAATCAGTCGATGCAAGCAATCCTCCAGTTGCTAAATCTCGTGGAACGGTTACTGATTCTTTCTCCGCAAGAGTTAGGTCAGGCCGCTCCACGGGAAATCTCCGCAACAGAAGTAGCTGAGATAGCAAACTCTACAAACTCTGTATATAGTTTTATATCTGAGGGTATTGATGACATGAGGGCTGCAGCCAAGAAGATGATATATGACCACTTGGTAAGTTGCAGCGAATCTGATTTTATTGTTCCGATTAAGAGTCGGTACACTAAGAAGTCTATTGAGGATGCAGGATTTATATCGCAAACAGACGAACCGGGTCCTGCTAGTAGAAATATTATAGGAACTCCTGAGAATTTAATACATGAGTACATGTTCACATCTCGGGACGGAGCCGAAAGAGCTCGAGATACTCAGTCAGCACAAGTTCTCGGAAATCTCTTGCAGAGCATCCTTCAGTTGGAAGGGGTAGCACAAGGTCTTGGCAAGGAGCGTATATTTGAGATGTTTAATGAGATATTCCGCTTAAGTGGTGCTCATGACTTAAAGTTAGAGACTGATGAGTACGACGATAGCGCAGAGCAACAAAAGACTATCCAAGATGAACAGTTCTTCCAGCAAATGAAGCAGCAATTCCCGCAAGTTTTAAAAAGCCTGCAAGAACTAGCACAAGTTGTACAGGGTCTTGCTGGAGGGCAAAAACAAATCGCTTCGGCTGCCGCGGAAGGAGTTCAAGCACAGCAACCAGAGCAAACAACACAACAAGCTAACATTAATCCTGAAGTAAAAACAAAAGTATGAGCAAAGAACCCGAAGAAGTAGAAGTCGAAGAGACTCCTGTGGCTGAAGAAGCACCAGTAGCCGAATCAACTGAAGAGAATGCAAATCCACTATTTAATGCGTTATTTGAAGCGGCAGATTCAGAATCTGAAGTGGAGGAAACTCCATCAGTAGCGCCTGCACCTAGCTCCTTATCTGAAGCCTTATATGACATTGAGCATGGAGAAGAAACCGAAGAATCCGAGAAAGAGGAAGTAATCGAAGATAAGGCTGAAGAAGTAAAGGAAGTCGGTGAACCACCCGAGGCAGCCCGCCCGAAGAAAAGAAAAGCTCGGAAAATAAAACAGGTAATCGACCCGGAAATACCAAAGCAAGATGTACCAAGAGTAGCATTTTCAACTCCCGAAGAAACCGAAGATGATAAGGTCATTAAGGGATTAATACCGGAAGAAAAAGAATATTACGAGTTAGCTAAATTTGCTTCTAGTAACATGTCTGAGCATAAAAACTTAGATAAGGAATTTCTTGGATTCTTTAAAAAGTCTAAAGACTATGTAGAGAAAAGACTTAAGGAAGACCCATATGCAGACCTTTCTGATGACCATGAATATAAACAGTTCATGGAGAAAGAGCGTCCGAAGTTTTCTCAAGTAGACGCTAAAAGGGTTGAACGAGCGATGATTACCAAGCAGGCTGAAGATGCTGCCGAAGCAAGAGTAAGACCGGAAGTTGAAAGATTGCGTAAAGAGCAGGAGATGGCTCAAAAGAAACCTAAACTAGACCAGCAAAAGGCAGGGTTTCGCCAAAACTTTGGTCTTATATTACCCGATGATGTTCAAGAGAAGCTTAAGCAGGAAGGCGGCTTAGAGGCAGTTCAGAAAGAAGACCCTCTCGCGTTTCAAGTAATGGATAGTATTACTCAGAACCTTTTTACTTTCGCAGACACATTTGTCGATATTACGCAAGGTATGGTTGCATACGATGAGAGCAATCAGACTCATAAAGAATTACTAGATTGGGTTGATAAGGAACAAGAGAGCTTTATTCAGGGCGGGGAAACTGGAAAAGACGGAAAGACTTTTATGCGCAGGGAGAGATACTACGCAACTCCGGAAGCACAGAGGACTCAGTATTACACCTGGACTGACGACGATTTATTAAGTTTGCTCGTTATGAGAGCAAAGCAGAGATTGGACGGAACGCTGCAATATCAGAAGGCGATGCTGGAGAATGCTGGATATGTAAAGACGGGGGCAAAACCTAAAGCAGTTAAGCCACAACCCGCTCAACAACAGGCTGCTCCACCTAGAGTTAATCCAACTCCTAGAGGAAATCAACCTACTCAGCAACCCTCAGCAGGGGCAACTCCATTGTCTATTTTAGGAATGTAAAAAGCCTTTTTAGGTAAACTAGAATCCACAGGGAATTTTAAGAAATTCCTAAAAAAAGGGCAAAAGTTTGAAGATTCTGAGATTAAGCCAATAAATATGTTATTCTATTGTTACTACTTTAAATCAGTAACACATAAACGAATAACATACTATGGCAACAAACTCATCTCTTCCAACTCCAGCTAAAAGCTCGGACAGTTCTCTCTATAAAGGTTCGGACAATAATGTTTCACGCATTATTAAAGTCGACACATCTACGGGCTGCACTCTTACGAATGCATCTATTAAAGGTCTTACTCCTGCGGAGTTCGAAGGTCTTTCTAATAAAGAAGTTGATTTAGCTCGTGTTATAGCCAGTTCTGCTGAAGCAAAAATGCTCGGTGTACAAGAGAGAGGTCTTACGACTCTTCTTAATAGTTCCGTTCAAAACATTAAACCTCTTCTTAATAAGGTAAATGTTGCAGAGCAGTCTATTATTCTTCCATACATTCAGAGAAGACAGCGTCATGTTATTAATGCTAACTACTTTACAATTGAAGCAGGTGATGATGCAGCTGACCTTCCCGCTAACTATTTAGCAGGTGGACAAGCTTCCGGTTATAGCTTTGATGGTTCTGATTATGTTGTGACCGTAAATCTTGGTGGTTCTGATTGGACATCTCCAATCGAGAAGATTGAGCGTTACTTCCTTCCTGGTGGATATGTTGTTATTAATCATTGGGACGACACAACTAAAGCTGCTATTGAGGTACAGTTCAAAATTGTTGGTGCTAAGAATGCAGATGCTAAAGATTCAGGCGATAATGGATATATTTCCAAAGCTGCTGTTACTCTTCGTCCTACCGGAGCACAGGTTAAATCTTCCTATGCTACGCAAGCTTTATTTGATGATGAAGCATTTGCTGACCAGTACAAACCAACCTTTGGTACTCTTCAAACCATCGCTAACAATGTTAACGACTTTGAAGAATGGTGCAGAAATCAACCAACTGACTTGAGTGTAAAGCTTATTGTTAATTGGTTACAAACAACTCGTGAGTCTCGTACAGTTGACCAAACTTACAAAGAAACACTTGCTAAAATCATGGGAGGCAAAGTTAATCCTTACCTCAACTCTATGGTTTACCAACCATTGGCCGAGCAAAACAAAATTGCTTCACAAGTTTCCCAAGACCAGTGGACGCGTTCTGTATGGTTCAATCAAGCTCTTAATGAGAAGCAAAAACCTGAGTCCTACATGGAACTCCCTGCTATCTCTGACCCTGAGAACGCAGATTGCACGCTTGAGTATAAATCCAATGCTATTGGAATCAAGCAGTTGCTTCGTGAGTCTCTTCGTGTGTTTGATAACAAAGGTGCAGCACTTGACCTTGAGGACTTGTTCTCACACTTGTACTTCTTGAAACGCAATCGTGAGCAGGACGGAACTTCCGTATCTGTTATCGATGTGATGACCGACCGGTTTACTTACAACATGTTCTATGAGGCCATGAATGCTTACTACAAAAAGCGTTATGGTTGGGAAATTCACCGCAATGCGGAATTGAATCAAACTATCTCTCAAGATGGAATCATCCTCTTCAATTACTCGAAGTATGATATTCCAGAGGTTGGCGTTCAGCTTGCAGTTTTCCATGACCCATTCTTTGATGACTACGCAAATGTAGGAACCGGAAATAAGTACCTTGTTGGTGGAGCACGCTCCTCTGATGCAGTTACTGATAAAGGAACTGATTGGCAGAGTGCTTCTCGCATGATGTGGTTCATTGATTGGTCTGACGTGAAAATCGGTATCGCTGGAACTAATGCAGTAACTCGTACTTCTCCTCATCCCGAGGTTCAAAAAGAGTACCGTTGCCGTATGGCTCACAAAGAGACCGAGTACAGCTTACGCTCCACGACTTGGACAACCATGATGGACGTGCCTTCACGACACCTCATCATTGAGAACTTCAAGTTGCAGATTAACTCTGACGTATCAGGCGGCGGTCAGTTAAAGTTAGACTAATCTCCAGATAATCCCTTGGGGTATGAAATACTTAATTTTCAAAGACCCCAACAAAGATTACGGAGTATCGAAAACTGTAACAACTGTTGGGGTATTACAACAAGCATTTGGTGAGTACTCGGTTGGGGTAGCCGAGAAACTCCTTCAGGATAGCTCCGTGGTGGAAATCACCGCGGAGCGATTCTTGAATCTCAAAAAAAAACTGAGCGACGGGGGAGTTTCTTATCGGCAGCTCCGAACCGTGCCACAGGACCCAACCAAAAACCCTCATGCGCAGTATGCGGAGAAAGAGGTGGAGCCCCAATCTGAGGTTGAGGCTGAGGTTCTTGAGGTTGATGTTGTTGAGATTGATAATCCATTAGAAGATAAGCCTAAGTCAAAACCTCGCAAGAGAGGTCGTAAGGGGAAGTGATGAATGGTGCTGAAATTATCGACATATTACTTGGTGCGGTCGCAATGCTTGGTGGAGCAATCATTAAGTATATGTTTTCTCGTGTCCGAGATAATACTGAGAAGCTAGACCAAATGAGAGTTGATATGGCAAAGCAGGGGCAAGAAAACAAAGAGCTATATTCGCATATACAGAGAATTGATAATAATATTACTGAGATATATAGGAAGCTAGATGACCTTTTGATTGCAGTAAATAGAAAGAACTAGGATGGCAACCGCAGTAACAGTAACTATTAATGGCGACGCTGAAGTAGTGGTCGATAAATTCTCACCTTATATTGATGCGGGGGCTACTGCGAAGACTGACACTGATGTTATTTTGTCTGTTCAGTCTATTAATAGTGTGGATGTTGATGTTTCGGGAGAATACAAGATTACTTACTCTGCGACAGATGCAAATAGTGGTCTGGTTGGATATGCATACAGAACTGTAACGGTTCTAGAAGGGGCACCAAGGAGAGATAGGCCATTTGATACATTCGCCGTTGGTACAAATGATAAGTACCACCGATTGCCTAGTAACTCAGCAACAGAGTTAAGGATTTCCAATATGACGGGAAGACTTGCGGGCATAAGGTTAAGGCATCGTACATTCGTAATTGAGGACTTTGAGTCAGGGTACGATAACTGGGAACTCCTAGAAGGAACTCTTCAAAGAATGCCGGGATTAGATATTGCAGGTAAAAACTCGGCCGAACTAGAGGGTAGAATAGCAAAGAAGTTGCCTTACCTTGGCGAAGAGTACGCTATTCAAATATCATTCCATTCTCTTTATGGGTCTGTAAAGGTTGGCTTATTTGATACGCTCGAAAGGGTAGGGTTAATAAGTGGGGGAACCGCAGGGACTACAGTATCTTTCAATGACGGGAAGATAACGACATCCGCCCCATCAGAGAGTCCATGTGTATGGAAGGAAGATACTACTTATGTTCTGACTATAGAAGTACATCCCGCACAGGAATTATTTACTGCTGAATTATTTGATGGCAAGAACAGGCAAGTTATCGCACAGGGGTTAGACTCAACTAATGAGTTTGGCGCAGGCGGAGGAGTTAAGCTTCCGGGCAAAGACTACTTTCTTGGCATAGAGGCAACATCTGCAGTAATAGATGAGGTGTTATATCTCCAAAAGCATTCTGAACCACACGAGATACTCGCTCCTGGTTCGTCATATACATTTCCATGCACGGCAAATATAAATGAGTATGAACTAGTGAACTTAGGTAGTGAACCAGCAAGCTACAATGATAATACTGATAATATCACTTTAACAGGGTTTTACAGATGAGTGAGTTGCGTCCAGGTCATTTTGACCAAACGAAGCAATGGATAAGTTTTAATTCGGGGATAGATACCGAAATTCCAGACCCAACTGCATATCCTATCCATATACTAGCAGGAGATACATTCCTGTATGAGATACAAGGAGGCATGCCTGAAGGTAATTTAGACCACTTTGTTACTTCCCCCGTGGTATACCCAAGCTCTGAATACTGGGAGACTCAACTAGACGGAGATAGATTGCGACCATACATTGACTTGAGTATTTCTGAGTACAATACATTGCGAGTTCCTTCGGCCGTGCACGACTATGATTTGTATGTTGATAAAGGCAGGTTCTATGAGGATGTAGTAATAGACGGGGCACTAACTGCTAACTCAATTAATTTGAGCGGTGGGTTTGATATGTCACCCGATGGAGACATTACCACAAGCGGAGACATTGAGTGTAATGATATTACTGCAAATGAAATTACTGCAAATGTTTTACATAATGCAGTAGCTAAAACCCGGATACCGATTATTTCTACGACTACTGACAAGACGCTTGTAGATGCTGATACGGGCTCTGTAATTCATTGTTCTCCAACAGGTGGAAATATAGAAATCACTTTACCGAATGACCTGAAGGCGGGGTTTGTTGTAACTATAACTAACTTACTTTCGGGGAAAACCACCACACTACCATCCACATTAAAAGCACGAGGAAATGTCCTATCCGAACCATATTCGGCGGCCACGATATATTTTGATGGTACTGACTGGTACGGATATGGAGACCTCGTATGATTGGTCGCTCAATAGGAGTAGTAACAGATGGAGCAGCAGGTCATTTGTCTGCTGATTTAGTCAATCCATTATTTGCCTTCTCTTTAAATAGGAGGCTTCGCAATTTTTATAACGGGGAGTATTTTCGGTTCAGGGACAAGAGCGGGGAGGCAGACTATCCATTAGTTACTCCTGATATGTCTGAGGATGTATTCTTGGTAAAGATATACGACCAAAAGGAAAAGTTTGGGTACGACAAAATAGATATGGTTCAGCCTGAGCCTGCACGACAACCAAAGTTATTACATAAGGATGGTCTGTATAGAGCAGAGTTTAGTGGAGTAGAATATATGACTGTAGACCAAGTCGAGAATATAGGTGATAATTTCAATATATTACTCATTGCTAAAGCCGATTACCCACGACCTGCATTTGGAATGTGGGGGGATGATACATCTCTGACGATAGAACCATCCTCTGAGGCAACTGCTAAGTTTACCGTAAATAGGAATCGCGGTGGCATGACCACCGATAGTTCGGTCTATGGATGTTTTTATGGGTTTGACCCATTGCAAAACAACTCAAGGGTTATGTCAATAAACACAAAGGGGCACAATGTGGAGGACATTCATCTTGGTAATCCTGAGCATATTGCCATTGGCAGAAGTGGTCAGAGGTATTATATTGGAGAGGTACTCGAGGTTGTTATGCACTTGGATGACCTGAAGCAGAAGTGGGGAGATTTATTATACAATCAAGCGGTAGAAATTTACAAGGATTACTAATGAGCATAGAAAAAATTACATCAAACGGAGAAGATTACAATATTCCACCGCAGAAATATAAGATAAAACTGCGCAAGAATACTGGTGATGATGCATTAGATTATGATGATGTGGATAATAACTTTGAGATTACTAGGCAAGCAATCAATAATCTCATAGACGCTAATGTAGCACTAGAAGCTAAAGTGAAAGCACTGGAGGATAATTGATACTAATTATAATAAGTAATGTTTGAGCTACTAACACTTTTTTTAACCGGAGGGGGGTCTGCCGCGATGGGCAGTATCCTAAAAGGTGTGTTCGGGATGATAACAGATTCTCGTGCAGCAAAGCATGAATTAGAAATGGCAAGGGAGTGCAGAAACAATGAAAAAGCGATTAAATTTCAACAATCAATTAATAGTGGACCTGGTGGAGCTTTTACTCGTGCTACTCGTCGCATGCTTGCTCTTATCGGCATGTGCACCCTCTCGTTCATCACATGCATTACAACCATCTACCCAAGTGTTCCGCTCATCAGTACAACAAACATTACAGGAGAAGGAAGGAGGGAGTTTCTTTTCGGGCTCTTCAGTTTTCCAGCTGAGCAAGCCGCTTTGGTCGTTACAACAGGACACATTGCGCTCTTTGAGGCAACCGTAGTGTTGCCACTAATTATAGGTTTTTATTTCACACCGGGAGGTAGACGATGACTTGGGAAGAATTTAATGAAGCAGTTCGCACATTTCTATTAGTAGATAGTGAGCGTAAAGGTAAGGGCGTGCAGAACTACATTGACCGCATGATTGTTGCGTCGGTTATTGATTTACAGAGATACATACCTTCATTTCGCAGTAGCAATATTAAACACTTTTCAAACTCGTCTTTAGTCGAGCCTGACCCTGAGTCATTATCGGGAGTGAACTCAGAGAACATTAATGCTCAACAGGGTAAATTCGCTCAGGGTAAAACCCGAATAAAGGAAGTTTTAATTAGAAGGATACCTAGTGAAAATAACAACCAAGAGATAAGTCAGTACTTTTACTTAAAGGTAATACCTTGGAGTCGCAGGTTTGAACTTATTGACGGAGCAAACTCAGAGAGAACACAGGGCATTCCTGGCCGAATAGCCTTCGGGGATACAACATTCATTGTGGCGCCAAAACTTCGAGAAGATGAGGCACTTTATTTGTACTACGAAGGCGAGAAGCATTATAGTCCTCTATTCAAGGCAACAGAAGATGAGCTAAAGGACCCTGTAGTCTTTGATGAGATGGTTGCTAAGGCCTCAGCAGATTTCGTAAAGGCCCATTTAGCAAGAGAGGTAGATAATGACTTAAGCCAATATCAGTCCTACTTTACTCTTTATGTGAAAGATAGGTCTCAGATTTTTATTAATGAGAAGGAGTACGCTTCTTCTTCGGCCGAACAAGTTATGGGACAAGGTGTAGGAGGATTTGTAATAGGATGAGTAATGTATCTAAAACCACATTAAAAACGTACTTCGTAACAGGAGCTACGCCAACTGAAGCACAGTTCGGGAATCTCATTGATTCCTCAATTAATGTAATCGACGATGTAACCTCCTCTCTCTCTAGCGATAGTTCTTTAACCGTATTAAGTTCCGCTGGAGCAAAGAATCTAAAAGACGCTCTTGATGCAGTAGATGTACGGGTAGTAACACTAGAAAACGCAGAAACTACATTTTCGGCTGACTACTATAATAAGACGGAAGTAGACTCTAAGCTTTTAAATATAGGCACTACGATAGATGGCCTTCCTTATGCCAGCCAAATCTCTGCACTAGATACAAAGGTAGCGAGCAATGAGTCTTCATTAGCAGGTAAATCAGACACAGGGCATTCCCATGCAATTAGTGATGTAAATGACCTGCAAGCTTCCCTAGATAACAAAGTAACCTCTGCAGAACTTTCTGCGACTAGGACTGACTTAACTACAGCAATCAACTCTAAGGTATCTGCCGGACATACTCATGTGATGGCAGACATCACTGACCTCGCGGACCTGGACTTATCAGTTTACGCAAGGCTTACAGATTTAGATGGTAAGGCAAGCTCCTCCCATCAACACCTAGTAGCAGATGTAACAGACATAGGCTCAGTCTATTATAACCGCACTGAAGTAGATAGTAAGATTGCAGAAGTTAGTGGCAGTCATACTCACGTAGAAGCGGACATCACGAACTTAGATAAATACACCCAAGGACAGACAAATCTAAAAATTCTTGACCATGCATCATTAGTTAATAATCCGCATGCTGTAACAAAGGCTCAAGTGTCCCTCGGTAATGTAGAGAACCTCTCTCCCTCTAGTCTTTTTTCTTCTTCTGCGTCTACATCCTACAAGTCGGGGATAATGGGTGAGGTTCAAAGCTTGGTTGACGAGCAAAAGGTAAGTCTTGGTAGTCACGCATCCCTGACTAACAACCCCCACGCCGTATCAAAAGCACAGGTTGGGCTTGGTAGCGTCCCTGATATTGACGTGAAGGCATTACTTGATGCCCACACTAGTTCGACCAATCCTCACAATATTGACTTGAGTTTCTTTGATGTATACACAAAGGCAGAGACTGAGAATAAGATAACGCTGGGCATTGACTCGATGCGTTATGAGTTTAAGCCAAATAGTCCGTCCGAACCAGCGGGGAGTATTGGCGACTTAACATGGAAGCAGTCGGGGGATAGTTACAAAGCATACTTAAAGGTGGCGGAGACTGCATGGCAGGCATTAGCTTTATTTGAAGAAGGAGCAGATGGTAATATTGAGTTTAATGACGCTGTAGAGTTCAAGGAAAATGTAACTGCCGAGAAAAATCTGACAATTAAAGGGGACCTCACGACCGAAAGCAAATCCACCCTTGGTAATGTAGAGCATGGGGGTAGTCAGATTAAATCAATATTGAATGACCTCGTTCTACTTTCGCAGCAAGGCAAGGTTCAGATAAATGATACTGCTGAGGTAACTGGCGACTTCAATGTAGATGGCAAGGTTTCGCTTGCTAGCTCTCTGTCGGTGTTAGGGGAAGTTTCACTTGGGTCTAATTTACATATAGATGAAAGCCTTGAGGTAGATAAGAACTTAACTGTAACAGGGAAGGACATCGCCCTCGGTGATATAAATATTAATAACTCATCAATATCTACTTCCTCGGGGGACTTAAATTTCACCTCAGAGAATGGCGTGGTTATAGTTGATGATATTCTTAAGGTAACTGGTCGAGTGTCCCTTGGCTCTACTTTATATGTTAATTCTAATAGCGTATTTGATGGCACTATCGATGTAGAAAAATGTGCTGAAATTAGTAATTTAAGTATTTGTAATAGTACGATTGCCACGACTGATGACTCTTTACTTGGACTTCCTCAGAATGTAAAAGTTACCGGGCAACTAGAGACTACTGGATTAGCAAAGATTGGAGGTAATCTTGAGGTTATGGGAAACCTCACCGTTCAGGGGACACAGACGATACTCAACACAACTACGCTCGATGTAGAGGATAACATCGTAAAGCTTAATAAGAACGTAACAGGCACACCAAATGCCAATGCAGGACTTGAGGTTGAGCGTGGAAGTCAAATAAACTCAAAGATTTATTGGGACGAAACTGCAGACCTTTGGAAGGTAGATGGTGCGGGGACAGTTAAGACTATAGCATTTGATGAAGAGTTAGATACATTACGCATAAATAACAATAGTGAGTTTGGTAATGTGCGAGTGAGTATTGGTGCGTTCAATACTTCTCTTAACACTCTCATTACTACGCATAGTAACAAGACAGACAATCCACACTCTGTTACTAAGGCACAGGTTGGCCTTGGAAATTGCGACAATACATCTGATGTAAACAAACCAGTCAGTACTGCACAGGGAACTGCGATTGGATTAAAGGTAAATCAATCTGCATACGATATAAAGATGGCCTCTCTTGGGGAACTTATCACTAATCTGCAAACCGCAGTAAGCAATATCGTATCAGACAAGTATTCTGCGGCAGATGGCGCGTAAAAAAGGGTATAAGCATATAACCATCACTCCTCAACAAGGGGGAGCATTGGTTGGTTCTGCATCTGATGATATTGCAGGCTCCTCTAACTATACTCGAAAGCTAAACTTTCGCAGGGATACAGACGGAGAGCTTCGCAGGGAGGGGTGGGAATTGTTTGACCCCACAGGTAGGCAGACTGCATTAGATAATGAGTTTCCAATAAGATTACTTTATCAGTTCCCTGCTTCAACCGGAGAAGGTGTCTTGATTGCTGCCGCTGGTGGCAATCTTTATAGACTGCAGGCAGGGGCAGTGGGTTATGCATATGACCAATTCGAACCATATGCAGAGGGAGATTACTATAAAGGCGACCAAGAGACTTTTTGGTGGAAGAAGATATATGAAGGTCTTAGCCACATGGATGCCCTGGATGAGGATGGTACTACCAAGAATCCATTCGAGGGAGGAGCATACCGATGGGAAGCAGTAACAGTACTTAATCATGTAGTAATTAGTAATGGCGTAGACTTGCCATTGATATACAAAGCTGAGTGGGATTACGCACAGCCCCTTTATAGCTTAAGAGAGCAGGGGGTTGTGTGTTGCGGGACAATCGCATCATTTCAAGATAGGTTATTCTTGGGGGACTTGTCTGTAATAATTGATGGATACGATAATTGGTTCAAAAGTGCAGACGACCCGTACGGAAATGTATATGATGACCCACTTGTAAGGACAGGAGCGGTTAAGATTCAAAGGTATCAGTATAGAATGTTCTACTCTATGGAGCAAAACCCAAAGATGTTTGATACAGTAGAGTCAGGAGGAATGCCCGCTAAATTGACTGTGCAATCTGATGGGTCATATAAGATAAGTACTGATTATAAATTTAAAGTAGGAAACATGGGGGAAGGCGCTCCGTTAATAACAGAATCTTCGTCTTTTTTAGATGAAGAAGCAGTTGTAATAAACAGTGGAGAATTTGGGATAAAGACAGAAGATGAGAAGTACGCTATTAATACTATAGGTCTAACCTCTCGATTATTCTTATATAAAGATGGAGATAATTACATTTTACGAAATGAAAATGGCGATAACCCTGGGTTTCTATCCATTATTTTGCCTGAGTGGTCTAGTCAAAACTCATATCCTACGGGTACTTCTGTTCGTTTTGGAGCTAGCTTCTATAAGGCGACAGGAGCGGTAGATGCAGGTCAATCTAACCCTGAGGGTAATGATATTTGGGAAGCAACAGAGGGTTACTTAAATGAAGGAGAGTATGAAATTATGGTATTCTCCTACCTTAATAATATATACAATCAAGCTTCCACGAGAGAGTTTGCAGACGACGGAACTCGCATACTTAAGATGGAACAATTGGCTGATAAGCTTGTTGTGTATCGTGACAGTGGCTTCTTTTTCCTTTCTCGTTCAAATGTTACAAGTGAGCCATTTGCGGTTGAGCCAAGGTATACTGGAGGGCGGGTTGCTGATTATAGGCATACCGTAACTAATATAGATGGCAAAAGGCATATATTTCTTGGCAGTAGTGGAGTTTACTCCATATCAAGAGCATCCGCTGAACCTGAACCTGTGGCTATCTTTGAGCTAGGCGTGCCTTTTTGGAAAAGTATTCCTCCTGAGTATGCAGAGTTTGTTTATGCTTCCGATAATCCGGTGACTCGCGAGTTATTCCTATCTGTTCCAGTAGGCTACATGAAGAATGGAAACGACGAGTTTATTAATCAGACAGGCGAGATTGTAAGCACTCCCGTTATTGATTGGGGCACAATTGCATTTGATTACATAACTAAGACACTTTCTGAGATTGATGCTAGTTTTACTGCAAGTTGTTTTGCTAGAAAGCCGAGACTTCGTAGGGTTGGCCCCGAACAATCATGGTTTCTCATGGGCTTGCACGCATCTGAGAAAGCGCCATTTTATATAGGCACGAAGTACAGACCTGACAATCAGTACGATGGATTGGTCGTTAGGTATGGTTACGGCCCGCCGGAGGTTGGCACAACAGAACCATACCGACTTTATGACCGTTTGGGATATGGATACAAAAGCGAACTGCAGAGCGGACTTATTGATTTCGGAGATAGTTTTTCTGACAAGGAGGTTCGCTCCTATGTGCTGGAGTTGTCTAATAAGTACGGAGTAACTCCTGTAGATGTAATTATTTCGACCACGTCGGCAGTTCAGGGGACGGAAGAGGTGCAGACAATGTCAATAGAGAATGGGACAGAGATTAAGCATGTTACTCTTAATAGGATGCGTGACGAGAATATGATACCTTTATATGTTCGTGCTCCCTATATTCGAGACTCTATTAGGGTGCGGGCAGAATATGATGTAATATCTTCTTATGTAGCTCCTGAGTACTACCTTAAGGGATATATTGGAGATAATTATTCAGTAAAATCAAATCCCATGAAGATAGTCGGTAAGACATATGAGGTTAGTGGGGTTGACTCTAGGCAGGCAACTCAAGCAACAGGACAAGGGTAATGCCAGGCATAGGTCCAAAAGTATCAACATTTACGAGAGATACTAACCCATATTATCAATCAGGAGACTCTCTTCCCGAGTTGCCAACATTCCTAAAGGATGAAGACCCTGAAGGATTCAAGAAGTATGACAGGGAAATTAGGGAATGGTGGACTGAGGTTCAGGAGAATTTAGATAAACTTCAAGACAAAATATTTACATATAAACTGCAAGATTTAGAGGAGCGAACGACAACTGCGTCGAATGCAATCAATCAAACCGCAACGGCAGGATTAACTACAATAGAACGAAAGGTATCTGAGATAGAAGCAATGCTTTATTCAAAACCCGATTGACCTTTTTGATGTTACTACTTAAAATTAATAACAACCATGCCTGAACTGAGAAGAATTTCCGCACGAGTAACTGTCCGAAAAGGCACCGGGACACAATGGCAAATATCGAATCCCACATTAATGGATGGAGAGTTGGGTTACTCGACTGACGCTAGGATATTAAAAATCGGTGATGGTGAAACCAAGTGGAACGAACTTCCATATTACGAGACGCAGTCCGGAGGAATTAATTCACCATTATCACATGCAGGGGATGTTTTCCCCAATGCTGAGGTGGAGACCGCGAGGGACGCAATTTTTTATACTCAAAGGCAAATAAATAAATGGAACAGTTGTGCAGAGCAGGATTTCAGTGATGGTTACTCTGAGGTTGCTGCAACCTGCGAAAGTGATGGGACAATATGACTGACACTAACAGCATACTTTATAAAATTGGTCAGGCAGTAAAAATTGCTGGGCAATCAGGAGGGGGTGGCGGTCCACCTGCTACAGATGACTACTCGGAGCCTACCTTTACAGATGGTGTGCTAACATCACTTACTACATGGACAAGCAATGGAGGAACCAAGGTATCCTCAAAGACATTTTCATATACAAGTGGTAATCT
>Ga0098049_1000283_pt1 | contig 21381 bp, 16 predicted proteins | sample 13BtaG_FD_92582 | JGI IMG/M metagenome (GOLD analysis project Ga0098049, IMG submission 92582) | Marine viral communities from the Subarctic Pacific Ocean - 13B_ETSP_OMZ_AT15268_CsCl metaG | ecosystem: Environmental > Aquatic > Marine > Oceanic | place: Subarctic Pacific Ocean | collected...
ACTCCTGCTGCTGTACTATAAGTACCGAAATCACTAATCTGTGATTCAGTAATAGTAATGTCACCTTCATGTGCGGTTACATCTCCTGATGTGACCGTATAGTCGGTTAAGTAATTTGCATCGTTTGCAAGCTGTGCAACGCCACTGCCTGAAACGATAATTTTTTTCCATTCTGCCATGTTAAATAATTTTAAATTTTAATTGTTTTTTGTTACTATAATAAATATGTTATGTTTTTAAATACCGAAATAAAAATTACCATCTATATCTCTATACATTCCACCATCTACCGGTGAAGGGGTTACTGATTGAGAAGTAAATACTAATACTCCATTTCCTTGAATTGAAAACATTTGTTTAGAGCCTGAATTGATAGTTATCGGATCAGATGAACCGTTATATTGAAATTCAATTGAACCGGTAACTTGTAATTCGTTAGTTGTTGAATATGTTGAACCTGTAGCAGTAAATATACCGCTTGTAGCTAAGCCGTTTATTGCATTGATAAAATGATTAGAGCCTGTGTCTAATGATAAAGTAGCAGCGCCTGTATTCGCTCCTCCTGATAATCCATCTCCTGCGGTAACTGCAGTTATATCTCCTGATCCACCTCCACCACCTCCGGGCCATGCAAAACTTTCAAATGTATACGTACTAAATGGAAATGAACCAGCAATTACTAATTGGTATAGTTCCTCTGTTCCATTAACGTAGAAAATTTGACCGTCTGTAAGTTTTCCTTTCAACGTAGCACTACCAGTATAAGCATTCATGTCAGCTACAGTATCAACTGTCTGCCATCCACCTTGTACTGCGGTAATGTCTGTTAACTTACCGCCCGTGGTTACTGCTATGTCTGTACTAATATTAATTGGCATATTCTACTGTTATTATTGTGTTGATGATGGAGCCGATCCACTCGACGCCATTAAAAAATAAGTTATATCTGATGTTGCATCTCCTTGGGTAAATAGTACTCCAAATCTATCAATTGCAGTATTTGGATAATTAACTCCACTGTCAAAGTCAAAATACCTTACATAAGCAGATTGCGGTGCATCATTAATTCCTGTTCCAACTCTATCTGCAAATAGAACATACTCTCCTGCTGTTGCTCCTCCTAAACTGTTTGCCATTGTGTTTGGTAGAGTAAAGTCTGAACCAGAAGGGAATACAATTACTAAACTTGAATTACCTTGTGAACCAGTAGCTTGATTTAAATCGCTAAGTAAAGGTGTTGTTCTATCTCCATTTAATCCTAATCCGCTTCCAATTTCTATTGTCTTAGTAATACCCAATCCGCTATGTACTGTATGAGTTATAGTACCTTGTCCTATATTACCTCCTGCAAAGGCAGCAAATGTACTATTTGCATCTGTTGTTCCATCGTCGTTTGCGTCTCCTAACATTGTTAAAGCGTTAGCTTCAGATGTAGCATAAACACCACCCTCATACATATAAGCATACCAGCTTACTGCGGGTGCAGCAACTGTTATACTATCACTATCTGTTCCAACTTTACCAAATGAATCAGTTGCATTTGCAGTAAATGAATAAGTACCGGCTGTTAATGAACTATTTGCTGTAATATTCCAAAGTGTACCGTTTCCGTTTGCTGAAGTTACGGTAAAGTCTGAAGCATCTGCTCCTGATAAAGTTAATGTTATAGGGTAATCTGATTCAGTATCTCCAACTGAAATAGTACCTACATTCGTTCCATTGCTTATTTCTCCTTCTTTTAGTCCACTAGTTAACGATATTGATACTGATGGAGCTAGGTTAGCAAATACATTAGCTGTTACAGTACCAGAGCCTATGTTACCAAATTGATCTTGATATGTTATAGTACTTACTATTGTATCACCTGAGCTTGTTGCAGATCCGCTTATATCAACTCCTAAACTTAAATTACCATCACTATTAACCACTATAGCTGCGTTAGAAGAAGTAAATGCTTGTACTGAAGGTGAACCGTAAGATGTTGAATAGCTTACTCCTACATCTGCAGCATAGCCGTTATTATATCCAGTTGCATCTCTAAATACATCTCCTGATTCAGCAGATTCTATTACATATATTGTTGTATCACCATTTAAGGTACCGTTATCTGCCTGTGCTATTGTAAATGAATCTGATTCTGTACTAGTAGCAAATCCATGTTCGTCTGTTATAGAAACAGAGTATGTATAAGTAGCTGCTGATAGATTAGTGTTAGGTTGGATAAGGTAGCTATTTCCACTTTTTACTGCATTAAGTTTTCCTGATGCATCTGTAAAAGTAAATGAATCGTAATTAATACCATCTCCTTCATTATCTGAGAAAGAAACTGTAGTTAAAGTATTACCTGGTCTTGCTAAGTTCGTATTATGGTTACCGGCAGTATCACTAAAAGATATAGTTGGTGCAGCATTATCAGTTATATTAACTGTAATTGAACCACTTCCTATATTTCCGTATTGATCTTGGAAATTAATAGTTGAAGATATTGTACTACCTCCTACATTACCGCTACCGCTAATATCGTTTCCAACAGTTAAGTTACCATTAGAATTAACAGCAATCAGTGCGTTAGAAGAAGTAAATGCTTGTACTGCTTGACTACCATAAGATGGTGAATATGCTACACTTAGATCTCCTTGAGTGCCGCTTCTTCCACTGGTACCTAATACTATATTATCTCCACTATCGGCAGATTCTATAATATATAAAGTTCCATTTACACTTAATGAACCTACTACTGCCTGTGCTATTGTAAAGTCGTGAGTAGATGTTCTAGTAGCAAAACCTTGAGCATCTGAAATACTTGCTGTGATTTCATATCCTCCTGCTTCTAAAGCATCTGTTGCTCTAATTAAGTAACTATCTCCTGATTTAACAGCATTAAGGTCAGCTCCTGCAAAGGTAGCTGTAAATGAATCGTGATCTATTGCATTTCCTTCTGGATCTGAGAATGATATAGTTACTAAGTTGTTACTATTTGCTCTTGCTTTATTAGTATTTAAGTTACTACTTGTATTAGTAAATGTAATATTTGGTGCCTGATTATCTGTTACATTAACCGTGAATGCTTGAGTAGAGAAAGTACCAAATGCATTTGTTGCTGTTACTATTCCATCTATTTGGTCTCCTCCTACTGTAGCAGAACCTGAAATATCTCTACCTGCATATAAATAACCGGAAGAGTTTATAGTAAAGTCATTTGATGAACTCACTGCCCAAGTTACTGATTGATTAGCTGAGAATATTGATACGGTTCCTGAATATCCATTACTGTTATCGTAAATATTATCTCCATCTTCAGCAGATTCAATTACATATAAAGCAGTATCTCCACTAATAGATGGAGCGGTATCATCAGCAATAGGTATACTTATTAATCCTGTATCTGTTCCAGTATTATATGCGTCAGTTACTCTAACTTCGTATATGTACTTATTAATTATATCTGAGTTTAGATGTATTCCTGTTCTTCTAGTTACAACTCCGTTAGATGCTATAGAAAATGCATCTTCATGAGGGTCAGTTGCTTGAGAAGTACCAGAATAAGAACCTGTTGCTACTGGATTACCATCTAATTCTAAGCTATGTAATCTAGCATTTGCAAAAGTAATAGTATTCCCTTCAGAATCTGTTGCGGATATGCTTCCTGCTGTTGCTCCGTTAGAACTATTTTCATTTACACCAGTTAGTGTTTGATCATTAACTGTAGGTTGAACGTTATCTACAACTGATATAGCTATAGGTAACATAGAGACTGAATTCACATCATCTCCTGCTATAGCATGTTCATCAGATGCCGTTATTGACATACTGTAAGAAGTTATACTTTCATAATCTAATGATGAAGTAACTTGTCTCAATTCTACGTAAGTAGAGTACTTAGTAAGACTAAAATGCCCTGTAGCATCTGAGGCTGAAGTGATAGTAATTGCATCACTTTCTGCATCTGTAAAATATATCCTACTTACTAAACCAGCTGCTGCACTTTCATTTCTAGAGGTACTAAATGAGGTAATTTGGTTACCTGAAGTTGAAGTTTCTCTAAATATAGGAGCAGTATTGCTAGTTACATCTATATAAATCGTTTTAGTAGAAGAACCTCCTACTGTATCTGTTGCTTTTATAACTACTGCGTGTGATAATGTTCCATCTCCTCTATCATCAGTATTAAAGTCTTCTGTTGTTGGTAATCTCTTAAGTTTTAATACTCCATTTTCAACTACAACATAATCATCGGTGTAACTCCCATCTATACTAAAAGTAATAGTTTGAGATTCACCATCTGTTCCTGCTAAAGTTACTATCGAGCTTCCTGATGGAGTAAATTCTGCAATTGTCTGATTACCTGTTGTGATAGATGGTGCAGAGTTTGTATAAAACATTGCATCCAAGAAATCTGTTACTGTTCCTTCACTTCCAGGATTAAATGTATTGAATAAAGGGTGAACTGGGTTAGAAATTACTCTATTACCATCATATGCAACATTTGAAGATGTTATAAACCCAAATTCTTCAATTTGTGCTGATGAGGATACTGTTCCTGTGGGTATACTAGCTCCGCTTCCAGCATTTGCTAATTCAACCCAATTCCCGCTGTGGGCGTAGTATGCTTTACCTGTAGCATGCACATGAGCAAACATTCCGTGATATGTAGAAGCACTAGGTAAATCTGCTAATTGAGAATATACATTCCCAAATAGTACCTTATTACCGTTCATGTCTAAATCACCAGAAGTTACTGCTGATAGTATCTGTGCTGAAGAAGATATGGTACCTTCTGGTATACTATCCCCGCCTGCTCCAAATCCTAATGCAGATATTTGTGCTGATGATGAAATAATGCTAGTAGGTATTCCTACCAAGTCACTGTATGTACTTCCTGTTATAAATCCTAATTCACTTATCTGTAAAGAAGATGATACTGTACCACTTGGTACTTCTGCATCTATATCAAATCCTAAAGCAGTTATTTGAGCTGAGGATGATATAATATTTTGAGGTATCCTATTTAAATCTCCATAATCTACTATTGCACCTGTTATATAACCTAATGCTGCTATTTGAGCAGAAGAAGATATTACATTACTTATGTCTGAGTCGATTAAATAAGAAGAAGTTGCTTCGTTTAATGTAGATAGCGAAGAAGAAAGAATACTTACTTCATTTGATATAGAACCTGTAAAGATATTTAAAGGAAGTAAGGAAGCGGTACCGCCGCCGCCTGCTTCCAGTGATTCTATACGGTTAATTACATCAGTTCCGTTAAAAGTTAGCTTTGATCCCGTTATATTAAGAGAACCAGTTAAATGTAGGGATTCCCTACCAGGAATAAGCTGGATTGGTAATGAACCACTTTTTTCGAAAGCTAAAGAGCCTTTTAGTCTGCCGGTGAACTTTGCCATTTACTTTTATTAATTTTTTTATATACGTAACCGACGGGACTAAACCCTTTACAATAAATAGGACCTTTCTTTAAAGATCAGTTTCTGTTTCTGCACCAAATTTCAACTCTGATTTAGTGTAGAATTTCTTATTATTGTGTGGGTGTGCATTAATTGCATCTGTAATTATATGTCCTAGTAGGTTTATTTGAAATTCTGTTTTTATTATTCTATCATTTCCTTGTACTATCTCTGCCGAGGTAGTATAATTGTTTATCTGAGCTCTAAATCTAAATTTACTTGGATCCCCCCAGTATGAATCGGAAGCAAAGTTAATACCTTCTATTATTTTGTTGTTTTGTTCAACATAATCGGTAAATATAATACAAGAATAAACAATATTTACATAATCAGGAATAGCAACTGCGTAATACTCCTCTACAGGTTTTCTACTGTTGAGTACTCCGAATCTATCATAAATATTCTTTTTAGAAAATTGTTTCTTGAAAATTCCAAAGTTATTTGGATTATTACCATCTAGTTTATTACCAAGCTGCCTATTCTTTTCAATAGAATCTCTTCTAAATACAATTAAAGGTGCTTGCATTTTACCATTCTTATCACGATAGTAACCATCCTTCTGCATAGATGCCCATCTTTCAGGAGAACCATATACAAGAGGTACATTTATTTGTTTTCCGTTCTGAGATACTTGAGGTTTTAGTATTTCATTAAAGTAATAGTAAATAGATTCATCTATATCTTTTATCCCGACAGTTAAGTTTTTAACTTTGTCGTTTTTTCTACTTATTTGGTTAGCTCGGCTTTTAGCAGTATCAACTGGGTATTTACCGTTAATAGGTGCTCCTGTTTCGGGGTTAACATAGTTTTTCAAGCTATCTTGCGATAACCTTGCTTGACTTTTCGGTGTTGGTTTATTTCCTGCCATATTATCTTACTTCTGTTAATCCGACTCTATCCGCTCTTGTTAAGTGACAATCAACTGTAATAGAAATCGAAGATCCAAATCCACTTGCATGACCTGATAAGTTATATTCATTATTTCTACCTAAGAATAACGTGTTTTCTCTTACTGAATCTACTTCATAAAAGTCGTTATGCCATTGAATAATATCTCCTACTTCAGGTACTAAGCTAGAATCTACTAAATCCTGTCTTATAAATGCAAAAGATGCTTCTCTACCTAAATCTATACCGAATTCCTGTACATCATATACTTGATCCCCTCTGGTTATTAAGCAATACATCTTAATTGCATTCCAATATGTCTTCTGTAATGCTTCTCCGTATAAATTAACGTCTAAATCTTCTAAACTAAGTTTATGGTACAGCACTTCTTGTTCAATAATGTCTTTTAAAAGCTCACGATTGATGTTTACAAGTAAATCAAAGTCTCTATTAGATCCAAATAGCATTATTTTTCTTCTATTGTTTGTTCACCTACTTCTATTACAGCTATATCACTGTATTTAGCTTTGGCATTGGTTTTTAAAGCGTCAAAAGCTTCTTTAGCTTCTTTTTGGCTTATTATCTTTACTTTATAGGTAGCTCTATTATTAGCACTATCTTTAGAAGCTACAGTACAGGTAGTTACTCCAGGTAAAGCACGAATTGCATCGTCATACCCTTCAGGACCGTCGTCAGAAAAGGTAACTTGTACCATTGCTTCGTACGTTCTGTACTCTATTTCTAATATAATATCTAATAACTTCATTAACCTATGTATATTGTCATTGGAATTGATTTCAACGTGTTTTGAACATCTTCAGCCTCTTTAGCTTGTGCTTCTAACTGTGCTGATCTACCAGTTGCATTTAGCATCTCTCTTAAACTTGTAAGTAAAGCTGTTTTTTCACTTCTAGCATCAGCTAATAAGTCAGCTTGGTTTAATGTTGCTTCAGAACCTGGTACGGGTACTACTGCATACTTACCTCTAATATATCCTAACACTTCTTTTGATAAGGCTAATGCATAATTAAAGATCCATTGACGTCCTACACTGTTTATATTTCCATATTCTGGATTACTGTAAGGTACTTCACCTACATTTGTAATAAGCCCCTTATCGCTATTAAAGTTTATCTGAGATTTATCAGTATTCTTATAATATTGGAAATGTATCTTACCGTTTTGACTAGGTATAGGAAATAATTTTAGTTTATTATTAACTATTTCAAATGAATATGTAGATTTTCTTACTTGATCATTAAATTCAATAGCTTGTGTCTTTAATATATCATAAGAAGTAGGCATCATAAGGAAATTAACACCTGGACTAAAAGATCCAAAGTCAAAAGCCGTCATTAAAGACTGTACACCTGTTCCTGTTCCTGCATATGGATCAAAATAACGTAAAATAGCAGGTGGTGCTTCATAAAATATCTTTCTTATTTCTATACCGCCTGTAATACCTTCTTCATCTGCCCAAGCATCTAAGTCGTAATTTTGTATTGAACTAGATACATCGATTGAACCTGTATGTCTTGTTACATTACCTCCAACTTCTGCTTCAGTACCGTAATGTTTAGATATCTGAACTATTCTATTAATAGTAGGGTCAGTTAATTGATTATTCATAGAACTGCCTGTAGAAGCTCCTTCTAGGTTTAGGTAGTTTTCTCTTATTTTGTATTGGAATACTTCGTTACCGTAAGTAGTTACTGCTTCTTCAAAGCAAGCATACATCTGTTCTTGCCTTAACTCTACATCCATGAGAGGGTATCCTAGTCGAGTACCAACAAATTTTGCTACTTTTACAGCATCAGATTGAAAAGCCTGATCACTATCGTAGAATCCAAAAGGAGTATCGCCAGGACTAAATGTTGCAGTGCCGTCCCATATTTGTATATTTGCCATCAGTTAAAGTTTTATATAAATAGCATTTAATCTCTAAAGGTTTTATATACCTTTAATAGAGGTGCAACTATATCATGTCGATGATTCTGAGCTAATGAGTGAGTTACAAAGCCTTCTACCTGTTCTTCTAATCTACTTAGAAAGCTAAAACCGGTATCTCTTTTGTCTCTTAAGTCTATTTGAGCTAAGTCTCCACATATAGCCATTTTAGATCCTTGACCTAATCTACCTATTACTGTTTCCATCTGAGAGTGAGTAACATTCTGTGCTTCATCTACGATAACAAAAGAATTTAGAAAAGTTCTACCTCTCATAAAAGCAAAAGGTACTATTTCTATATTACCATTATCCATTTCCTTACGTACCTTTGCCTCATTATATAACATGAATAGATTATGATATATTGGTGCTAACCATGGGTCCATTTTTTCACGTATATCTCCTGGTAGAAATCCTATCTCTTCTTTAGCTACGGTAGGTCGTGTTATTATTATCTTATCTATACGTTTGGTAAATAGTAAATCGAGAGCAACTTGTGTAGCTACAAGAGTTTTTCCGCTTCCGGCCATCCCTTTAAGAACTGTTACTGGATTTTCTAGTATTAATTGTTTTGCTTTTTTTTGTTCTTCATTGAGTTGAACTTTGAACTTTATAGGGTTCTTCGGTCTTCTCTTATTTGCGAAAACCTCGTCGTGGTAGTTGTTACTAGCCATATATAAGTGTATTAAAACTATTACTGTTTCTTACTTATAAATAGACAAAAAAAAAGAGGCCCGAAGGCCTCTCTTTATAAAAAATCTAAGTTTAGATTATACCTGAGCTAAATCAGATACGTAAATCTTACCGTAGAATTCTGGACGAATCATCTTCTTAGCATAACGAGTCATCAATCCTTTACGTGGAGTAAAGGTATCTGGATCGTATACTAGAGGAGTCATCATTAATGGTACGTAAGGAGCATATACTGCACCTGCTTCCAAGAACTGTCCACCTCTATAACCAGTTAAGATTATGTTTTCAGTCATGTAAGGGTTTTTGTATACTTGGAATCTGTTCGCTAAAGAACCGATTTTCTGTACGCCCATTGCAAATTGAGCTTTATCACCGTCAGTTTGTGCAGCATATCCAGGAATTGATTCTAGGATTGTTGCAACAGAAGGAGAACATACTACGAAGTTTGCTCCACCTCTTAACGTTTTTTGGTGAATCTTGTTAGAAACTTTCTGTAGTTTAGTACCTAAAGTTTGGAACCACTGACCTTGAGTGTTGTAGAAATCAGAAGTACCTGTAGACCAAGCTGATCCATCCCATACTTTATTGTTTTCTGCAGACCACTTTTCAGTTGTAGCAGCACCGTGGATTAACATATCAAGTAATTCTAAGTCAATCTCCATAGAGATGTACTCAGATAACATTGAAGTTAATTCAGCTTCTGCATCAATTGAATGATAAGCGTTAAGATCTTGAGCGAATTCTGGAGTCCACTGTGCTTTTAACTTTCTAGTCTTAGCAACAATCGCCTCAGAAGCTAACTGTACGTCAATTTCTGGGATAGTAATTGAAGGATTTACAGCGTTTCCGTCTTCACCAGAAGCTTCAAAGTCACCTCTTGTGTTATCACTTGGTTGTACGTGGTATCTGATTTTCTTGTTACCTGAAGAACCAGCGTCTCCAGCAGCAACAACGAATACGATGTTTGAACCATCTACTCTTGTGTACTGTCCGTAAGAAGCAATACCGTCAAGTTGGAAAGCTCTTACACCTTCTAAATCTGCATCAGCAGGAGCTGCTAATGTTACAGTATCGAAATCACCTACGTTTAAGCTAGCATCGTATCCTAAATCTTCTAAAGATGCAGAAGCTGCAACTGTAGCAGAAATGTTACCAGATAATTCTTCGTTAATAGAGTAACCGAACTGTCCAGCGCCGTAAAGACCACCAGCAACGTCAGTATCTACTGCCATTTTGTTTGATGCTTCAGTTACGTTACCGTACAAGTTGTCAGTACCTGCTGTTCTTCCGTTAGTAGTAGAACCATATTTAAAGTCTAGATAAAATACTAGTCCTGAAGGTAGGTTCATTGGTTGTACACTTACAAAGTCTTGCGCTACGATTTGAGCGAATACTTTTCTTACAAGTGGTAAAGCAACACCAGCCCACTGCTCACCTGCACCAGCTGTAAAGCCAGCACCTGTTCCAGAAGCACCTGTGTTGTTTGCTTCAGCTACAATTTGTTTTGCTTGGTTTTCAAGTACCATTGCCATGTTGTTTTTGGCTTTTTCGTCTTGAATTCCTTCCAACAAACCAGAAGCTGACCACTTATCAGCCAAACGCGCTGCGTCTGCCTGTAGGCTCTTAAAATTGTTAGAGCTTTCTAATAATTGGTTTAATTCCATGATTTAATTTTTTTTGGATAATGTTATTTAATAATTCCAGCTAATTTTTGCATTCTCTGAACTGCAGAGGAAACTTCGCTAATTACTTCTGGCTTACTAGCTGTAGTTCCAGTTGCTTTGCTTGCTCTTCCTTTGTGTTCTTTGATAGTAGTCTCTTTTTTAATAACTACATTTTCGTTAACTGTTTCAAATACTAACTTAACTTCTTTAACTGTTTCAGCTTTATCGAAAGCAGCAATAATGTTTACTTTTTGTGCTTCGTTTAAGTTGTTAGCTTTAAAAATTTTGTTTACATAAAGTAACTTAGAGTTTAGTAAATTAACTTCGTTAAGTTCACTTCTCAAAGTTTCAATAGTGTCTAAAGCGCTTTTAAGTTCTTTCTTAGTTTCTTCATTAACAGGAGCTTCAGTTGCAACTTCTTCCATTGCATCTTCTTCTTTCTTACCTTCTTCCATTTCTTCTTCGCTTTCGCCTTCTGAAATAGCATCAAGTTCTGCTAATAATTCGTCTAAGTCAATCTCTTCGTCGCCTTCTTCGCCAGCCATAGGATCGCCCTCGCCTGGTTCTTCTAATTCTGCTCCAGCGTCTAAATCAGCTCCAACTTCAGCTCCCATATCTTCAGCACCTCCGCCCATTTCTTGTGCGATAATGTCTCTGATTAGGTCTTTGAAATCTTCAACTGAAAGATCTGATAGATCTTCGTCGTCTGCTGGCTCATCCTCAGATGCAACTTCTTCTTCTTCAGCCTCGTCTGCAGCTTCTTCTGCATCATCCTCAGCTTCTTCCATTGCTTCGTCTTCGTTACTGTAAGATCCTTCTTCTACTTCTTCTTCTTCGGTTACTTCAGTAGTTACTTCTTCTACTTCATCTTCCATTTCGTTTACTACTTCTTCTTCAACAGATGAATCTTCCATCTCTTGTAGTTTAGCAGCTAACATATCTTTTAGATGAGGAGTCAAAGACTCTTCTAAAGCTTCCTTAGCGTTAGCAATAGCGGCTTCTCTTACAGACTTAGCTTCAGCAATAGCTTGCTTGAATAAATCTTTGTTTGCCATTTTTTTAAAATAATTGTTTGATTTCTGTAGTTATTGAGAACTACAATAGGAAATTTAAATAAAATTGATGCAGTATAAGTGACTGCATATTCTTATATAAATATATACTGTTTACAAAAACCTAGAAAAATTATGCAGATGCTGCAACAGCACCGGCAATCTCTGCTCCAACTACTGCTATATCTCTTCCTTTTAATGCTGCTTTTAATGCCCCTATAGTAGCGGTTGCTACATTTGCACCTCTCAAAGCTTGCATTGCTCCTATACCTGCTTTGATACCTAATCCTGCTAACATAGCTATAAATAATCCTTTAGCAACTAATTCTCTTTTCTTTTCATCTCTAACGAAAGGCTTAATAAAACCTGAGATAGCTTTAACTATGTTAACTTCATTACTATGTGCCCATTTATGAACTGCATCAGCTTTATCAGCTGCTTTATCTAAGCCTAGTTTTTTAAGTCCTTTAGCAGCATACTTACCTAAAACGTCTAGAACTGTATTAGAAGCAAGTGCCCATCCTAATATACCTACTACAGATATAACTTCATTAACTTGTTCTTCTTCTCCCTGTTTACCAAACTCAGCCTCCATAGCTTTTGCTAATTCTTGACCTAATTGAGTTTCGTCGCTTTCTAATATAATATGTGCTAATTTCATTATGCTCTTAATATATCATTAATAATAGAATCTAAGTTTTGAAATTTAGATACTTTCACTTTTCCTTCTGATAATGCTACTGGGTTCATAAATGCACCGTGAGTAGAAGGATTTGAAACAAAATCCCAACATACTAGTTCGAAATCGTCTTGTACTTCTAATGCACCTTCATTTGTTTGTTGTACTGATCCTGTACCTCTAGATGAAATACCAATTGTATGACCTGCTTTTATAATTTCTTTTACGATGTTTCCGGAAGGAGTATTTAATAACTCTACACGTCCCATAAGGTCGTTTCCTTTCCACCATAAGTCTTTTACTATGTGAGAGGCGTTCTTAAGAGAGACAATAGGAGACTCAGGGTGATCAAGTTCTCCGAATGCATTACCATTCTCTACAAACTCTTTTATATACTTTGAGCATTCTCTCTCTAAAATAGGCTTACTATATGTACGTCCGTTTTGGTTTTTAGATACTGCTCTCTGCATAACCCCTTCAACTTCGAATACACCAGGTCTTTCCTTAGATTCTCTAAGAACTGATTTGAATGGTGTTATATCTACTAATAATTGTGCCATACTATTTAAATTTTTATAAAGCGCCGTTTATAGTTGGTGCTGAAAATACTGTTTGTTTTTCTTCTTCACCTAAAGGTCTTTCACCTGAGTTATGAGCATCGATATCTGCTTGAGATATTACTCTAACTTTAGGTTGGTTTAATCCTTTAGTAAAACCTCCTTTAACAGCAGGTCTTAAGTCTTTATTAAATGCTTGTTCGATTGCTGGTGCTAAGAAGCCTCCTACTTTTAAACCTTCTTCATTTCTTATATCTCCTAGAGTATCGTATACTTTCTGTATCTTACTTCTAGTCTTATCATAATAAGATTCAATATCAGTTACAATATCCTGTAGAGCTATAATAGCTTGTTTCATTCCTTCGTAGCCTCCGTATGTATCAGAGAATTCTGCTAATGCATTAGTTGCAGCTTCATTTATTACTCCTTCTTCTAATACTTTAAATATAATAGCTTTAATATTCTCTTTAACAGCTTCATCTTTACCCATCGCTTTTTTGATAGCTTTATCTTTAGCTGCCATATAATCATCTTTATCTACATCTCCATCTCCGTCATGATCTTTTCCTTTAGCTTCTTCAAGATTTTCAACCATTAATTGAGTTTCTAAATATTCTAATACATCTTGTTTAGCAAACTCTATCATTCCTGGTTCTGTCATTGGACCCATTTTCCATTCCTCCCAAGCTTTAATTAACATATTAACAGCTTTATCGAATATCGGTCCCATACTTTCTACATATCCTCCAGTATCGTAGTCGTTTTCAGTAACTACTTTACCTCCTTGAGATTTTCTACGTCTACCTTCATTTAGACCATCTTCACTCCATTCATTATCATCATCATACATGTCACGAAGCTCATCCCACTCATCTTTAGTTATATTACCATCTTTATATTCTTCCCATCCGTTATATAATCTATCCTCGTCAGAATATTCATCTTCATCTTCATCTAAGTCGTCATCCCAAGGACCTTTCATAATATCAACACCAATGTTGTAATGATCTCCTATAGCGTACATTACCTCTTCAGCTTCTTCTCTTTCTGAAGTACCGTTTTCTTCAGCTCTGTCTTTAATAAGAGCAATAAACTCTTGCAGGCTACCTACTCTTTCGTTGATTACTTCTTCAACATCTGCTAAACCTTCATCATCGTCTAAATCTGCTCTCATATCAGTATTAACTGGGTCTGAACCTTCAAGTTGCTTTCTAACTTTAGAAGCACCTTCATTAAAACTACTTAAAGTCTTTTTTATAGCCGCTCTAAATTTCTTTAAGTGATCTAATACTTCTGCTTTATTACCTTCTTTAGCAGCATCGATTGCATAAGATAAATGACTACCTTCTGAATGATAGTTAACATCCTCAAATGAATCAAATAATGCTTGCATTTTATCTACCGGTGTGTTTAATCTGACTTTAAGTCCTGCTTTAAGCATTCCTTCGTAGTCAAAATCACTAGAAAACTTTTGACCAAGCTTATATAACTTGTCAATTGATTTCACATCTGTATCTTTACCGTATTTGGCAATTCTTGCCATTTCATCATCAGACATAGCCTCTGTTACAAACTTAGCTTTAGCAGCATCAAAATCTCCTTTATAAAGACTATCCACTACTTTTTTACCTAAAGTTTCTAATTGATCTAAATCTAAAGAATGAGGTTTATTAAATCCTTTTAGATACCCTTTAGCTATAGATCCATAGTCTGCTGGGTCGATGACATCTTCTACAGACTTAGCAACTTTTTCTTGCATGTAATCTCCTGGCATTTCAAAATTTACTGATAGAAACTCTTGAAAGTTATCTAGTACGTCTTGCATACCTTGTTCAGAGCCATCTGCTTGTTCTTCCCATTCAGGGTGAGTCTTATAAAAGTCGCTAATGATTTCATCATCAATTAAACTCTTACCAGTTTTTGGATTTCTATAATAATCTTTAATGTAGTCAGCTACTGCGTCTGCTTGATCGTATTCGTTTACTGGTTTAGATTCATCTACGCTTTCTTTTAAATCAGCTTTCTTAAGACCATTGTGAACATCTACTTCATTGCCTTTTTTAGGCTCAACCATTTGGTCGTGTTTGTCTACCTTAGAAGATTCTCCTGCTATTAAGTTAATATAGTGATTTGCATCCTTCTGTAGATTTCTAATTACTTTAACTCTAGCTTTCATGTAATCTTCTTTAGATACATTTCCAGTAGAGTCTATATCTTGAGCTTCTAATTCTGCATCAATACCTCTTTCAATTGTATTGAGAGGAAATTGGTCTGCTAGTACATCAATATCTTTTACCTTAGCTTCTTTCTTTTCAAAAATAAGACTCTTTTGTTTAAGGATAGAGACGGAATCTTTATACCCGTTCCATTGAGTGATGAATTGCGGATATGCTTGTCTCATTTGACGGACAAATTCTGCTTCTTGAAGCTTGCCTTCTAGTACCGCATGATATTTTTCTGTTGCTGTTTTCATAAGTAGTCAACTAATTTAGTATTTGATGGTCGTTTAGGACGACTAACCTTTTTGTATCCTAGCTTCTTTAGTGCATTTTTAGCTCTAGTACCTTTACCAAAAGCAAACGGGGTTGAATACCCCGGAGTTGCAGCAGAAGTATTTGCTTCTTCTAGTTCTGATAGTACTTCTTTAACTAATGAGGAAAGCTCTGATCTTTTCATTACAGTGCTTTTAACTCGTTAACTAAATCGTAAAATTGCATTAAATTAACCAAATGAGTATCACCAATCTTATCAGTACTTTTTAATGGTTTGATAGTTTTAGCGACTTCCTCTAATTTTATTTTTACAACCTCATCTGTTACTTTAGATGAAAGTCTTTCGACTTCTTTACCTAATTTATTTAGTTCTTCATTAACTATATTTAGTAAACGTTTTTTTGAGTTAACTGATGTAATAAATTCCTTAAGTATATTTTTTTGTTCTGGTAAAAGATCTTTATATGTGTTATTAAACTTCTCTAATAATATTTTAAACGTAAGTAACTTAAGATCTTTATCGTATTTAGAATACTCTTCAATTAATGTATCTTTTACTTCTTCTGAGTTTTGAGATTTATCTGTAAGGTGTTCTAATATTGTTACTTTATTATCAACTAAGTATTGAGGATCAACTAGCTCTTCGTTATTTTGTGCTTCTAATAAGCAATACATTGCAGCTAATGCTTTATAATCTCTAACTTGAATACTAAAAAATTCATCGAGGTTATAATGCTTTTTGATTTCTGATATTAGTTTGTATTTTTGATTTTTAAGAGCATCTTGGTTTAATTTTCTAGATACCTCAGTAATTGTGGAAACTACTGCTTCTGCTCTTCTTTGTGTGACTCCTTTGGATTTAGTTACTAGGTCGTATAGTTTATATTCTTTTGCAAGCGAAGTTCTACTTGCATAAAATTCCTTTAAAATACCGACAGCCGGCGATTCTGCTCCAGAGAGAGTATCAGCGGCAATTTGCTTGACTAATAATTCAAATATCAGTCCAGTATTTCTATACTTAGAATGCTTTATCTTCATCTTATACGTTTACTATATATAAATATGCACTACTTACCTAAATCTTTAATTTGATCTTCGTTTAGTAGTCCCTCTTTGTCCTCACTCGTATCTTTAGTAAAAACAATTTTCTTTAAAAGATCTTCGTTTTTAGCTAAAATTGTCTTTGCAACACTGTTTTCATTAACATTATCGGCATCACTTGGAAAGCCACCTTTCATACCATGCTGACCTAAAGGATCACGTCCTCCTAGTCCTGCTGTGGTTCCATATACAGAAGCCTTTTCTTTTGGTCTTCCGCCTTCTGGTCCTGGCTGTCCCCATTCACTATACCCTGCTGGTAGGTTAGCTTGTTCTCCACCTTTTGGTGTAGCTGTTGCTCTTCTACCATACATAGAGGCTAAATCGTGTGGTGTACCGTAAGTTACTCCAGATGAAGCTGGGTCGTTACCTTCTGCTTCTATCTGTGCTCTTCTAAATTTACGTTTTTCATCTTCTACCATTAGATCTCTCATTTCCATATAAGCATCTTCTGATAAGTCAAATATATTTTCGTAAATATAATCTGTAGAGAATAATTTAGAATCCTTCATTTGAGTAGCTAAATCTACTTTTTCTTTAAGTAGTGCAACTTTCTCTTGTTCAAATATAATAGAAGGAGTAGTTAACTTAATTTCAAAGTTAGTAAGTGATTCACCTGAGAATCCTTGAGTGTATAAGTGAACTAGAGCTATCTTAGTAAGCTCTGATTCCATGATTCTTTGAATACGTTCTACTGTTCTTGCGAATCTAATATCTTCTGCAGCTAAAGTAGCTTTACCGCTCAAGTCACCTTCGTAGCCAAAGTATGCTTTAGGTATCTTTAATGCTGCAAATAACTTAGATTGTAAGTATTGAACGTCATTAGTACCATCGTAGTCTAATCCTTTAGTAGTTTCTATTTTAGTAGCTGTATCTCCTCCTCGTACAGGTAGATAGAAATCTTCCATCATATTCTGCATATTGAACTTCAAGTTATATTGACCTGTTTCTGGATCAACATAAGGAGTTTTCTTCATTCCATTGATAGTCTTTTGCATAAACTGCTCAACTTCATTTGGAGGAATAGAACCTACATTAATATAGAACATTCTCTTTTCTGGTGCTCTCATGATTCTATGAATCAACATTGCATCTTCCATTAGAGATGTTTGTTTAAATATTTTTCTAGCTGGCTCTAAATAAGATCTACCATAAGGTAAGTAATGAGTATCAGATATTAATCTGAAGTGAGCCATTTCGTAATTATCTATCTTAATATTATTATTACGTCTCCTACCTCCAGGCATATAATTAGAATCAGTAGATGCTGCTATACCATCAGGATCTAATTCAAATTCTACTTTTTGTGGATTTTCAGGATCGTTACCTTCATGCCTAGCAATGTGGTAAACTGTGTAAGGTAAGACGTTATATACACCGTACTTCTCTGCTATTTCTAGCTTTAAGAAAAAGTCTCCGTATTTAACCATATTTCTAGTCCATGACCAGAGGTTAAACTCAATATTTAAAACGTCATAAAATAAGTTGTAAAGTACTCTTTGAATATTTTCATCAGAAGATTTAATTCCTAGTACTTCATTTTGATCATTCTTTACTGTGGCTTCGTCTGCTATAATATCTAAAGCAGATGCTATAATTGGATCAGTATCCATTGCCTCGTAATCAGAGTATAATTGAATACGTAGAGTCTGATAATTAAGGTTGGGATTAAATATGTTTGCTTTGTTATAAGTATATAAACGAGTAAACCTATCCATTAAAGAATTGGTTTGATACTTACCTGTCGTCTGTATATTATTTGTGTCTACAACTTTTAATTGTGTTCCACCCACATTACGTATTACTACGTCGGTAGAAAAAAGTCTTTGTAAACGTCCAAATAGCGATTTATCTGCCATTAATGTGTATTTTTATATAAATAGTCTATTTTAATAACCACGAAATATCTTCTGTGGTTCGTCCATTATCTATAATATAAGGATTATTTTGCGGACTTCCAACTGATTTTATTATAGCTTTATTCTTAGCATTTAGATTAGTAAATGAAGATAATTGAGCTCTAGCTAGGTCCATCCCTTGTTGTCTTAATCTTAATGCAGTATCTCTAACATATAGAGCAGTTGCTGCAGAAATAAGTAAATCATCATTATAATTAGTTTGTGCTTGAGGTTTTCCGTTTTTCCATACGAATACTCTCATCTCTCCTAACAGCCTTTTAGACTGTATAGTAACGCCTCTTTCTCTAATATACTCAATCATCTTAGCAATTACTAAAGGTCTTGTTCTTACTGACATTGTAAAGCCTGGAACTAATTTATCTCTTTCGTACTTGCTCATATAAGACTCTACAGTTTCCATTTGAGATGTAGAACTATAGTATAAATTACTATATTGACGTTCCATCACCTGTTCTATTGTAGCCCATCCTATATTAGCATTTTCTATTACTAACAATGCTTGATTGTATTCTGTTGCTATTCCGACTAAGACATTTCCGTAATCCTTAGGAGATAATTTACCTTTATATTCTGCTACTTGAGTACAAGTTTCTACGTCAAATACGTGAAATGCAGAATAATCCGCAGAGTCTCCTCTAGCAACATCTGCTACTACCATATATGATTTTGTGTAATCAACTCCTTCCCATATCCATAAATTACCATCTACACCTCTTCTCTCTAAAGGATCTTTTAAGTATGTTTGTTCGTAAAACATCATGTCGTCTGGTTCAAATACTGTATCACCAGAAGCTAAGAAATCACAATCACATTCCTGTCCTGCCATACGAGGACCTAAATCTGAGTCTTGTTTTTCTCGCCATTCTTGGTCTCTTTCAGGATGTACTGTCCATGGTAATCTTATAGGTAAAAATGAATTCTCACCACTTTCTGCTTTATCCCAAGTCTGATGAAACCAGTTACCGATTCCGTTAGGTGTTGATAAAGCCATACATTGACCACCGGTAGCTAATGTTTGTTGAGCTGCTGTAAACGTTTCTTGAATGTTATCAATAAAGGCTGCCTCATCGATAAGCAGTAGTGATACTGCCTCTGACCTTGCAGCATCGGCATTGGAAGATTTAGCTGTAATTTTTGATCCATTCTTTAGTCTAAGTGATAGTTTATTTTTTTCTACTGCCGGTAATCTTAACCATTTAGGTAGCTGGTCGTACATAAACATAGTCTTAGATACTAAGTTTCTCGCAGTAGCTTGAGTTGTTGCTAGTGCTAATACGTTCTTATCTTTATGAAACAACATTAGCCACAATGAATAACCTGCTGCTAAAGTAGATATACCTAACTGTCTTGATTTAAGAGTAATTAAGTATTGATGATCTCTAAATAAATGTAATACTTTATCCTGAAAAGGGTATAGATTAAATAATATACGTCCTCTGGTAGGGTGTTGTATATAACAGTATTTCCGCATAAAATATGCTGGATCTTTAGCACACTTGATATATTCTTGTGCTATTATCTTTTTTATGTCTTTTGCCATAACTAACTTATTTTAACAAACACTGAAGAGATAGAACTTTGACTACCTGCATAAGATAATATGTCTGCTGATGCATTTGCAACATCTTCAACATTTCCAGTTTTAAAAGCATCTAAAACTTCTAAAGCTTGGTATTTTGAAATTATAAATTTTTCACTAATTTTATTCTCCATATCTTCTCTATCGTAATCAAGACCGGAGTACGTTTTTAACAGGTAACTAAATCTTTCAACAAAACTGTCGTCAAGTTTTTTAGCCATCGCTTTAGCTTCTGCATTAGTCGGTATTGGGCCAACATTATGTTTATCTAAAAACATTTTTAAAGGGCCTCCACCAATCTTCCCTCCTGCTGCGTATTTTCCTTTTATTTCACCTTGGAAACTGCCAAAATCCCTCAATTGTAGATATGCTCCATTAGTAAAGTATATGTAAGCATCTATAGAGTTTGGAGATGCTTTATACTCTCCGTTAAATGTACCAGGTGATTCCTGTTTTTCTAAATTGAATATCTGTGCTTTAGGATTAGGTGTCTTTTTAAGAGATATACCAATTAAAGAGTTGCTTTTAAACAAATCTATAAGTTGATTATTTAGCTTAGTTAAATCAGTTTGGAATTCAGTATTAAGAACTGAAGAATCAACAGCCCATATATCTGCTGGGTTCCATTTATTTTCATTCATTCTACCAAGGTTGCCTTTTTTCCTTGCAGTATTCCAAGCTCCGTATAATCTATCAACAAAGGCTCCTCCTCTGTGAAATTGAAATTCTTTATTATTTAGTATTTCTAGTGTTTTATTAGCAGTTAATACTAAAGGTTGCGTCCAATCCTCTCTACTTTCTATAAAGGATATCATCTCTTCTAAACTAGAAGTAGTACTTATAAAGCTATTAGCTTTAGTTAGATTTTCTTTCGTTAAATCTTTCTCATCTACTTCTTTACCTTTCACTCTAAACGCTAATGCGTTTACTAAACATTGAGCACATTCTTGAAGGTCAGTATTAAGTGATCCTCCTCCTGAGCCGCTTCCTCCTCCAAACTCATCAGTTTTTTCTAATTTAGAAGTAGTTGTAATGTTACCATCTTCGTCTTTAAGAACTACTCTTCCTTTTGTACTATCCCAATTTTCAAGTTCACTTACTTTTGAACCGTCAGGGTCATGTACTAAAAAGGTTTCATCTGAATCAGCTAATTGTAGAGGTTGGTTGTTCTTGATTTTATTAATCAATATACTAATTCTTTGGTCTCCTTTGTATGGGCCGCTACTTGCAACTTTAGCAAGATCAGAGGGTCCGAGTGTTCCTTCATTTAATTTAAAACCAAACATAGATTCAAACAGATCCATATCCTCTTGACTGTTAATGTCAGGATATCCTTTTCTAGTCCTGTATG
>Ga0098049_1000287_pt1 | contig 21251 bp, 34 predicted proteins | sample 13BtaG_FD_92582 | JGI IMG/M metagenome (GOLD analysis project Ga0098049, IMG submission 92582) | Marine viral communities from the Subarctic Pacific Ocean - 13B_ETSP_OMZ_AT15268_CsCl metaG | ecosystem: Environmental > Aquatic > Marine > Oceanic | place: Subarctic Pacific Ocean | collected...
CAATAGCCTAGAGAATTGCCCCTCTCTATGACCTCAAGAACCCCTGTTTCTATTGCTCTTTGCGTGGCAATCGACACGCTTTCATTACTAGCAATTCCTGACTCAACTTCTACGAGTTCGGTTCCTTGCTCGATAAATCTAAAGACATCTCCACCATATGCCGTGGATAATATAGTTTTACTTGATATCACTTCAAGTAACACCTCGCCTGTCGCTACACTCACCAGACGAATATTAATCGTCACTGTGTCTCGACTGAATTCCCTACTGGATCCGATACCTAAGTATCTTGCACCAGCGCCACCGGAATCTATAGAATGGTCAAAACCAACTACTCCGCCAGTGATAATCATACCTGCAAAAGTAAGAGCAGGTAATCTTTTTGCACCCTCACCTTTGAAACTACTTCGCGTCTGTCTAATTAACTGACGCTCTTTGGTCAGATCGTCTAGTATAGATCGATCAATGACTCTAAAAAACTTGCCGTTGGCGGCACGAGTCAGTGCCCTGATAAGATAAACAACAGGAGCCTGTGTAACAGCAGTGCTAAATGACGTTCCGCCACTAGCGTTTTGTTTTTTCTGTCCCGTCTGATCAGTGAATCTATACACTGCTACAGATGGCTGTCTTATTGGGGGATGTATCTCTATGAGCTTTTGCTCTAGTAAAGTTAGTTGGACCTTTGCAGTCTCAACTACTGGAATCTCTATAGGTCCTGTCCAGGACGTACAGCTAGAGACCAAAGTCGCCAATAGGAACATTAATGACAGTGACTTTGCCGTATTCATCGGTTATTGTCAACTCCACTTCATCGTTATCTTTAACATACGTTATACCAGTTCCATCAACTTCGAAGGAACCTTCGTCAGAAGGATTCTCACCAAACATTTTTTCAACAATCTGTCTTGATAAAGTTGAGTAAATCCTACTCTCAACATTACGAATAAACTTAGCTTGTGTGGTGTTATCTGCATCGCGTTGTGCTTGTTTAGCAGCATCTTCCTCTTCTTGCTCAATTGCATCCTTACGAGATGTTTCTTGATTCTCAATTGTAAGATAATGAGAAGATTGATTAACCCCGTTGAAAGCAGGTGACTTAAATTCATGTTCTATAGGAGCTGCTATTGCATGACTGATAGCCAGTCCCCAACATATACCAAGGGCAAACCACAGAACTGGACTCAAAATTATCTCAGTCTTAGTCTTCTGTGACGCAACCAGCATTTCCCATGCACGTTGTTCATTTTCGCTTCTTTTCTTCATCCGTCTCTCTCAACTCAATTACAGTATCCATTTTTTGCTGGAGTCTTATAATATCATTATCGAGCATTCTGATTCGATCAATCAAACCAATAAGTGTAGTACTCGCCTCACCCAACTTAACTTTAATTTCTTGCGTAATGAATTTCCAGATGAAATAAATCATCCATAACATACCAACAGCAGCGACGATTGGAAAACCATAATCCTTAATAGCTGTTACTAGATCCATTAATCTCTCCTTGCATCAGTCTTACCATCCGCCCGGGCTATTCTATCAAGATCAGGTCTGATTCCTAGCACAGCACAGATAGTAGTATCCATACGAATCATATCATGATTCATAGTCTTAACTCTATTGTCAAGCGAGCCAACAATACCATGGATACTGTTAACTTGACCTACAACTGATTCAAGGATATATTTCACAGATAGGAATATGAAGAATCCACCGACTAGCGCCATCGCTATCGGGAAACCTAATTCACCTATCAAAGCAAAAATTTCAGTCACGTCATTATCAGGTAGATCTTATGGACCCACCTCACTCCTCAGGACTATTTATAAGAATATGAGTGGGGACTTCTGTTGCTAGGCGTCCCCTGACCCCGAGTAATTATGCTGCTAGAGCAAAATCCTCAGCTGCGAAATTATCGTTTGCAGTTACGAGTTCGTTGCGCTTATGGCGGCTTCCGCACCAGTTCTCCACTTACCTATTAAATACCAGTCGATCCCATTTCACCCCCATAAGAATAACGTATGGGATTGGTGGAGGTGGCGGCTTCGAAGCCGCGTCCTGTATACCGTTTAGCTCGTTTCATCGAACATCTTTATTTATACTATGACTTAGGTTTTGAGTCAACAGCATGACGGCGATTATAAAAATTAATCCCATCCTGAATACGTTTAGCACGAGCTTTCGGATCGTATTGGTCGTAACCACGAATACCGTTATCCTTAGCCCATGCATACATCATATCATTAGCTTTATGTTTTCTGCTTGACATAATCTTCTCCTTACATATACAAACTTAACATTTTATTATCAATATAGTCATTAATGTGAGCATCGGCTACATCTAAATATGTTTCCCATGTCTCATCATAATAATTTGAATCATGCTGCTTATGAATATCCATACCTGCAGCTAAATTTCCTACAAAACTCCAATTGTTCATTTTTATTCTATTAGTGGTATTGAAGTTAGAAACGAAGTCCATAGAGTCAACAATATCCATAAGGTCATTTTCCCACAGTATGGTAAGATTGTTATATGAATCAAAATCTACTTTAGTTCCAATATGAAGCTCATACTTGCCTTCCATTTTCTCATAAAACTTTTCTTTATCCATTACTCTATATCCAAACTTATCTAAATCAACTCCAAAAGCAGACAGCTTGTAAGCATTAGCTATGTTCAACGAATAAAAATGCATGTTGCCATCAGAGTAATATTTGTTATACCAGTCAACGTCAGATTGAGCTGACTCTAAACTTTGTTCTGGTAAACCACATATCATCGAGCATGTTCCCATGAATGGTTTACCTTGCTCTCCGTACATATCTCTAATTTGACAAAGTAGATCTTTATTCTTCTCAGGGTCATAACCCTTACCAATGATTTTACCTGATAATCTGTTGAATGTTTCAATACCATAATGATGGCCAACGATATTGCATCTTATCAGTAGATCAATCATCTCTGGATTGTTATGCATGATGTCAAGCCTAACAAAACCTGTAAAAATTGGATCGAATGGAAGTTTATCTATCGCATTAGCTAATTTTTGTAATTTGGAGTTTCTAGAGTTTACAGTTTCATCAGAAATGAAGTAATACTTTATTCCATATCTTTCATAGTTAGATAAAAGCTGATCATATATAACTTGTTCGGATACACTACCATCCTCTTTGACCCCTAGTATAGGAAACTCACAAAAATTACATTTAAATCTACATCCTCTCTCTAGCTCAATAGAGATAACATCTTGAGGTGTAAGAAAATCACTGTCCTGTAATCTAAGTGAGTAGTCTGGCAATGGCCACGAAGGATTAGTGTGTATGGCATCAACGTGCTTTGCTTTATCAAAGATCACAGTTGAATTAGGAAACTCTTTACCTTTAAAATAACTATCCAATACATCAACAACAGCATTCTCTGAGAAGCCATCGATGTACACATCAGCATTAAGATTAGTTACTTTACCAAAATTCTGACCACCAACTAAGAAATATAGGTATGGATATTTCTTTTTTAACTCTAAAAATAGGTCTGCAATCCTACCGAAAAACTGTTGAATAAAATTTACCGATACCCCTATCCATTTTACTCCGTCTAGTATCCTAGCTTCAATCAGAGTAAACAGATCACTTCTATCAAAAAAATTAACATAGTCAATTATCTCAACATCATAACCGTGTTGATATAGGTGTTGTGAAATCCTATATGGACCTGTAGCTCGAAGATTAAACGCAGGATGAGCTTTTCTTTGTTTCTCTGAGATAAACTCATTAAACTTTCTAACGTAAGAGAAGCCAGAGGTAGTAGTACTGTTGTAGATACCTTTACCTGTTAGTATCAATCCTTTAATCATTGTACCTACTCAATACAGCTGTGGCACATCTTCCACCAAATCCAAGTGCAACCTTTAGAATGGTATTTATAGGCTTTGTAATGTTCTCCATAACTACATTTTTATCAATAGGCTTAGTTACATTACAAGACTTAGGAATGATACCTGTCTGTAGCACCTTTACACAGTAGGCTGTTTCAATAATACTTGCTGCACCCATAGTATGACCTACGTTATTTTTAAATGATGAGATTGGAATATCTGTAAAGTACTTAGACAAGATATTCAACTCTAATGGATCACCAAGAGGCGTTCCAGTACCATGAGCATTTATGTAGTCAATTTGAAAGTCTGGTAAATTATCTAGTAGTTGAGAAAGTCCTACACCAGACATAGATGGTCTTACAGGATGGTCAGAATCAGAACTTGAAGATACATAATCAATGACAGCCAAGATGTTGGCACCTCTATCTATAGCATGTTGATAGTTTTCAATAATCATTGTACATGCACCATCTCCTATCACTGATCCATTAGCTTGTTCATCGAAAGCAAGTAATTGACCTGTAGGAGATGAAGCCATCATCATATCAAAGCTCCATGAATCATATCCGTCTGAAAAATTATCTGACATGCAATCATATCCTGATACAACTGCAAAAGGAGCACCTTTGTCGATAAACATACATCCTAATTCTATAACATTCATACTACCTGTACATGCTGCACTGACATTAAAGTTAGGACCTGTAAGGTTATATTTTTCTGCAATAGTAGAAGATAAGAAACTTGAACCAGAGCTTAGAAGTCTTGTAGGTGAGACCCTCTTTGCATTATTATAGAACTTATCAACAAAATCAAGCAGACTATGTTTGCCTGCGTTTATAGAGGAAGTAAGGACAGGTGCCGGTTGATATATTGAAGTGGATAGTCCAGACTGAGCAATAGCGGTCTCGGCAGTAAGCATACCAAGATTCATCACAGGGTCATATTTACCTGTGAAGTTATTTGGATGTAATTTAAAGTTTGATGATTCGTTAAGTATCTTATCAAAGTTTGAATCTAAGTCGTAGCCAAGTCCATCAATGATACCGATACCGGTAACAGCATATCTCAAAATAGTGGATAAAACTCTTGGCCACTTTTCTCCATATAGGCCTTCATATGGGAAATATCTTTAATATATTTACTAACATCCTTATCTTCCCACTCAAGGTCAGATACAAGTTGCTGTAATTCTTTTATCTTGGTTGGTGCATGGACCAATCTATCATCGTGCCAATTGTCTTTGGCATAAGGCTCAATATACATTATGTAGCTATCTCAGTTTGTATGTCACGTGTATCCATCTTATCAAATCCTGCTCTGTGCTTAACATAGCAGATAGTGCCTTTAGGAGGCTTAACAATATCACCGATGTCGAGTGGTCGAATGATATCCTTGAATTCTTCTTCGATAATTAGATCGACACTTTTCAGGTCAGCTGTTACATTCTCAGCTCCCAGCAAAGTATCGGCTAATGCCGTACCCACATGCTTATACAAATCATCTGGCGGCAACTTGATAAACATCTTACGGATCTGCTCAAGATATTCTAGATCACCTGTCACATACCGTTTAACAAATTGTTGACGTTCGCGAATTTGTTTACTATCAGTAACATTAGTGATTTGGAAAATAAGAAATCTAGCCATTAACCTGTCAAGTCCATACGTTCAAAACCTGCACCAGAGAACACATAAGCTATCTGCTGCTTCGGTGGCTTAAGAATATCACCAGGTAGTAAAGAACGAATGTCCTCTCGTTCTTGTCCTCTAGCTGGTGTCACTAACTCTGATTGAATATTATTCAAAGCCGCAATAGCCTCATTCAACGAACCAGCAGTAACAGTGGCTGTATGAATATAGTATGGGGCATCAGCTGCAGTGGATGTAAAGATTGACTTTATTTGATCCAATGCTGTGGTCGTACCAAAGCCAAGAGCTAGACGAGCCTGAGCAGCATGATTCTCATTAGTAGAAGGGTTGATCTGGTATAGAAAATAACTCATTTTACAGTTCCTTAGTGTATTGCATATTTATTTATGTTATTCCCCCAGCCGTTAAGGCCAGGGGATAATAATACTATGCCACTTCAGCCATTTCTACAGCCAATTCAGCAGCATTACGCTTACGGTCTTTGTTATAACCATACCATGAGTTATACAAACGACCTTCTTGTTCACGACCCATATGGTGATCCGTCAAATACGTAACAGCATTGAAAGCAGTCCACCACGAACCTTGAGCAAAGTTAGCACCAGGCTGAGTCTCAAGAAGCTCATATGCAGCTTGTGAGTTACGAGAAGCAAACTTCTCAAACTTGCCACCATTAGTTTTAGGGAAGACACGGTTAAAGAACTCAACAACAGTTTCTTCTGTGTAGCGTTTACTACCCAAGAAGCCTGCCATCTCTTTGTACATTTCCAGCTTCTCAGAAGCAAGACCAAGTGTCTCAAGAGCAAGCTCTTTGTTGAATTCAGTACGGTGGTTCAATTTCATACCAGTTGTAGCTTTGCCCTTCAAAGACATGGTCAGTGTATTGTTACATACTACACGAACAGGTGTCATACGGACATCAATAGCTGCACCAAATTTATGAGGGTTAGAGAACAACAGATAGTTATCAACCTGGTCGCCTTGGAACAAGTCAAACGACTCATTAACCTTAGCAAGAACCCAAGTCATCTGACCACCCTTCAGTGAACCAGCAGTATGCATCGTCATATCACCAGCATCGCAAAACTCTTGGAAGAAGTCAAACGCTTGCTCGTTCTGTACAGGATTCCAAGACTCAGATACGATGTCTAACATTGCACCATCGGAGCTACGAACCAAAGCCCGCTTATCACCTGCGGTCTTGATATCACCTTCGTGGCGATACTGCAAGGCATGCTTCTCGACTTTCCAGTCAAGACCAGCTGCTACCATCATTTCAGTAGGGGTTACATCTGCAGGAAGCTCAGTACCAAGACCATGCCAAGGAGTTTCCCCAACATAAGCCATCTTTGCTTCACCATTTACAATTTCAATTTCGTGTGCCATAATATAAATTCCTCTCAATTAACATCACTTACTTTATTATAATCACATAAACTTTATATAAAGTCAACACTATAATGAGTTTTTATCAAAATAAATTAAATGTTTCTCTATATCAGTAGTCAATGCAAAGATAGCGACTTTAGCTACCTCTTTATCAAAACCACCTACATGCCATTTAGTAACTTCATCAATAGGTGTTCTACCTTGAGCCCAATCATAGATAGTAACAATATAATCGTTGATGACTAAGTTCCATTCACAGCGAACTTTGTGGGCTTTTGGATCTAGGTGATGAGGTGGACCGAATGTATCGACGAGTCGATCAAATGTAACATTTGAAAGCGAACCTACAACTCTTGAACCTACTATTTGTTCAGGCCAGGCCCGTGTGACTTTACAGTTCTTGTATGTGTCCATACTCATATTTAGTTAGATTGGGTCACGCTAACGCGGTGATCAGTAACAAGATTTTTGTTTTTTTCTCGAGCATAATCGATAACATTCTTGAGAAAATTATCAACTTGTTGATAAAGGTATTCTTTATCGTATGATTCAAACACTTTGGCTCCTGTAGAACCATTTTCGAATCTAATCTCTAAATTTGCTGTATACATAACTAACTCCTTTTGTATTTCTCACTATAACTAAGTATAGGACATAAATGTTTAAATGTCAACAACTAATTCTAAAAAATCCACTCATCTTTAATTTTTTTTCCACACATTAATTGGCAGACATACGGCTTTTGTGCATCCCAAAGCAGCTCAAGGTCTTCAAAGAAAGGGTGATCTAACACATCTAACCCATTTTCAAAAAGGTTCATCTCGTTAAGATAATCATACTGACCAAGCAAAAGTTTGACCTCACTCTCGTCACCAAAGTCCCCATGTTCCTTAAATCTAGCTGCTGTCCAGCAACAAGGAAAAAGGACACCATTGTGATCAACGAATAACATATTGTGACGTTTAGCTTCACACTTTACATCTAATTGTGATTGGATAAAAGGAGTTGGTTTAATTTTGTTTTTAAGTGTATATTCAAACCTTGCTGAATTGACAACTATGAATTCATTGAATCCTAACTCTAAAGCATAATCATGTGCTTCTTGTACTTGATGTTTATTGTGATCAAAGATAATGAATTTCCATACAGCATGTCCACCAGAATCAATAAATGCTTTACAGTTGTCAATGGTTTTTTTCCAGTTACTGTTTATTCTGTATAAACTGTTAGTGTCTTCTAATCCATCAATCGATGCAATTAAAGATGAGTAGTCATCATTCTTTCTATTTAATCGTTGACCAAGATCTGTCCAAAACTTGGTGGTTCTTAATCCAACATGACTAGTCATCACGATACTCTTATCATGATAGTGGTCTACAAAACGGATTAAATTAGAGTGTGTCGCCGGATCACTATAGTTACCTGATAACCAGAAATATCCCAGGTTATCAGTCACCGGATCAAATGCATTAAACAGTTGGTCTAGATCTATTTCCTTACTTCCAAAATTATTGGCTCCTATAGATTGTCTAAGACACATAGGGCATGCTAAGTTACACTTCTCAGATAACTCTAAATGAATACCAAAAAAATTGTTAAGATCAAACATCATACTGTAATATGTAGCATCACCCTTTTCAAGTTTGTAAAGTTCCATGCGCAATACATATCATCACCCCTGTGAGAAATAATTTGCCCCGGTGTCCATTTCTGGATGTGCTGATACTTTTCTAACTTGATTCCAATGTCCCCTTGAGGACTGATTACCGGTACATGGAAGATAGTTTGATCTTCAGAATACATATTGTCATTAGGATGTACAAATGTAAATGGATACAATACAGCAAACACAGCCGTGTTAATTGAATCGTCCTTAAACAAATCTGATGTGAATGGAATCTTTCTTGACAGAGCACTAAACTTATGATTGTACTTGATGGGGATAGCTTTCCATCCAGGGCCATAAGAATGTTGATTAGTGAAAGGAAACTTCCTCTCAAACTTCTCTACTGTACGGTAATCGTCTGTAATTTGTTCTATGTGTTGGAATAGCTCTTCAAACATTCCACTAACCTTTCAAATGATATATCAAAAAAACTGAGCTTAAACAATAGCCTATCATCGCAACCAGTATTGTCTACCCCATGTAACTTTGAGGTATCGAGTACAGCTGTTTGATAACTATAGCTACCATTGTCGAATGTAACTTGTGACGGATTGTCAGATAGTATATGGTTTATCGAGCATCTAGTATTGTGATCTATATGTTTAGGAAGAATAGTATCCCTCTCTAAGACATAGTATCTAGGCTTTACCTGATTCTTAAACAATCCAAAGTCCCAACAGAATCGTTCGCACTCTTCTCTAAGTACTGGAAGGTTCTGATTCTCTCTCAGAATTAACCAATTGTTTAAGGAGTCGTTCAATCTATCATCTTGATAAGATTCAAATTCATCTCTATGGGATAGCAATTCATTTGAGAGCGACTCGGTATCAAAGTCATACTGAAACTCAAATAACATTAGATGGCCATTTTCTGTCCTGCTTCATAATCAGCAAGTCTCTTTGCATCGACAAGATCGAGAAAGTCTTCACTGTTATATGGGATTCCATCGACCGTAAACCTATCCCAATCACCACCGTGCTCAGGATACAGGTTGTTCATATAGGAAATTACTCTCCACATATATCTGAGATTGCCGTCTTTAACATCTGTAGGACGAGCATGTAATGTAATGTTCTGATCCATATACATCACTTGACCATCCTTCCAGTCATGTGTATATACATACTCTGGTTTATCAATCAGATTCCATAGATGTTCTTTGAACTTAACACTCTCATCAACATCCATACCTTCAAACTTGGTAAACAATGTGCCAGGGAAATGAATACCCTTGACACCTGACGCAGTCTCCTGCTGAAGTTTACAGGACATACCATCATAGCAAACTTGATTATATCTAACCATTTGCTTCTGCTCATCAATAAGATCACCGGTAAAGTTTTCTTTGTTCCATGCATACACTGCACGAAGCTCATCAACCATTGTCTTATCACTATGGTTTAACTTATCATATGCTTCTGCAGTACTGAGGAATGTAGTCTGAGAACCTTCTGTGTGTTCGACAGAAACAAGACCAACAGTCCTCATCCCATCATCTAGTGCAACCTGGTCACTATGCCAATCTAATTTACCATTGGCAAATACACCCATAGGTCGACCTTTCTCATCACGTTGATATGAAACTACAGACATGATACCTTTGTATTCTCTTTCGACACCTCGTGATTGTCTCATCACTGCAAGTTTCAATGGATTCCAATGCCTACCTTTTAGTCGTCCTGTATATACTGATTTATGAACGATGGAGTGAGCTTCATCACCCCATGCTCGCTGAACTTCATATGCGCGTTTCTGATCTAACTTCTGATCCACAAACACAACCTGTTTGTCAGCAACTAAACGTCCTAGGTCCTCTATATGTTCACCACTGTAGATGTCAAAGTCATATGCCTCTACAGCATTACTCAATTGTTTAACCTTCATACCATCCTGCCTTTTCCATGGACTTTACAAACTTATCAAAGTCTGGTTTATTAAATTGTTGGCGAGTGTTCTCAGATTCGTATACACACTCCGCCATATAACCGTATGGCTCTTCGTCGTACACACGGTAGTAGTGATCAAACTCTTTGTGAATGTATTTTTTCATATTCCCTAACCTTATGAATTGCCAAGTCGATATAATCGTCTCGTTTCTTAACAAACAACTGAGGTTCTGCTTCACCATCAACACCAATAAGAATTACAATATCGTTGACAGCAATACCAGTCCTCTCCTCAAACATTACAGAGTAACAAGCACCCTGCATAAAGTAGTCTTCAATCCACTCTTCTTTTTTTAACTTACGAGAGGTTTTAAAGTCAATGATAGCCTTACGGCCATCCCATTCGCCCACCAAGTCACAGCGACCAGCTAATTTAAGATAGCTACTGTATAATGGAACCTCTACACCGTACACCAATCCTAGATGTTTGTCAAGCACTGGTTTCAACTGGTTCTCAAACATATCAATGTTTGCCGGTTGATGGTCTTCTTTATAGTTCTTGACATTATTTATATAGTCCTCAGCTAGTTGGTGAACTTTGGTTCCACGAACACTAGCTTGACCAGATATACGATTAGCTTCTTTATCACCTACACGCTTACGCCATGCAATGATTCCAGCTTTCTTAAAATATCCAAGGACAGTGGTAACGGAAGGATAATCACCATCAGGTGTGGTGTATACCCTTCCGCTTGGTTTTGTTACTGCAGTCAGTTCTTCGAACTGTAAGTCTTCTTTATGTATGAATTCCATTATCTAATTTACTGATGATGTATTCTTTAACAAGAGGACTTCTAACAATATCCTCTTTACTAAACTCTACAAAATCAAATGACTGCATCTTTGTAATAACTTTGATGAAGTCAAGTACTCCTTTTTTCTCATGATCTCGTTCTAGGTCTGACTGTCTAAAGTCTCCACAAAATAGGATACGACAATTATCACCTACTCTTGTAATTATACTATCAAGTTCGTGAAAAGTCAAGTTCTGACATTCGTCCACGATAATAATAGAATCATTAAAAGTAAGTCCGCGAACAAAGGATGTAGAAATAAATTCAATCTTTCCATCACGTTTAAGTGTTTCATATGCATCACCTCTTCCACAAAGTTCCGTAACAATTGATTGATACGGAAGTTCGTATACTTTACTTTTCTCAGTTTGGTTCCCAGGAAGGAAACCCATGTCCCTTGTTGGGACCACAGATCGTACTACTACGATCTTATTTTGTTCACCGTATCCTGAGATTACATCATTCAATCCCAGGAACATACTTACAAATGTTTTACCCGTACCAGCGACACCATGTAACATGATGTTCTGTCCTGTATAATAGCTCTCAAATACTTCTTCTTGTGTTTGAGTTTTTGGTTCAACTGATTTGACTGTCAGTTGTGTTTTCTGCTTTCTTTCAGCTCGCTTAGCTCTCTTGCGCTCCCTTCTTGTTTGGGGCATCTGTGGTTGATCGAAAAATTCATTTTCATATGCTACGAGAGTTGTAGGGTTCATTAGAAGTTCCTATTTGTTGGGGTCGTACTCCCTTTTCTTCTTCCACTTATCGACAGCAGCTCTGGTCTTAACTTCCTTGATAGACTTGCTACCGTATCTGTTAGCCATCTCTGTGCCGGCATGATGTTCGCCGATCCGGCCTAGGACTTCATCCTTAAACAGGTCATCGACTTTCTCAGTCCTCCCGCCGGTCGAGGCGACAAGATTCATTTTGGTGTACGAACGTTGTAGTTGGGGGTTGGATGCCACGAAGTCATCGTACTCAGTCATGCTGAGATAATGATCTTCGGTTTCACCAGTCTTAATATTCTCAAATGAGTATAAAGGCATATGGTTATTTATCCATTTCTATCTTCTAATCTACGATTTCTGCAGGGCCAAAGTCATCCTTAGGCATACGAAGCTGTTTAGCATACTCAATCAACTTATCAGCTTGCTTAGGAGTAAAACATCCAGTGAATAACATCTTCTCTAAATTGATACGATAGTGACGATGAAATGGGAACGGTTTCTTCTTGACACCGAACTCAATCTCATGGTCCCAGTGAATAGCCATCATCATAGGAGAAGACATATCAAACTTCTTCATCATATCTTTGACTTTACTCCAATTAATAGTCTTAGCTATCTTAGCTTTGTCCTTAACATCCTTGACGTCCCATCTACTTACAGGTTCATAAAACATTATCTCACTCCACAAAATGCATTACATGCTAACAAAGGCTTATCGTCCCAAGTTTTCTCGATATTATTAAAATACTCTGAATCGAATATTTGGTCAAGCGAATAATTGTTAAGATTAAGATGTTCAATCTCTCTCACAGCATCCAGATAGCAGCAGGCTGAGACATCACCCTTAGAGTCAACAAACATTCTCTTTCTACTTACAGCCTTACAATCTATCATCATGAAACCATCCACATCCAACTGTCCGCCACCCTCTGGTTTTCTTGTGTTGTATTCGAAAGTAAACTTATTGAAACCAAGTTGATGTGCCATAGACTCACATTGATTTATTTGATGTTCGTTGTAATCAAATACAATCATAGCCCAAGTTGCCTTACCACCATGTCTAATAAAAGTTGAGGCATTGTTTAGAATTCTATTGAAGTCCGTATTGACCCTATATCTTGAATGCGTATCTTCTAACCCATCGAGTGCAAAGATCACTTCTACGTTAAGTTCTGCTAGTTTAATCCACCATTCATCTTTCCTCGCACTTCCATTTGTATTCAAAGATAGAAAGATGTTAGGGTTTATCGATCTGAGGTATTGATATATCTCAACTGTGTCGCCACCTATTGCTCCGTCACCATAGTTGCCACATATGTAAAACTCTTCTAACTGTAATAGGAAAGACTCAGGGAACCATCTCTTGAATGTATCAAGAGTTACTTCTGAGATAATCAAATCCTGTTTACCAGTCCTAGGACAAAGGGGACATGCAGCTTGACACTTTGAAGTTATCTCCATGTCAAGCTGCCTGATGTCACTTAGAGAGTACATATACTTTTCCAGCGTTGCTCGAGGTCATTGTATCGACCATCATACAACTTTGACCAATTAGCAAATAATTTATGATACATCATAATATGTTTATCAGTCAAACCAAATTTAGTCGTACCGTAAACAAATTCTTCTTTAATAAGTTTTTCATCAAACTTAACTGGTTTAGGAACTGGATATTTTCTTCTAGCCACGGATAGACCTCATACGATTCTTTGCTTCCAACCACTTAGCTTCTGACAATGGCTTACGCGCATCTCCAAATGCTAACTTATGTTTCTTAAACTGAACCTTCAATGCTTCTGCTACATCTCGACCCATAAACTGACTGACGAGTTTCAGTAGACACTGACGGAACGAACGACCGTGATGCATGTGGCCAGCTTCATGAGCTAGTTCGTGTAGTATGACATACTTTTCCATATGGCCAGGTTTGATCTTAATGTATCCACCCCAAGCGGTAGCAGCAACCCCACCTGACTTATCTTTCATTGCAACTAAGGTTACATTGCTACGACGGTTGCTACGAACCTTTTGCCATGTTTTCGACTTAGTGATTCGATCAACATATTTTTGGGCTTGTCTTATATTGTCGAATGAAGTATTTTTATCTTTCATCATCTTTGCAATAGCCCACTCGGACTTATACACCTTACCCATCTCTGAGTCTTTACCATAAGCACCTTTATTCTGGCTACGCTTATGACGTCTTAAATATTCACGGTATTCAGAATTATTCATAAATTACCTCTCTCTTCACTATATACTTATTATCACTCAAACTTATTTAAAAGTCAACTGTTGATTTTTATTACGAAATAGAAGAAGTTAAAACATGGTCAAAAAGAAACGTAAAATGACAGAAGAGCAGAGAGCGGCCGCAATCGAAAGATTGGCTAAAGCTCGAGAGAAGAGGATGGCCAATGCGGGTCCTCCTCAGAATGTTCACCCTGATGTATATGCATTACCTGACGAACACCCTTTCTCAGTAAAGAATGTAAGGAAGTGGATTAAGACACAAAAAGATCTACTTTCAGAAGCACGTCGAGCTGAAAGAGCAAAGGTTAAAGGGGCTATAGCGGAAGTAGCGAGCATACAAGCCTACATAAGACATTGTGAATGGTACTTACGGAATGGAGATTGGATTGATGATTTCTATGGTGAGCATCAAGAAGGTAAAATTAGATGGACGACACTAGTACCAGCGTACGACAAAGACGGGTGCATGAAGACATAAATAAAGGTATGGATAATGTCATACCTTTTCCAAAGGCGAAGCGTGAAGGCGCTCCTCCTCAATCAGACGAAGAAATGCGATTACAAGTAATTCGTAACAAGAAGAAATATGTGAACAACATTGTTGAACACTATACTAATCAACTTGCTATGAAATTTGTACAGCATGGATTCAATCTAGAAGATGAAGAATTTCTGAAAGACTTTAGTTTTTCTGTTGAAACAATTCGCTCTGGGTTGTATCGTACACTAGGCATTGGACATCCATTCCAACAACTTATGGATGAGGCAATTGAGACACTTGAGAGTGTGGAACAAGAACACATTGACGAATACACAAAGGAATCAGAGTACGACGAGGACCCTGAATTATTTTAAATTATGATATTGGTAGACTTCAACCAGATTGTTATTGCTAATCTAGTCAAAGCAATTAATCCTAAAGATCCAGAAATAGATGAGAACCTTGTTCGCCATATGGTATTGAACAGCTTGCGTTTACATAGACGTAAGTTTACTGATGAGTATGGTGAGCTGGTTATCTGTTGTGATGATAAAAACAATTGGCGTAAGGATGTGTTTCCTCTTTACAAAGCTAATCGTAAAAAGGATAGAGGTGAGAGTTCTTTAGACTGGCCTGCTATCTTTACAATACTGGATCAGATCAAACAAGAGCTCAGAGAGAACTTTCCTTACAAGGTGGTACAGATTGAACGAGCTGAGGCTGATGATGTAATTGCTTCATTATGCCATGAGTTTGGTTACCTTGGTATTGCACCAGAGAGTGCTGATCAAATTCTTATTCTTTCATCAGATAAAGACTTTGGACAACTTCAGAAGTATGCTAATGTATCTCAATATAGTCCTGTAGGTAAGAAATTCATCCGCGTAACTAATCCTGCTCAATTCTTAAACGAGCATATCATTAAAGGTGATAGAGGTGATGGTATTCCTAACTTCCTATCAGATGATGATGTATTCGTTGCAGGTAAACGAAGCAAGCCTATTAGACATGCAAAGCTGACAGAATGGTCTATCCAAGACCCTAAAGAATATTGTAGTGAAGCTATGATGAGAGGCTGGCAACGAAACAAAGTCCTAATTGACTTAGATTTAATTCCTCAGAATATTAGAGACGAAGTTATAAATGAATACGAAGGACAAACACCTGAACGGAATAAACTGTTTAACTACTTTGTCAAAAAACAATTGAAAAACTTAATGGAACACATAGGTGACTTTTAATGGCTACTAACTACACCAAACTTGGCATCGCTGAGTTTCTCAGAGAGGCTAGTAAACAAGATGGGCGAAATGCTCGTATTGACTTTTTGAGAGAGCATGCTACCCCAGCTCTCAAGACCATTCTTGGATATACATACGATCCAAATATCGAATGGTTGTTACCAGAGGGTGACCCTCCCTACAAAGCAGCTGATAAAGGAGAAGACTTACAACACGTATTGAAGGCATCTCTACGCAAGTTAAATATCTTCGTTAACCATAACGATTATAGAGATGTTAAACCAATGAAGCGTGAGACTGTGTTCATTGAGTTGTTAGAGTCTGTTGATCCTGATGATGCAAAATTGTTGCTGCTTATGAAAGAGCGTAACTTGGTATCCAAGTATAAAGGTATTACTAAGCATGCTGTACAGCAGGCTTTCCCTGGTATCAGCTCACATTGGTGAAAGCGGGACCTCAAGAACTTATTCAAGAAGAAGGTAATTAGAGAAGAGGAATGGCATTTGCCAGACTGGTGGTATGACTGAAAGAGCATTCGTTATTGGGAACGGCAAATCGAGACGACACTTTGAACTGAAGCGTCTCAAAGGTAAAGGCACTGTGTATGGATGTAATGCTCTTTACCGAGATACCTTTGTAAAGAATAATTGGGACCTCCCAGATTATCTTGTTGCTATTGACGATAAGATTATCACAGAGATTGAGAGTAGTAACTTTCCTTCACAACGATTCATTGTTCCTCCTGTAGAGGAACAGTTTGAACCAGTCGACTATCATCTTGAACTTTCTGGTATCGATAAACGTGGTCTTATGATTAACAATCCTGGACTAATGGAACAAATTCAAACACCACGATCTAATGCCGGTATGAATGCAATGTCAGAAGCCATCAAGAGGGGTGCTAAACAAGTTTACGTTTTCGGCTTTGACTTTATTTTAGCTACGGAAGATTCAACCACCAATGTGTATGAAGGAACAAATGCATACGGTCCAGAGACAGCTGCTGGACATGCTGACAGTGTTAATCGTACAAAGTATATGAATTGGTTTGCTTCTAAAAACCATGATGTGGCATTTATCTTTGTAATGGAAAACAAACAACCTCTGAGACTTAATCCATTAAATGAACCTAATCTCAGAGGTATGTTTTATGAAGAATTTGAGAATGAAGTATTAGCTATACCAGAACCTGAAAACAAAAAAGTAAAGAATCTGGATAGTGGTGTTTCAGAACCTGAGGTTGATAATAGTACTGAATATAATTTTATGAAGTATGCAGATTAACCAAACACGTTGTTATTAATAACGTATGAATGTCCATTTGAAAATTCAACGTTAGCAGTACTAAATGTATAACCGTGGTCTTGCTTTAACTTATATTGGTTGCTACTTGTGTCTGAACCAGAATCCAGATGGTTGTGCATACCCATAAATGTTGTGTTAGACATTAGAACTTCATCGAAGGTCTGTGTAACTACCGCACTTGTTGTATTTATATAAGTGACTACTGTTGTAGCTTGTCCCAACATAAACCAATCGTTGATTGCAGACATTTGTGAGTTGGTAGATATTGCTTGTGTGTCTGTGGTAATATCGGATTGTACATCAGAAACATTCGACCAGTTTGCAGTCGATTTATTTCTTGTATATTTAAAAACAGCGTTTCCCATTATAGTTGCCTCAACAAGTTTTCCCACTCCTGGATACGTAAGTCCCAGTTGTAGACATAATCTGCCCAATTCTTTTGGACATTAGCTTTATTTGTATTTATAAAGGATTGATGGTTTTCTACTGCTTGTTTTAATGCTCCAGCAAACATATTTGCATGAAACTGTCTATTTTCTACAAACCCATACATAGTTGCAAAACCACCAGTTGTTTCTGGAAGTGCACCTAATGATGATGTAACGATTTGACAACCAGCAGACATTGCTTCAATAGCTGCAATGCAAGAAGTCTCAGTCCATGCAGATGGATATGCAAAGATATGTGTCTCCTTCAATGCCTTACGGATCTCTGAGTTAGGAACAGCTCCATGATTAGTCATATGAGGATGGTCATCGATAGCTTTGAACAAAGTCTCAAACTCTTTATCTCTATCGGGCCATCCATAAACATTAAATGAGCTGTATACATTTAGATGAACTTTATCACCCCATTCCTGTGATAAGGACTGATATGCAGCTACAAGTAAATCTAAACCGCGGTGTGGTGTAGTATGATAAATCAGATTAATACGACCCTCTGGTTTAGTATGCTCTTCAATTGGATCGATAGCATTCTTTAATACTATACCCTCTTGGTAAGGGATGCCAAGACCTTGATTGAACGTATGTTGCTGATAGTTAGATACAAATACCAACTTACGGAACCGTTGACGAGATGCTGATGTCTTCAGATGTTCAGCTTGTGGATCGTTCCATAGGTCGTGCAGCCAAAGAATTCTAGGACGACCATCAAACAACTCTTCATCAACACGTGACGCAATCACCTGAAACATATCTCTAATGTCGTCAGGCAAACGGTCATACAAAGTATCAAACATGTACTCTGTACCACCTTTAGAGTTAGCGGCCATAGGATGCTTTGGCCAACCCTTAATATCAGAATACTGATCCTTCAGAGAGAACCCTTTCATCCCATCTGCTTCACCTAGTGTCTTTTTATTCATAGGGTTAGATTGATCGTCAGTTAAAATCAAGTTTGTCATAATTCTTCCACTGCTGCCACAATATGCAATCTATCTTCCATACTCAAATTGATAGCTGCATGCTGTTGTGTTGTATCCAAAATATATACTCTTCCAGGCTCATGCATAAAGTAGTTATTCAATTCACCATCGACGAAGTAGCAATTCTTATTAGTAATGATTGGTATATGTAACCTCTTAGTCATATCCGAATGTAATGTATAGGCATAAGGACCTTGCAAGGCCATTGTTCTTATTCTACCCACTTTGTAGTATTTCTTCAACTGCTCAACTACTTCTTCAACATATGTGTCTCTGTAGCAAGGTATTATATACTTCCAATCAAATTCAATGTCCGTATAAGCAGGAACGACGACTCCTTCATTTTTAGAGTCCTCGACATGGGTCTTAGGCCATGCACCATACTTACCTTCTTGTAGCGATGTGTTAGCAAATGCGGCAGCACTCTCTTGTACTGCCCTTTGCCAGTTGAGAACCTTTTGTCCGTAACCGTTTCTCTTTCTCTCATTGGAAATAGTAGAAGCGCCTTCAAAAATATGGTCCATAGTTGGAGTCGATGATCTGGAGTTAATCATCGTCTGCATATTGTCTTCAACATATTCGTTAGAGCAAAGTATATCAGCTAACAACTCAGCATCAAACTTTAGATCTAATGTTTCTAAAAACATAACAACTCCAAAAAGGTGGGGGGCTAACCATGGCCCCCCTCGAGTCTATTTATGGCGACCAACCCAGGGGTACTCCGACCAGGTTGAGTTTAAGTCATCCCAGGACTATGTGGTGCTCCAACACGGACTTGAACCGCGGACCTACTGATTACAAATCAGTTGCTCTACCAACTGAGCTATTGGAGCTTATTTAGCAGCATCTGGAATAGCTTGCGGCTCTTCGTTCTCTTTGAGTCTATAAACTCTATTGTACTGCTTATGTTGATTGAATTCTTTACCACCAAGATAGTTAAGAACATTTTGTGCATCTGTAACTTCAAACGGATCAGTGTCCGCATTGTTTCTGAAGCCTGGTTCGATAAACACTTGCTCTACGATACCATCATTAATCACAGCAGCATAACGCCATGAGCGATATCCAAATCCAAGATTGTCTTTATCAACAAGCATGTTTACATATTTAGTAAAACGTCCAGAACCATCTGGGATAGGTTTAACATTCTTGATATCCAAAGAATCAAACCAAGCATTCATTACAAATGCATCATTAACTGAAATGCAATACACTTCATCGATACTATGCTTGTCTGTAAACTCTTCATACTTTTCTTCATAGCCTGGAAGCTGTTGTGTTGAACACGTAGGTGTAAATGCGCCAGGAAGCGAGAAGATAACAACTCGCTTATTTTTAAACACATCTACATCCTGCAGCTGCACCCACTCACCGAGTTCTCGATGGTCAAAATGCATACCAGTAATTACATTAAGATCTTTTCTCATAATCTATCCTTTTGTACCAATGACAAAACCTTGTCCAGCTTTCTTATAATCCTGCCCTTTGTGATAATAGTCAACCCATTTTACTTTAATGAAACGTTTATTGGTTTCATTCTTATTGGGATTAGGAATAGTAACATAGCCTGTTGGCCGACCTTTGAAGTATGCTTCTGATCTATTGAGCTCTTTATCAATGTACGAGGTGCTCTTTAGTTTAGTTACTTTCCTTGAAACGTTTTTACGCTCACCTTTTGATGTCGCACTATCCCTACTTTTCTTCTTACCCACTTTTAAAATCCTCTATAATTTTTTTCGCTTTTGTATTGACGCTTAGGAACAAAGTCAATACATTCTCATTTGTCGACCAGCCTTCATGTACCTTACTTGTATCTATAAGATACACTCTGCCTTTTTCTAATCCTTCTATAGTTTTACCTTCAAATCTTATAACATAATCTTCTGGCTTATTAGTTGCCCAAAGTCTATAGTTGATAGCTGGGATGGGTGTGTCGACATGAGGTCTGAAGTGACCCATATCATCCCATCTTAAAATATGTGACCTGGCCCAGTAACCTGCAAAGATTTCATACAGCCAGGTCAAAGATTCGGAGAACTTAAAGAACTGAGTTTCTGTATCGAAGTCAGTATCAATTAACGGTTGGTCTGGATGTTCCATGTTCCACAAATCGTTGGGCCAATAAGTAGCCCCTTCAATCTTACCATCCGTTAGTGCATAAGCATAGTTTGGTCTATCAGTAAAGTCTTGACTTGGATTGACCCACTTTTGCCATTCTATATCTTTAAGCTCTTCTTCCAATGCATCCATATCTACTACAATGTCCAATGGAACAAGGTAGTCTGTGTGCATTTCATCCCAAACCTTCTGGCTGACCTTAGGAGCTTTGTTCCACTTAGTACGCACAGGTGCATACTTTGGATCAGTCCTAAGATTAGCTAACGCTGTTTGTTCGACGTCCACTAGACCTCAAAACCTTCTTCTTTCAAATGCTCACGGAAGTAGTCTACAGTCTGTTGCATACCTTCTTCCAATGGTACCAATGTATCGG
>Ga0098049_1000289_pt1 | contig 21159 bp, 28 predicted proteins | sample 13BtaG_FD_92582 | JGI IMG/M metagenome (GOLD analysis project Ga0098049, IMG submission 92582) | Marine viral communities from the Subarctic Pacific Ocean - 13B_ETSP_OMZ_AT15268_CsCl metaG | ecosystem: Environmental > Aquatic > Marine > Oceanic | place: Subarctic Pacific Ocean | collected...
CCGTCAACTCCAACTTCTTTTAAAAAAGCAGTAAATATTGGCCCGTTATTTTCTCTATTTAATAGTGCCTGTGCAGTCTTAGAAAGAAACCAACAGACAAAATAAACTCTATGAAAATCATTAGATTCTGAAGGTGTAGTATTTAATGATTTTTTTAAAAACTTATTAAATGTTGAGTCAAGATTATTTATATTTTTTCTAATTAAATTCTCTAAAAAGCTAATTATTTTTGTCAATTCAGATCTAGGCATATCTCTTTGCAAAGCGAATTCATTAAACTCACTAACTTCTGATGCTTTCTTTATATTATCCCAAAAAACCCAGCATGAATCCGCATCGATTTTTAAACCGCTTTTAACTGCATCAGTTTTACCAGTTAATAGATTTTTTATTTCTTTGTTTAAAAATGATTGAAAGCTTACGAAAACTGTTTTAAACACTTTACTGTTAAAATCTTGTCCAGACTTTTTTGTATAATATCCTGTTGCAATTAAATGAGCAAAAGATCTTACAACTCTGTCTATATCATTTTCTACAGATAGATCATCATATCTTGTTGATTTTTTATTGTATGCTCTATTTGATAAGATTTCTTTGTAGTTACTTGATCCATCTTTATTTATAACTACAGTATTTGGACTATCTACTTTGTATAATAAAAAATAAGGTCTATTTATTGCAAATCCAGCACCTTTTACAGTAATTGATCTCATTAATTCTCTTAAGTTTTCATGATTCAAAGGATAAGAGTAGTTGCCATGAGGCGTTTCGTAAGCAGCATTTGGATTAATGCTAAAGTGAGGTACTTCCTTGTTCCCTTGATCGTTTTCATAAGAATTTGTAAAGCTTATACATGTTTTATCACCTAAGTTTTTCATTAATATTCTTAAAATTTCTTTAGGATCTTCAATATGCGTCATGTCTTTTTTTAATTTAGGAGATAATTCATGTTGAAGATCAGCTGTAATTTCTGATCCTGAAAATGGTATTGTTGCCTCAACTAAATATTGTCTTATATAATTTATAAGTAATTTGCTCATTGTACAATATTGTTCTTTCTAATACGTGTATATTTTTATAATTTATTTTATTATTAATTATATCAAAAAGGAGGTAAATGTGATTCAATTAGGTTACGCTTGTATTAATATGGAACTTAGAGAAAAAGGTATATTTAATTCTCGCACAATGAGAAAAAAAACCTTTTTAGAAAAAGGCTTACCATATGCTTCTTCTCTTGTTCTACAAAATGTAAAAGACATGCTTCCTATATTTAACTGGAATTATAAAAATAATGTTAAAGTATTTCGCATATCGTCTGAACTTACACCATGGGCTTCTGAATATGAATTGGAAGATTTACCGGACTACGAAGAAATTTGTAGGTACCTTAAAATGGCCGGTGATTATTCTAAAGTAACTGGTCTTCGATTGTCATTTCACCCAGGACAATTTAATTGCTTGGCATCAGAAAAAGACTATGTTATAGAAAACTGTATCAAAGACTTAAATATTCATGGAAAGATATTTGACTTAATGGGCATGTCAAGAGATCATAATGCTAAAATCAACATACACTTAGGTTCAACGTGTGGAAACAATCTTTCACTTGCTGCAGATAATTTTAATAGGAATTTTCAAAGATTGTCAGATAGTGCTAAATCAAGGCTTACTGTAGAAAACGATGATAAAGCTTCAATGTTTTCGTCTAAGTTTTTATACGAAAACGTCTATAAAATATCAGGTACACCTATTGTTTTTGACTCTCATCATTTCGAACTTGGCCCTCAAGATTCAAGTTATGACGAAGCGTTTCATATGGCATATGAAACTTGGGGTGATGTTGTTCCTACATGTCATCATTCAAATGGCAAAAAAGAACACGAGGATTCTTCTATAAGATCAGCAGCTGCACATTCAAATTTTTACTATAAACCTTTTAATAATTGTGGTAAAAGAGTAGACGTTATGCTTGAAGCTAAAATGAAAGAAAAAGCACTTAAGAAATATATAGAAGATTTTGTAGAACTGTAGCTTATACATTTTATTTTTAAGTTCTACAATGTAATTTTATATACAGGATATAATATAATGATAACAATTTTAGATAAAGAGGCACTTAGCTTTGATGACTTGATACTCATGCCTCTATACTCTGACATCAAGTCTCGAAAAGAAATAAATACTTCAGTAACATTAAAAAACTCTGATGGATCTGAACTTAAATTTCAAACACCAATAATTAGTTCTCCAATGTCTACAATAACTGAAGCTTATATGTGTAATGCAATTAATAGCTGTGGAGGATTAGGTATTATTCATAGATACAATACAATAGATCATCAAGCAAAACTTCTATCTTACGTTAATTCAGACATTTACAAGGCAGCTGCTGTTGGTGCTAGTGGTGATTATAAAGAAAGATTAGATAGATTAGTTGAAACAGGACTAAAAATTGTATGCATTGATGTAGCACATGGTGATCATATCCTTGTTAAAGAAGCAGTTGAGCACATTAAACAATATCATCCACATTTATTTATTATTGCAGGTAATATTGCAGGAGCTGGTGCATACCAAAGATTGTCTGAATGGGGTGTGGATGCTATTAGAACTAGTGTGGGGAGTGGATCAATCTGCACAACACGTATTCAGACAGGTCATGGCATGCCAACTTTAAATGCACTAATTCAATGTACTGAAAGAAGAGAAGAGCTTAAAAAATTAGGAAAACCCACAGCATATATTATTGCTGATGGTGGTATTAAAAATACGGGTGATATTGTTAAATGTTTAGCAATAGGTGCTGATCTGGTTATGCTTGGGTCAATGTTAAGTGGTACAAGAGAAACGCCTGGTAAAGTTATTATTGACAAAGAAACTGGAAAAAAAGTTAAAAGATATAATGGTATGGCATCAAAAGCAGCACAAAAAGCATGGAAAGGAAGTTATTCTTCGATTGAAGGTGTGACTTCTTATGTACAATACAAGGGAACTGTCAATAAAGTAATAACAGAGATAACCTCGAACATTAGAAGTGGTATGTCATATAGCAGTGCAAGATGCTTAAGTGAACTAAGAAGTAATGCACTATTCATGAGGCAAACAATTAACTCTCACACAGAAGGTTTGCCACACATTTATAACAGAAAGTAGAAATAATGCCAAGTAAATTAGTAATAGGTCTCCAACATGGAGACGAAGGTAAAGGAAGAATTGTAGACGACTTATGCCAAAATTGGGCAGAATTAGTAGTAAGATTCCAAGGCGGTGGAAATGCTGGGCATACTGTTTATGATAGTGAAGGAAAAAAACATGTGACACATATTTTACCGGTAGGCATTTTAACTGAAGGTGTCACTAGTTATATAGCAAAGGGTTGTGTTTTAAATCCTATTGATCTTGCTAAAGAAATAAAAGAGTTTAATGTTACGCCAGATAAATTAAAAATTAGTGGCTTGACACCTATTATTGAACCAACACATATTTGGTTAGATAAATTAAAATATCAGGGTAAGATAGGTACTACTGCCAAAGGAATTGGTCCAGCATACTCTTCTTTTTATGCTCGAGATTCAATTCTTTTCAAGGATTTTGTAAATAACTTTGATGCTTCTTACTTAAAAATTATAGAGAATATTGAAAATTTTCTAAACAACAATAAAGAAATTAAGCACGAAGATGAATTCTATTTTGAATTGTTAGATGATTATACAGTTAAGACTAGAGAATTGTTAGAATGTATTGATATAGTAAAACCATTTCTGTCAGATAATGAAAGCTTTATTCAAGATAGCTATGCAAAAAATATAAACATTCTTTTAGAAGGTGCACAAGGTTGGGGATTAAATGTAATGTCAGATGAATATCCAAACGTTACTTCATCTATGCCAACAATAGGAGGCGCAATTAACTCAACTGGACTTAGTCATAAACAAATAGATGAAGTAATCGGTGTTTCTAAAATTTACAAAACAAAAGTAGGAAAAGGCAACTTCCCAAGTTTGTGTAACAATGACAGTGAAAAGATATTAGCAGAAATAGGCAAAGAATACGGTGCAACTACAGGTAGAAGAAGGAAATGTGGTTGGCTAGATATGAATGAACTCAAGCAAGCATGCATGGAAAATGGTGTAGATCATATTGTTATTACAAAAACTGATGTTTTTGCTCACTTAAAAGAACAAAACATCTATCTTTGTGACGATATCAGGCCAATTATGAGAATTAATGAACCTAGCACAAAAGATCCTTCTTTTGTTTCTTTATTAGAATTTATTAAAGAAGAAACAAGTATAAAGACAATTTCGTTTACAACAGGCCCAAATAGAGGTGAGATCATATGGGGATAAATAATGATACCTAGATATAAAGTAAAAGAAGTCCATGATATATGGTCAACAGATAATAAATTAAACACATGGTTAAAAGTAGAACTAGCCCATCTTGACTCATTAGCAAGTAGTATTACACATAAAACTATCACGCAAGAAGAGTTAGATACAATTAAGAGTCATGTTAAAGTTGATAAGCAAAGATGGAAAGAAATAGAGGAAACAACAAGGCATGATGTGCAAGCATTTGTCCAGATGTTAGAAGAAAATATTCCTGACAATAGTGGGAGATGGATACATTATGGATTAACATCTTCAGATATTTTAGACACATCTTTAGTTTTAATGTGTAGAGAATCATTGCAGATTATTGTTGACTATACTTCAGGAACTTGCTATCATTTAACTAAATTAATGAAGCAAGAGTCTGCTAATACTGAAATACTTGCAAGAACACATGGCAAGGCTGCAGAAGTTCAAACTTATTATAATGTTTATAAAAGATGGATTGTTGCCTTAAGAAGAGGATTGGACTCTTTAGTAGAAGCAAAGAAGAAGTTAAACTTTGGTAAAATGTCTGGACCTGTTGGAAATCATACTACAAACTCAGTATCAATAGAATCTACTGCTTTAAGATCTCTAGGTCTTTATCCGACAACATGCTCACAAATAATCCCAAGAGATATGTTTTTAGATTATTTTTATGCAATATTGAAAGTTATGCTAGCTGTAGAAAAAATTGCATATGATATTAGAATATACTCTATGGATGGGATCAATGAAATGTCTGAACCTTTCAGGAAGGGACAAAAAGGTAGCTCTGCTATGCCTCATAAAAAAAATCCTATCTTGACTGAAAACATTTGTGGTTTGTCTCGTCTTTATAAAAGTTATATGCACACAGCAATAGAAAATTGTCAAACTCTATTAGAAAGAGATATAAGTCATTCTTGTTCTGAGAGAATTATATTTAAGGATGCAGCACATATTGCTTGTTATACTCTAAGCAAGTTAACATATATTTTTAAAGACATGAATATCAATACAGACTTTGCACAAAAAAATGTAGATTCATTTAAAAATAAAGTATCTTCACAAAGTAATATGAATGAGTTAATAAATCAAGGTATCTCTCGAACAGATGCACATAATATTGCACAGCAAGAAGATATTTAATAAAATAACAAAGGGATTATTTTATGAGAAGTAAAATTGATGAAAGAGCTATAGCTAGAAAGTTTTTAACTAACATGAACGAAAGCATGATTGGAATGATGCCACTCGGCATGCAAGATTCTAGCTGCGAAGATGACGATATGTATAGCATGCATAGCGAAGAATATAGCGAAGCACACGGAGAATTAAAAACAGATCAATATGGCGTTGTTCCTAAAGATGAGTTATACAGTCACTTTGATTTAAACAGTGATGGAACTGTAACCCCAGAAGAATATGCTGAACATATAGACTTTCATTGTGCACATCCTGAAACTTTGGATCACTATAGAACACATAGAAGTCAATCATGTGAAACAGTTCCTTGTCAATCATCTTATGATTCTGTGTCACAACACTTTATGGGGAAGCCTGATTCTTTAATGACATTTGTTCAAGATACTTGTGACGAAACAGGATCAACATGTCATACCTCTACAATGCAAGGAATGTTTGACGTTTTAAAGTCTTTAAAGGATGCAGGTATTATTTAGTATTTGCGTGCAAAATTAAAACTGCATTATTATTATAAATAATATAATAATTTAATATAATACTTTGATATACAAAGGAGAAAAATTATGTTAAAAATAGGTCAAAAAGCTACACATTTTATGCAGTCACACAAGGTCGGAACAATTGTGCAAATTATAACAGAAAACGCACACAACTATATGACAATTGGTGGAACAACGCAAAGTGATGTTTTTGTAGTTATCAAGTACAGTGAAAACGATATCCAAAAATTTAAATCAGGAGACGTGATAAGAATTTATGATTAAAGAAATACTAATTTGCTATTCTCTTACTAACATGAATGGTGTAGTAAATCAAGAAAACATTTGTAACAATGTTGAGTCTCTTCATAAAATTACTAAAGAATACAATATTAAGCCAGAATTATACGTTTCGGTTTTATGGGTTGAAAGTAATTTTAAAACAAATATAAAAAGCTACACAGGAAGAGCATGTGGTATTTCACAAGTAATACCAAAATACACTGAACCAAAGTATACATGTAAAGAATTAAACTCGGATCATGTTGTTGCTATGGAACAAGGTGCTAGAATTTACTCGCTTTTTAGACCTTATGCAAAAGGTAATGATAAAATTAATCTTTGCGCATATAATCAAGGATACAGATGTAAAGGTGAAAAAGGTCCTAAATATGTTGAAAGCGGTATGGGTTATGCAGAAAAAGTTAAAAAATTTCAAAGAAGGTTGAAGAGACAACTAAGAAAAGATAAGAAAAAGATTAACAGCTTTAAAAAAGTTATTTGGCGTGCATATAGTGACTTTAAAGGACTATTATAATTTCACAATAGGAGGTGAACAATGTCAAAACAATATAAAGCAGGATTTAATTTTTTAAAATTATTTCTCAATAAAAAGTATGGCGTAAAAGTTGTACAAATATCTGGTGCAGAAGACGCTTGGTACCCTGCAATTAAGAAGATTATAATTAACAATGACTTGCAATGGAGAGAAAGGCTTCTTGCTTTAATCCACGAAAGTGGACATGTTCAAATAGACTTAGAAGCAAGTACTGTAAAAAACATGAAATGTACTGGTACTTTTTCTGATTATACTGATTCAAATAATATTAAATCTAAAAAGCATCTTGTGAATGTTTTGAATGAAGAACTCATGGCTTGGAATTTAGGAAAAAATCTAGCTGTAAATCTTAATATACAATTTGATAATCATAGACTAGAAGAAATAACTACAAGATGTATCATGTCATACGTAAAATACGGATTAAAAAAAGTTTACGGTAAAAAGATTAATGTTGAAGTGATCGATCCTCGTACTTAATTCGCGTGTACAATATATTTATAATTATTATAATATTGTTGAAAGGATAATCAACATGACGTATCGCAAGCAAGACATGGATGCTTTAAAAAAGCAACTCAAGAAAGACCCAAGTTTTAATGCAAGAACTAAATCAAAAAGAAAAGTAGTTAAAAAAGAGTTTAAGAAAAACTTTGAATCTAAAAAAACAGTCATAAAGTGGAACTATAAAGTTAATGACATTGTAGGATGTCCTTATTTGAGTGGGGATCCAATCGGACTAATAGTTTCTGATACTACTTATTTTGGTAGAAAAGTAGAGACAAACACGTTCTTTGTTCTTGTCGGCTGTAAAGTAGTTCAGATGAGTGGACAACATATTAAAAAACTATGAGCGTGCAATTAGTTTTTACTTAAAATATAATATTAAAGAATTAAACATTTAAAAATTAAAAAAGGATTTATTTTATGAAGCTTAACGTTAAAAACGACAAAATTGTTTTTGGAACCAATATCCTTGATGTTAGAATTCCAGATCAACTTCGAAAAAGAAACAAATGTGGTGTCCCGTTTATTGATGATGCTTTTGGTGGAGAAGGTTTTACACCTTCAACTATTTCTTTATTTACTGGTGAGCCAGGAGCAGGTAAAACTACTCTCATGCTTACACTTGCTGATGCTTTAACTGCTCAAGGTTATGTTTGTTTGTTTAATACGGCAGAAGAAAGTTTATATCAAGTAAAACTTACATGTGAACGTCTTGATATTCGAAGCGGCTTTGTTGCAGGACAAGAAACATATGTCCCTCGTTTGCTTTCACAATGTTCAGCACTAAGAGCTAAATTTCCTAATCGTCCTTTCTTTCTAATTGTTGATTCATTGCAAACTCTTAATGATGGTAAATACGGTGAAGATCATACAAACGGTCAATCAGCAGTTAGAGCATTACAGTTATTAACAGATTATGCAAAAGAGCATTACGTAAACGTTATTTGTATTGGACAAGTTAATAAAAGCGGAAACATGGCTGGTTCTCAAAAGCTTAAACATATGGTTGATGCCATGCTTCATCTTTCAATCGAAAAGAAAGATGAAGATTTCAAAGGATTACGTGTTCTAGAAACTGTAAAAAATCGTTTTGGTGGTGCAGGCTGGACTTTCTTTATGGATTTAAAACAAAACGGCTTTGAAGAAGTTGCTAGAATTGGAGCTAGATAATAATGGTTAAAGCTATCCTGATCTTTATGTTAGGATCAACATTCGCTTTTTTACAAAACAATATGCAATTTATTGTTCCTGAATGGAAAGATAAATCTTTGCTTATAGCACTAGTATTTGCTGTACCTACAAGCTTGTGTTATATACATTCATATGGATTCTTTGTAAATCAATATGCTTCAGCATGGTCTGGCAAGTTTATACTATTTGGTATATCTTATATGTTGTCACCACTTTTAATTTTTACTTTTCTAGGTGAGTCTCCGTTTAATCTTAAAACAATGTTGTGTATGTTATTGAGTATTGTTATTGTGACAATCCAAGTTAAACTATAAGCGTGCATTTTGTTTCTTTTTATATTATAATAAATCATAATTTACAATCAATCAATTTTTTAAAAGGAATATTAAAATATGAATATTTCAAGTTTTATTTCAATTGCTTCTAAACTTCCTCCTCATATTGCTATTCTCATGAGAGGTTCTACTGGTATCGGTAAATCTGCAATTACAGCACAAATTTCTCAAAACATTGAATTACCTCTTATTGACGTTCGTGGTTCAACTATGACTGAAGGTGACGTTGGTGGATATCCTGACGTTGAAGGTATGAAAAATAAAAAGGTTATGACTTTCTGTATGCCAAGTTGGTTTATCCGTGCTTGTGAAGAGCCGGTTGTCCTGTTTCTTGATGAATTAAATCGTTCTTTACCTGCTGTACAGCAAGCTTTCTTTCAAATTGTTCTTGATCGATGCTTAGGTAATGATGAGTTTGGTAATTCATATCAACTCCATCCTGAAACACGTATCTTTGCAGCTGTTAATCATGGTAGTGAATATGATGTCAATGAAATGGATCCAGCCTTGTTAAGACGTTTTTGGACTGTTGATATTCATCCTTCACCTGAAGACTGGTTTGCTTGGGCAAAGAAAAATAATGTTGATCCTTTAATCATTGAGTTTTTAACTACAAGAACATTACATCTTTCACCTGAGCCGAGCAGTTTTGAACCAGGTTCTGTTTTTCCTACACCTGCTAGTTGGACTCGATTTGATGAAAGCTTAAAATTTGCAGGTATTGATTTGCTAAAATCAGGTAAAAAAGGTGAAGGAAAAGCTTTAATTTTTAATCTTGCTAGTGGCTTTATTGGTAATCCAACAGCAATAGAGTTTTCTGACTTTATTGAAAAGTATGAAGTTAATATTACACCAGAAGATATTTTAAATCGCTTTGATGATGTTAAAGAAAAAGTTGAGCAAATGTCTAATGATCGATTAAATCTTCTTATTGAAAGATTAGCAGAGTATGGTAAGACAAACGATTGGGATGTTACTCAAGGTGAAAATGCATCTAAACTCGGTAGAATGATTTCTGAAGAAATGCTATTACACATGTGGAATAAAGTTACAGAAACTAAAAACATTAAAACAATTCAGAATTTCCATAAGTTTATCGGGAATTACCTTGTTGAAGTAGTTAATAATAGTAAAAATCTAAGTTAAATTAATGTGTGTAAAATTATAAATTAAATTATATAATAAACTCATAAGGACCTATTATCAACTTTAATTTAAAAGGACTTACAATGAAAGATACAACAAGTAATGATCTGCCTGTAGCAGACGCAGAAGTATCTCAAGAAAAACTAGACAACTTTAAACTATCAAATCATTTAGTTGAATTATTATGGAACGAACCTTTTTACAGTTCTATTCTTAGAAACTTATCTAAAGTAGAAACAGATCAAATTCCAACTGCAGGTGTTCTTGCAAAAGACGGTAATATTACAATGTGGTGGAATAGAAGATTTCTTGCTGGTTTAAAACCTAGACAAGTTAGAGGTCTATTAAAACATGAATGTTTACATTTAGTATATCAACATACTACTGAAAGACGTAAAACTCCTCATATTATATGGAATTATGCAACAGACTTAGCTATTAATAGCACAATTCCTTATGAAGAGCTTCCTGAAGGTGGATTAGTTCCTGGTTATAAACTTCCGCCCTTATCAAAAGAAGTTGTAAACAAAATGACATCAAAGCAACTAAAAATGCATAAGAAGCTAAGTGAATTAATCTTTAACTTGCCTCCAGATAAAACATCAGAGTTTTACTTTGAAAAGCTGCAAGAAGACAAAGATCTTGCTGAAGAACTTGAAAACGGTGGTGAATGCCCTATTACTGGTATGGGCTTTGATGACCATGAAGGATGGGATGAATTATCTGATGCAGAAAGAGAAATGGTTTCTCAAAAAATTAAAGAAGCATTAAAAGGTGCAGTAAATGAAGCTAATTGTAAAGGATGGGGATCTGTTTCTGCTCAGCGTGCTTCTGAATTAAATAAAATGATTTCAAGAACTATTAACTGGAAAGATATATTACAGACTTTCTGTGGTTTTGCAAGACGTGATGAAAGACAATCTTCAAATAAACGTTTAAATAGAAAGTATCCTTTTATTCATCCTGGTAGCAAGAAATTATATAAGCCGAGAATTGCTGTGTATGTTGATGAAAGTGGTTCAATGGCAGACCAATATCTAGAAATTTTTTATTCTGAACTTGAAAACCTAAGTAAAAGAACAGACTTCTATCTTTATAAATTTGATGCTGAAGTTAATGATAAAGAAGGATTCTTGTGGAAGAAAGGTAAACGCATGAATATTTCTAGATCAATGTGTGGAGGCACAAGCTTTCATGCTGTAACAAAACATGCATTAAAGAATAAGAAAAAATTTGATGGTTATATCATCTTTACAGATGGTGAAGCTGATAAACCAAAACCTTCAGTAGGACTTAAAAGAGCATGGCTTTTATATCCTGGCGTTAGTCTTGCATTTAATAAAGACAAAGCTGATACCCTAATCTCCATGAAAAACTAAGGCAACATAAAATGTTATATCACTTCAAAGGTGAAACTTTTAAACTAGAAAACAAATCTGAAAATATTAAACTATATCACAAAGCTGTTAATAAATGGTCCAGTGGTTGGACATACGTTGGCACTTTTAACACAGAAGATAAAGCACAAGCTGCTGCAAGACAATACACACTTTAAATAAAACTATACTTAAAAAGGAAAAATAACATGGCACAATTAAAACGATATCAATTAACTTTACGTAACCACGGACTTCGAGATTATGACGTTGAAAAGGTCAAATATGTTTTTGAGTCTTCATCACCTAGAGACGCAATTCGTAGAGTAAGTAAAGTATATTCTCTATGTGAAAGAAATAATGTTCGAATCTCTTACTATGCTAAACAATTCTTAGAAGCGTTAGCAATTTCTGCAGAAACTGACTTACACGAAGTTAAGTAATATTAAGCGTGTATTTTGTTTGTTTTTATTTTATTATATAATATAATTTGCTCCAACTAAAACAAAAGGATATAACATGGATTTAAATATTGTATATGACTTTATCAAAGAAATGAATTCTTCCACATCATCTAATGATAAGATTGATTTAATTAGATTTGCAAAACCTGAAGTTAGAAAAGTTTTGTTCTATACATACAACACATTTCAGCAATACAATATTACACCTAAGGTATTAGACAAAAGACCAGATCTTTGCAACAAGCATACTAAATTTGCTTCTGTTTTTGAATTACTAGATTCTTTGAATAATAGGATGATTACAGGACATAAAGCAGTAGAGGAAACAAACGGATATTTGTTTAACAATCCAGAATCAAAGTCTCTATTATATTTAATGCTCGAAAGAAATCTTAAAGTTAGAGCTTCTGTTAAACTTATTAACAAGGCTTTACCAAAGTTTATTCCTGAGTTTAATGTAGCTTTAGCTAACAAGTATGATGAAAAAACAAAAAAGAAAGTCGACTTACAGAAAGATGTTTGGTATGTATCAAGAAAACTTGACGGTGTTCGTTGCCTTATCGTGGTTAACGAAAAAGGAAAAGCAAAATCATTCTCAAGAGCAGGAAAACAATTTCATACACTATCCTTGGTAGAAAAAGAAATTGAAAGTTTAGGTATTAAAAACGTAGTTTTTGACGGTGAAATGTGTATTGTAAATGAAAATGGTGACGAAGATTTTCAAAATGTAATGAAAGAAATAGGTCGCAAGGATCATACAATACAGACGGGATTATTTCAAGTATTCGACTTCATTCCGTTAGAAGTTTTTAATAATGGAATATCTACTGAAAGCTTGTTTTCTTGTAGACTTAATGCTTTGAAAGTTCTTTTATCTTATCATAAAGATCTAAGGTACATTAAAATTCTAAATCAATTTCCTTTTTTTAGTTTTGATGAGCTAGAAAGATATATACAAAAAGCATCTGATAAAAACTGGGAAGGAGTAATGATTAGAAAAGACGAACAATATAAAGGTAAAAGATCACATGATATCTTAAAAGTTAAAACATTCCATGATGCTGAATACAAAGTAAAAGAAATCATAACAGGCCCATTTAGATATGTCAAAGAATGCATTGAAGTTGAAGAGGAAATGCTAAGTGCTGTATTGATTGAGCATAAAGGACATGATGTTAGGGTTGGTTCTGGATTCACAATAGACCAACGAAAACATTTGTTTTTAAAACCTGAAGACATTTTAGATAAAATTATCACAGTTCAGTATTTTGAAGAATCGCAGAATCAAGAAGGTGGTTTTTCGTTAAGATTTCCAACAATTAAAGTTATCCACGGTGAAGAAAGAAAAATGTAAAATATAGGGCTTGATACAATGAATAATGAGATTGTTGTATTACCCATATGAATTATTAGAAAAACTAAACTTATAAATAAAAAAGGATAAATCATGAAAACTCTTTTAATAGAAACGCTACTTGTATTTATTACATTCATTTTAGTCGGCATCTTATATACCCTTGATAATGCTAAAGTAGATATACATTCAGCACCACCAAAAGTTCAATCATATATTAATAAAAACTGTGAAGGTCAAAAGGATTTTATCAATAGCGGTAACATTAAATTATTTGTTAAAATGTCGAAACAAGGAGCTTTTTGTTCTTTACTATTTGCAAGATTCCCAACAGAGTTTATTGAAAGCAGTTCAGAAGTTAAATAAAAAAAGTAAGTCAATTGTATAAGAGACGTAAAATTAAATAACTAATTAAACCTGCTTTTTGCAGGTTTTTTTATGCCTGCAAAAAGATATATATAATTAAATCAATATCTGTATATAAAATTAAAAAAATAACAATAGTTTTGACGAAACTAGAGGCAAGCATGGCAAAGAACAGCAAGGCAAGTAAAAGTAATAAAAAAAAATATACCTTAAAAGAAGTATATAAAAGTCTTTTAGTAGAGGCAATAATTACTCCTGCAGAGTTTCTAGAAAGAATAGTAAATATTGTAGAAAAAAAACCTAAAATTAGTGGGAAATACGGACCAATTATTAAAAAATTACTCGAAAAAACAAAAGAAACAAAATTACTTGCTTTTAAAAGTAAAGAAAACAAAAGGGATAGAAAACTTGCAGAATTTGAGATTATTAAAAGTCTTCAAGCTATAAAAGGTATAGACGGTAATCCAATTAATCTAAAAAGAATGAGACCTCTTTATGACAGTCTCGCAAAATATTTAGAAACAAGTGTTGATGCAAACATTGACGATTGTTTAAAGTCAGCTGATTATTATATGAAAGAGTTTTATGTCAGTGCAGATAAAGAAGACGTTGACTTAATTACAAAAGGTAAGTTTAATTTTGCAACAGTTTTTAAAAGAACTAATTTTTATCAGTCTGTAGATGAATATAAATCTCAGCTTTCTGGGATGGATACATCAGGTGCAGAATACTTTGATGTATATGAAAGTCCAGATAAAAAAATAAAAATTGTATATCCTCTCTCGTCTTATGCTTTTAATCTTTATATTAAAAATAACAACTCAGGTCAGACTTTAACATGGTGCACTCAAAGTGAGTCTACATGGTTTAGTTATAACAAAAAACAATATGTAATGATAATGACAGTTGATTCTGACAATAAAGAAGAAAGATTAATAAGTCTTAAGGTAAGTAAAGAAGGCACAATTGATAAATACGAAACGTGTGACGCTGACAATCAACATATGAATGATAGGCTTGATAGCTTATTAAGTCTAAATCTTGTAAATAGTGTAAAATCAGCTACGCAATCTTTAAATGAAAAAATTAAAACAAGCGAAATAACACTAGTTGACAAGAGAGACGAAAGCAAAGAAGTCATTAAAGGTTTAGTAGAATTAAATAGATACTCAGACATTATTGATATTTTAAATTATTCGATTGTTGACTATGCTGAAGGTATTGAAGGTCTTGAAGGTGAACATAATTTTGAAATTGTAATAAATACTTTAAATTCTGAAGCACGTGCTAACACACAAAAAAAAGAAAGTATATTAAATGCCTATACAGATTTTTTAACATCTTCTTATATAGATAACAATATTGATTTAAGATTAGACAGTTATCTGCAGTTTTTTGAAACTAAATCGGCTATGGATTTATTTTATAAAAGATTAATAGAGAAATCTTTAAATCATAGATCACATGAAAAATACTTTATAACTTTAATAGATGATATAAGTAGTGAGAACCAATATATCAAAACAGTTAATATTGAAGATCATGCTGCTTTTTTTGGTGATCCTAAAGAAGTATTAGAAAATTGTCTTTTAAATTCTCTAAATACAAATAATATTCTATTTTTCAAAAGAATAATCAAATCTTCTCTGGAAATCGAGTACATCAAAAAAAATATACTGACTGAAAACTTTAATGGTATATTAAAAACAAAAGGGTTTTCAAGACTTGTTGATGCTAGAAAAGAAAATATTATCAATACAGAAAATGAAGAAGATAAATCAGAATTATACTTGCAAGAAACAATTTTTCAAGAACAAAACAAAGAAATAGTTTCTCAAATACTACAGGAAAAACAAATAGATATTAAAAATACTGACATGCGTAATTTTATTTGTTTAATTGAAAGATTTAATAAAACACGTGACGAAAAACATTTAACAAAAGAAAATATTGATCGACATCTAATTTCTCAAAATAGAGAAGATTATAATAACGCTATTGAAAAAATAACTTCTGATTTAAGTTTTTTTAATAACATGTTTAGTCTTTCAAAACAAGATGATTTCGATATTGAAATTTTTAAATTATTTATTAACGCAAAAGATTCTCAAAATTTAATTAACTATAATGAAAGAAGTTACATTATATTTGATCATATAATAAATCAGAGAAGCGAAAATGAACTATATCGTGCTATTTCAAGTTCTAATCCTGATCGCATACTTGACTTAATTGAAATTGTCATGCAAAATTTTAAAAAGTCGAAAGAAGAAGTATCAATAAAGCTAGCCAATACTATGTTAAAAGGATTGAAGATTTTAATACCTGTCATATTACGAAATCAAAAAGTTAGTGAAAGATATACGTCGAATGAAGAAAACTTTAAACAAATTATAAATATTGCTGACGCAAATAATGATTACTTTGATTTGTTTCTTCATGTTATAGACTTTCTCCCTATAGATAAATATCCTTCAGATTATGCTCAGTCTCTTGCAAAAGACTTGTTTGACCAAAAAATGTTTAAAGCGTCAATTAAGTTTTTAAAATCAAATGACGTTGATTATCTTTTAACAAAAGAATCTATTCTTAGATTAGGTTATCATCTTCTTAAAAATAATAAAATTGCTGATACAACTATTATAGACAAATTATTTAAAGTATACTTTAAAACTCTGTCTTCTTACGAACGTATTGATGTATCTTTTTGTTTTGATTTTTTAGATATTATTATGTTATACTTTAAAGACAAACAAACGTTATCTACTTTTATTAAAGATAATTTTGAAATTACTGTTTATAACAAAGAATTATTTTTTAAGATTATAGAAGAATTTAATAAATTAAAAATAGCTTTTAACAAAGAAAAGCTAGGTAAATTTATGAGTGATGATAATTTTAAAAGCTTGGACAAAAATACAAGACTGTCTTTTTATGAAAATCTCATTACTATATCATCTGACGGTCATGCTAATCACCTAGACTTAATTGATGATATAGATAAAGTAAAGTCAATCTTAGCTTATAACCTAAAAGATATAAGTAAAAGTTCAGGAGGTCTTAAGCGAGAAACTACAAACTTTGTTGATGATTTAGAAGATATTATTAACTTTATATCTCGCTTGAGAAGTGCAAGTAGAAAAAAACTTTCACAAGCTATTCCGCAAGCAAAAACAATAAAAAGACTTTGGCAGCAGCAACCTCATGATCATGATGACTATTTTGAATCTTTGTTAAGACAATATTTAAAATTAATGATTGATTAATATAATAAACATACTACTGCAAATTATCAAGAAAGATTAAACATGAAGAATATATTTTTTTTACTTTTATTAACAAACTTTGCTTATGCACAAGGATTTGAGTGTGACAATAATTTTAGTGATTGCGGAACTCCAGAGCAAAGTGGAGGAGGTGGAGGAGGTAAAGGTTCTGTATTGATAGCAAACACAGACTTAGGAGATTCATATCAACATGCTGATGACTATGACGATGATGGAATAGAAGATCCTTCAGATAATTGCATGAGAGATTATAACCCAGACCAGTTGGACTCTGATGCAGATACGATAGGTAACATGTGTGATAATTGCATAGGAACATGGAACTTGTATCAGGATGATTCAGACGGTGATGGTTATGGTGATGCATGTGACGAAGATATTGATGGTGACGGTATTTTAAATTCTGCTGATGATTGTCCATATCAATGGGGAAATTCATATTGTTTAGAACAAGAAAAACAGCATCAATTTAAGATGACTGAAGATCAAATATATGAAATGCCAGAATTAGAAAGAAAATTAGATGAAGATATAAACACACCTAAAGACACAATTTCAAATCAAGGTTGTGCATCTTTAGATGTTAGTCAAACAAAAAACTTTTTTCTATTAGTAGGTATATCTATTTTTTTTGCAACAATTATAAATCTAAAGAGAAAATGAACATAAACGATATTGTATATATTAAATCTTGTAAGGCTGTAATTAAAAATAAACCTTATAAGATTGTTTATATAAATAAAACACATGCTATAATAACAGATATAGATAATATTAGAATGCAAAAAATATCAATAGACTTTTTAACTATTGATACAAATAAAACTTATTCATCTGAATCTATTAAGAAAGGTGATTTAGTAAAGTGTATAGATAACTTTGCTGTAAAAGAAGGTATAGTGTTAGAAACTTATAACACATTTTTACTTGTCTTAGTAGGTAACAAAAAAAGAAAGATAACTAAAAATAAAGTTATTCTTTTAAATACATAAAACATTTAATAAAACAATAAGAAAAAGTTGCGGCTTGACGAAACGATAGGTTATACATGCAAGGAACAAACGAAATAGGTGTTATAAAGAATTGGAACATGTCTTTAAATAATTCTGTGTGCTTAATATTAGAAGAAAAAAAATACTCTAAAGATATAAGATCACACTTTTGTAAAGTTTTAATTGAAAAAAGTATTTATACAATACCTAGAAAAAATATAGAATTACTTAGCTAAATTAAAAAGCTATATGATATATAGCAATCATTACAATAAAAGGACTTCTATTATGAATAATCAATCTGACAAAATTTGTATTTGTATTTCAATGTTTTATGCTATTTGCTTTTTTATTCCTGGACTCTTTCAGTATGTATAAAAAAAGCCAATGCATTTAAAAATGCACCGGCTTTTAAAAAATAAAAAAATTGTTAATTAAGTAATATTAGAAATTAATACTTACAGACTTCTTGTCTTCTTTTAGAGGCATACGAATAGTCAGAATACCTTGCGATAATTCTGCAGCAGTATTACTTGCTTGTACATCACCAACAGGTAGCTTAAAGTCGAAAGAAGAAATAAACTGTCCTTTTTCTCCTGACTTACCTTTAACTTGTAGCTTTTTGTTTTCAATACACATTGTAATGTCTTTTTCTTTTAGGCCAGTAGCTAAAGTCTGAAATATAACTTCATCTTTTTCTCTAGTTAAAGAATATGAATTCGAATGTGCATAAGACTTTTTTAAAGACGTTTTTATGCCGCTATTTTCCATTTCATCAAGAAGGCCGTTATATAATAGATCAAAGCTGTTTGGACGTAATGTTAACATAAATTATTTTCCTTTCGTTTTTTATTTTATTATGTTATGTTGATGTTATTAATTTAAACACCAAATTTAAAAGTGTAACCCTTTATATTAAACTTTTATAATAATTGTTTATAAGTTGTTTTAATGTAACAGTTTTTAATTTTCCTCCCCAACTATTAATCATATATTCTAGCTCTGGAATACTCATTTTATTATCTAAGAATAGATCGTATATTTCTTCTTCATATCCTTTCACGTTTTCAAAAATATATATGATGCTTTGATCGCTGGAGTTTACAACAACATTGTCTTTAGTTGTGCTAATTACAAATTTATTCATGACAACCTCCTTATAATTTAATTAGGAAGCTTTAAGAATTCGCAGCTAAATCTGTTATAATTTATTAATACTATTCTGTTTTTGTAAAGAACTTCAACGTATGTGTCCTCTATCATGCTCAACACTAGATAAAAACCAGGTTTAGCCCAAAAATTAATTACTGAACTATCAGGACTTTCTATGTATATTGCATTAACAGGATATTTTATTTCTAAAAGCACGTTAATCTTTTCTTGTATGATTATCTGCTATACTGCTAGCAACAAAAGATTCTGGTTTTATTCTACATTCAAACCCACAGCCTGTTACATAACCGATCAGAGTGTTTTTAAATTTACTAGATTTGTATTTAGAATCTGTATTAACATCAATATGTATTTCAATGTTAGGCTCTCCTAAAGCAGTTTGAATAAAGTTAGCTATTTCAATTGAATCATAGGTTTCTTTTAATAGTCTTTTAGCTAACATATAATACGAATCATCTTTAATCTTTTTTCTATTATAAAAATATGTTCTGTCATATTTTTCGTGATCATTTAAAATACAAATAGAACTAGTAAAAATAAAAGATTGATTTGATTTAACACTGTCTGTACCAATGATTATTTTATGATCTTGATATTCAGATACTTCTCTCAATATGTTTAACATATCAAGGTAAGGTATAACTTTTCTTTTACCGTTTTTCCAAGTGTCAGAGACTAAACATGTCATAATTACCTGCCAATATGTTTTGCTGCATTAATATTACCTATGTATTGATAACTGCCTTTATTGAAAAGAGGCGCAACACACTTGCTTTTTCTAATAGCTTCACTTCTTGCTTGTTTATCACCACATTCAATACATACTTCATAACCAATATCTCTTCTTGGATCTGGAAATTCATCATAACATTTTACACATACTGCCATTTTAAAGTCCTTTTATTTTGAGTTCGTTTCTAGATAATAAGATTTATATAATCGATAACCTTCTTCGGTAAACTCTTCTTCAAGTGGAGTACTAATACCATCAGAAAAACTATCTGTTTTTTCCCAAGAAGGAGACATCTTTTTTCTTTTAAAAGATGATCTATAAAGTTTAAGTGTTTTAGGCGTGTCTTCTAGAATTGTTGATTTCAAAACAAATTCACATGAAATATTTGTTTTGATCTTTGTATTATTCTTAGTTATGATTTCACAGACACAAAATTGATTGCTTCTTCCTTTAACATGTTTAAACTTTATCCAAGCAGTTCTTTTCTCCTTAAAGATTTTAACAAGGTTGATTGCGTCTTTTACACTTATATTTCCTGAATGTATACTCGATGTAATTTCTTGAATAATATCTTTAAATTCTTTTGTATTTAAAGGTACATAAATCCATTTGTTTCTAACATCTTTAAATTTGTAATTGATTTGATCGCGCATAACAATCCTTATAGTTTTAGTTTTTTATTTATTATAATATAATATTAAACTAAATGCACGTTAATCTTCTAAAATCTCCCAAGATGATACTTCAAATCCATACTGCTCTTCTAGATATTCCTGAATGTTATCTTCATCCTCGTCTTCATCTAATTCAATACTAACTCTGCTTGGTAAACCTAAGTTAATGCAAGTTTCTTCATATTGGCCGTATGTGTCTTCAAACTCTGTCCCTTCAAAGGACCATTCAACTAAAACTTTTGTCATCTTTTCTCCTTGATGTTTATTTTGCTATATATTATCTCTTATCTCAAATTAGATATTGTTCTCTCAATATACCAAATAGCTTTATTTAAATCTTGTTTCTTTTTCTCGGGATCTTTCAATCCAGCTCGAGCAATGTATTTTACAGCGTTACCCAGACTAAAGTCTAAATTCCAAGCTTCGATAACATCAATTACTTCAAATCCAGTCCCTTTTAAATAATGTTCTGGATGGTTAATCATTTCTTTTTCTTGCATGTTTTCCTTTCACAAGCACCACAATAACACAGATAATCTTCTGTAGAATTAGGACATCTTTCTATTTTCTTTTTAATACAATAACTACATTCACATGAAAATTCTTTAGGGGAGTATTTCGGACACATCTTGATTATCTTCTTCTATTAAATCATTAATAGAAAATATTCCCATACC
>Ga0098049_1000293_pt1 | contig 21006 bp, 30 predicted proteins | sample 13BtaG_FD_92582 | JGI IMG/M metagenome (GOLD analysis project Ga0098049, IMG submission 92582) | Marine viral communities from the Subarctic Pacific Ocean - 13B_ETSP_OMZ_AT15268_CsCl metaG | ecosystem: Environmental > Aquatic > Marine > Oceanic | place: Subarctic Pacific Ocean | collected...
GCGGGAGGTGGATCTGCTAAAGAAAAGTTCATACTGGACAAGTTCAAACGGTACGGAATTGACCTTAAAAAGCTGAAATCACAGTTATACAGCATCAAGACAGGCGATTTTAACTATCCGCCAGAAAAGAAGCCAGGCCTGGCTTCTTTACTAGGTATAAGGAAATAACATGCTAAGCAATAAACAAAAGATGGATCTCCTTATGGAGTCTGTACGTAGCGTACAAGAACCTGAGATGATTACCGAGGGGATCGTCGATCGAATTAAAGATTTCGTAAATGACGCACGTAGCGCAGTTGGTAGCTTTTTCGATGATTTCGACTTTAACGAATTCGCCACGCGTATTAGAAAATTTTTTAATGGATTAGACAGCAGTTATGACCCAATTCAAGGGCATCTCAATAGGTTGTATAACATGTACCTGGAAAAACTGGGTGATGAGGATGATGAGGATAGCATAGACTATCGTCTCATGGGAATTTTCCTCGATAAAGACGTGGAAGAATATGCACGCCGCTATGACGTGATGGATGTTCAATTCCTTCAAGGTTTGGTATTGGCCGCCATCATTGGTCGTGGTCAAATTGGCAACTATCAAGTATAAAATAAATTGAAAAAAGTGCGAAGGGGCTATGTACAACATGGCCCCTTTGTTATATAATATATATTGAATGAACAAATAAGGATTATATTATGAATATTTTAAGAGCTTTCGGCGCGGTATTACAGGTATATTTGACTATTACTATTACAGTGATTGGTTGGCTACTAATACTTTTGCTTCCGCCACTTCTAATTATTGAGTTCGTGCTACCATACGTTGCCTCATGGCTTTCGTAGTTTATGTGGTATGAGGATTGTATGAATGACTAAGCTCCAGTTTGCTATATTTCAAACTGGATTTATTCTAATATATGTGTTGTACTTTTGGGGTGTTCCCCATTTAATAAGAAAGTTTATATAATGGCAATTTTAGTCGTAAAAACGCTAACTTTAGAAAATTATGGAATTAGAGAATGGTGGGGTGAAGAACCCGGCCATGCACCTCAAGATTGGCGCCCTCAAAGTAAAAATATATATATCATCAATAATGTGTCTCCAACTATTGATGATGAGCGTTCTATCATTATGAGTTTAGAAAATCATTTGCATGTCAATAATGATAGTACACAGGTGATTATAACCGATTATGCTATGCATGAAGAAGATACTCCATACTATTATTACTATGATAAGGATGCAGGATATGGAGCCCCAATTGTTTTGACTAATAGTTGTAGGCTTACTCATACTCCGGCCGGCACTACAATCTCAAGAATATGGCGCGCTCAAAGAAAAACTATGAGAGAGCATTTAGAACTGCCTTCTTATATTGATCACTTATTTGAAACGTGGGTCTTAAAAGAAGAAGGTAGAAAAATTAAATATAAGTCTTTTTACAAATATTTAAACGGCGAAACTAAACAGAGTCTAAATTAAATTATAAAGGAACTATACTATGAAATTTATTGAACGCCCAGCTGAGCCATCATACACAACAGTATATGCTCAAGAATTACGTGAAAATCAGGCTTGGATAAATATGTCTGATATCTACTCACACTATACTACATCTGGTACTATGGATCATAAGCCTTCGTTTATTGATTTTTTAATGTCATGCGATTCTGATTTTGCGGAATACGTAAATGAAGATTTGTTAAATAGTCTTGAGCGAAATAGTGTTAGTGATGTTTTTGACGCTTATTCTAATTACATTGAAATAAAAGGACTTGCATAGTGGCTGGATCAAAAAATAACCCAAACTCTCGACAACTTCACAAAGATCACACGTATAATGGTCAGAAAGTTAAACCTGTTTTGTATGACGGAAGACACGCTGGCCATGGAAAATATTATGCCATTGAGCTTGAAAATAATAAAGGAATGATAACAGATAAAACGGGCATGCCACTTTCATTTTCTATTTTAAAGAGATAGCTAATGTGGCGTTTATGGGCAATTGCACTAGGAGAAAAATCCCATGAAAATGATAAGGAAGCAGATCGAATTGCTATTATTAGAACGCTTATCTTTTTGCAGGTATTAATAACAAACTTTTTCATTAGCACTAATATCATTTTAAATTGGATTATGAACTAAGAAAGATTACAAATGTGTAATAATTGCATTTTTTAGTTTACTTTCCTGGTGTTTTATGATAGAATACTATCATAATCAGAGAGGATATATATTATGAATAAGGTTTTTGATTTTGCGTATCGTAGTCATGGTGATAAATGGGCGGTTGTAGCAATTCAGCGCTCGAAAACACAAGGTGTTGCTTTAGAATTCTATGATGATCGTGACGCCGCTGAACAACGTGCTCAAGAGCTTTCTGGAGTAGAAGCTTCTGAAAGCTCTTCGCTTTCTCCATATGATAATATCTATGATGTCTAAGTGCTTTTTACTAGGAAGCGATGATAAACAAGTTGACTTTCTTCATTGGATGCTAGGTCAACTTGAGACTAATATACCAATACTAGTTGCTAATTTTGGTATGTCTAGACAAAATATAGATCTATTGGAGAATAAATTTTCTGATAAGATTGAAATAATTTATTGCATAAACAATGCGCCATATAATTTAAAAGAGTGGTATCTTAAACCATATGCTATTCTGGCAGCGCATGATTTGGGATATTCTCAAGTGTGTTGGCTAGATAATGATTTAGAAATACTTTCTTCTATTGATGATATTTTTAAGCATGGCGTTAAAGGAGGATTATCGCTCATTGCTGATGTTCCTTATATGAAATTATTTAATCTTTCCGAAAAAATGTGGAATAGTGGAGTAGTTTTATCTTATTTAGGAAATGATATTCTTTATGAATGGGCAATGCGTTCTTCTTTAGAATTAGAACGCGGCGATCAAGAAGCACTATCATATATAGCTAATAAGTCTAGTAAAATTTTTAATTGTATATATAGTTTACCAGTCGTATATAATTGGCTACGTTTAATGGGTGAGCCCAATCATAATACACGAATTCGGCATTGGACTGGACCAACAGGTAAATCATATATAAGAGAAAATCTATTATGGAAATAGCTATCGTAGGAAACGGTCCTAGTTATGAAGAGTATATTGAACAAATAAACCGCAGTAACTTTGACGTTATCATAGGGTGTAATTATCCGGATGATCGTCTTTTAGAACATATATCATATTCCGCTTTTTGTGATGCCTCTTCTGCGAGATTAATGCGCATTGGTGGTATACGCAATGATTATATTGATTCTTTTAAAATTGTGATTGGTGATAGAGCTCAATATGGCTTAAGTGTATGTAAAGATAAGCCAGGCGGCGAAAGAACTTGTCTAGAATATTTTAATGATATTAATTTAATCGAGTCTATTCATACTATTCCAACTGAAGTATTGGGTGAAAGTCCAAATGACGAACAAAAGTATTTTACTTCTGGGCATTTAGCGTGTCAATTTGCTTGTGAAACATGGGGCAGTGCTGATATTTCAATCTTTGGAACAGATTCTATTTTTAATGGTAACCACCGCGACTCCTTAAGTAATATAATGGTTCACGAAGGTAGCACTATTAAGCACGACCAAGAAAATAGTTCAGGCATGGTGAATAAATGGAAATATAATTGGGAAATATTGATGAATAAATATATTAACAAAATTATATTTTTTGGCCCTGAAAAACAAATTTTAAATATGAGAAACTGATTTATGAATAAAAGAACCCAAGAAGATGAAATGGTTGCAGCTATTAATTTAATTGAAATAATTGAAGAGGCGCGTTCACATAAAATAAAGGGTTTAACTGACGATGAGCGTAGAGCAGGCATAACGTGTAGAGCTGCTTACTTATGTCTGCGCGCAGCGCATAAAGAATTTGGAACTACCACTATTGAAACGTATAAAAGTATTATGCATGTTTTAGTTAGTTTGTTATGTGAAGTAGGAATTAATGAATATGAGCCCAATCAAGCAATGTCCGCATTTAATGAAGGTCATGCGGCAATATTAGCTAATAGGATAGATTTGCTACAAACTATAAAGGATATTGCTCATGTAGGCTCAGAGGATTTTCATCCAGAATATGAGTTTAAGCTAGACACCGATAAGTCTATTATGAATTTGGTTGAAGCTAGATTAAGTGGTAAAGGTGTATTCGTAAATGCGTATGATGTTGTACATTTGTTAGAATACATTGACACATTAGAAGATAAACTAGAAAAAAGTAAGTCATAAATGTCATATAAATATATATGCTTTGGCAGATAAGGATATTATTATGAGCTATAAATTTGCTGACTTTTTAAATAAAAATCCAATTAAGCGCCCAGGAATTGTTGCTATAGTTGGCGACTTTGATCCACCTTCTATTGGTCATGAGACTGTATTTAATGAAGCTGCAAGATTAGCAAATTTGAATAAGTTTCCTTTACGTATTTTTATTAATGATAATTCTAATTCGATTTTACCTATTGGAAAAAGAAAATACTTTATTGAAAATATATTTCCACGTTATAAAAAATATATCGTAGAAAAAAAAGTATCGACTAAAGTATTTTCTAACTTTCTTGATTCTAATTTTCATAATGTCATTTATATTGGGCCGCCGCATCAAATAAATCCAAATGAATTAAAAGAGTCATTTGATATTTGGTCAAGCGGGGTTAGAGATCCTGAACACCATTCAACTGTAGTAACGTCTTCATTTGACATGATTTCTTTTGCTAAACAAGGCGATTTAGAAACATTTACTAATAACCTACCATCAAATACACCGCGCCGTTATGTGAAAGAGCTTTTTGAATCAATTAGAGTTTCTTACGGCCTATCAAAGCGGCCGCCTGTTATTTTTAAAAGAGCCCCAACTAGAGAAGAGTTTTATTCTGGTTTATTTAAAATAGGTGATCAAGTAAAGACAAAAAACTTAGAAGAAGGCACTGTTAAAGAAGTCGGTGCTAACTTTATTATCGTCGATGTTCAAGGCGCAAATAAAAGATTTTGGCCAAAAGACATTATAAAAATTTAAATAATATAAATAGATACAGAATATCTCTATGAGGAATTAATTCATATGAAACTTATACAAGAACGTACTTTACACACGCCGTATGGCGCGCATTATGTTCAAGCTAGCCAATCTGGCGATGTGATGACCGTCGACTATTTTACGATCGCAAAGCAGCCAATTGTGCATGTAAATATGCCAGCTAGAATTATGGAAAAAACTGCATATGAAAAAATGGTAAAGGTAAAAGATCCTGCCGCTGCAGTTAAAGTTGATAAATCCGTAGATGCCCATGATGTAGAAGCTGCAAGAAAAGAGCGTAGTGATTTACCATATGGCAAAGAGTTGTCTAAAGGCGAAGAAGAAGCCGAAAAGCTAAAAGATGATGCTCTTAAAAATCCTAAGGGATCAAATGGCGAAGAAGATGATGAATACTTTATGATTGATATCGATGCGCCGGAGGCTAAAGAGCCAAATGTTAACGTCGCGCCATCTCAAAAAATGAATGAGTCTCTTAGACGAGCTGACGAAGGCGATTTATTTACCGCAAAACAAATTCGTCAAGCTATGACTGAGCTTAGCGAATTTGATGATGAAAATGTTAGAAATCAGTTTATTGCTGCTTTAGGTAGCCCAGTAGATGATACTAATGATGAAACATCTAACGAAACATTTGATCGCCTATACACGAGTTAATAATATAAATAATAAGTTATGCTTATTATAGATTCTTCAAATTTTACGCAATACGCGTATAAACATTATAATAATCCACAGTGTGTGGATGTTGATGAGTTTTATAGTGATTTAAAAAGGTTTAAATATTTAAAAAAGCTTTTAAATCGTTATAAGGAAACTGGCGTTTTTTCAGAACGCTTAACTCTAAATCATATTATTATACTACAGAACTTATTTGGAGTGAAAGCTCTTAAACACTTATTAGAATATAAGATAGAAAATGAACATTGGTCAGCAATTAAATCATGCCTTCTTTTTCTGAAATATATCAATTCAGATGAGTACATACATATACAAGCCGACCCAGTTGTTACAAGGATCTTAGAAAGAATATGAAAACACACGACCTAAAACCGCTAAAAGCAATAGAAGAATTCTATCAGTTAAACGAAGAGCAGCTGGCCGGAGAAAAATTATCAGCGCATCTTACAAATGTAATGATGTCATTTTGGTATGATTTAACATCTTCGATTGTCGCTGATCCGGATTCATATGATATTCATAAACATGGTATTGAAGGCCCATACCGCTGTTTAAAAATGACACCAGGCGCTGATGTAATCGATACGATTTACGATAGAGTAAATGATAAGGCTTCTGATTTAACAAAGGCGTTAAATAAATCTTTTGGAAAGCAAGCCTTTGAAATTCGTTCTAGACGCGATGGTAAAGAGTTAGATGTGCTAGTCGCTTTTATAAGCGCAGATGGTGGTATTTTTAAGTGTAGCTCTAGAGCAAATGAAGGATCATTTGGAGTAGCATTTCGTATTCCGAATGATGAAGAAATGAAAATTACCTTTGACTCAATGGCGCAGGTTCCAGCTCCATCAAATGTTATTGATGATGAGCCAACTGATACTATTGATGGTATACCAGAAAATATTCCAGGCGTAGAAGAAGAGATTGATATTCTAGAGCCAAAGGGCACGCCGTCCTCAGAATATGAAGATTATGAGGATGCTAATCAGGAGCCATTTTCTCCAGCCGATGATTCTAACGTAGGCTCAGATGAGCTTACACATCTAGACGAAAATGAAGATGATTTTAAAAGGGCTGCACTAGTTGGTACAATTGAAGGTAAGCTAAATGTTCTTAAAAATAGAGTTAAATCAGTTAAAGACGAAGATCTCAGAGAAGTCATACAAGCTCAAATTGAAGAACTTGAAAATACCTTTAATGACTTAGATCTCGTTAAACGAAGAGATCCAAAAAAGCTTTTTGATGATGCTAACGTTCCAGGCACTTCGGTTGGTGGCGCTATACAAGGCGGACAATCTCCAAGCCCAGATGTTATTGGAGATGCTGGTCCAATGTGTAAAAAATGCAAAGGTAAAGAATGCAAATGTACTGGCGGACCTACAGAGCAAACGCAATATAGATATGTTTCATTGCAAAAATTAAATCCATTTCAGGGGTAAACATTGTCTATATCTTCGATACTTCTCACCGTAATACCTAATCTATTAATTTTATTTTCTTTTGTTTCAATAGCAAAATCGATTAATAAAAATACAGATATGGTAGAAGATTATGTCGAAGAGTTTACGCTGTGTATTTTTTTATTAATAGCATCTAACTTAAGTCACATAATATGGTTTTTGTTTGACTATAGATTTTTATCTTATATGATTGATCCTTTAAACTTTGCAATTGTTTCGTCTATTGCATATAAACTTTGGAAAGAAGAAAATAATGTCCTTTGATGCTTTTCAGGTTTTATCGACTATAACAATTTCATTACTGACCGCAATAAGTGGTGGTTGGTTATCGTATAAGCGCCTTACGCGTGAAGATAAAAAGGCGCAAAAAGAATCACGTAGGGAGCTCAGAGACGATTTGTATAGAGAAATAGATCGACTTAACTCAGACAATAAAGAACTTCGTAAACAAAATTTAACGCACCAAGAAAAAATCCTAGAACTTCAATCTAAAATCCTAGAACTTCAATCTAAAATTAATGTACTTGAGTTAAAATTACAGCAGAGATAGTATAATGTTTGGTCTTATGAATCCCCGCCTTTTAATTATGGCTGGTTGTGGAATGGTTGCTATAATAGGATCTGTTTGGGCAGTTAATGCCTGGAACGGATATATTGATTCTATCCGCGCTGAAGTTATTCAGCAATGCAATACAACGCAACTTGAAGAAGAGTTGGCGTTTGAAAAAAGAAAGGTTCAAGATCTTCAAGAGCGTGAAAGACTTCTTCAAGAAATAGTGGATGGATTTGAGCCGGAAATTATTGAACGCGTACAATTTCGTGATCGAGTGATTACTGAAATAAGAGAAGTTCAGTCTCAAGTAGAAGAGACTGAACAGGGACGAGTACGAGAAGAAATTAGCCCAACAACTCGTCTCTTTTTAGATAATCTAATGGATCAAGATTAATGAAATATTTTGCATTTATATCGCTAGCTATTATGGGCTTAGGTGCATGCGCATCAACTCCACAGCCTACGATTGACAGAGTTCAAATGGTTCCAGTTTATGTAACTATACCAGATGATATTTTAATGAAATGCCCAGCTGCTCCTAGTCTAACGGCTGAAGAGCGATTAGAAATACATACTGAAACAGACTATAACGAAAAGTTTGTATTTCCTTTATGGGAAGCGCATGATAAATGCAAAAATATTATAAATAGTATTATAGTAATAAACGAAGACGCCCGGCGTCGTAATTCTGAAAGAGAAGAAAATGAAAAGCAATAAGCAGAAGTTCGTCGCGCTTATGGAAGCTGTCCAATTGGTTTACTCTGAGGCCGTAGAAGATGATTTTTTTCCAACCGTGACAGTACACAAATTGTCAAAAGATAAACTCGAGGCCGCAATTAAAGAGATCGAAGATAACCTTCTATCCTGGGCAAAAGTTGCTTTGGAAGGAGAAACGGACTTAGATAAAATCAAGCCTAAGGCTTCAGAACATAGTACTCAATACGGGCATATGGTAAAAATGCATGGACTTTATTCAGCCAAACTTAAAGAGCTTGGCGAAAACCTTGCAGAGCAGCGCGATATGGAGGGTGATGATTACAGCAATGAGGTTAATAATAGGTCTAAAGATCCATTAGAGCACGCTTTCGATATGCTTGTTACTTCTTATGAAGGACCAAAAAATGAAGAGGCAATTAATAAATATTTGGCTATGAACGTAACTAAAGTGGCTGAAAAATGTGGTTGCGATGCCGGAAAACTTTATGATGAGGCGCGCGGTTATCTATTAAGGGGTGTACAGACAGAAGGAAAGCCAGACTTTGTAGATCTTGATAATGATGGCGACACAGAAGAGCCAATGAAAAAGGCCGCAGCAGAAGCTGAAGAAGCTGAAGAGCAAAATGAAATGTTTGGCGCAAATGATAAGTATCAAAAATGGATTAGATATTGGTTTGACGATTATGATGAAGGCACAGTACCAAATAAACATACTTGGCCACAATGGTATGATCGGCATAAAGGCGAAATGTCAGATGATAAAATTAATGTACAAAAACTAATTGATAAAATTAAAAATCATGATCTTACTATTGGTACGTCTATCCGAACAATTAAAAAAATAACTGGAAAAAAGTAGTATACTTTTTAGCATAATTAGTATATAATAAATAATGAGCATGGTATTCATACTGTGCTCATTTCTTTCTGATGAGGTAATTTATGGTAATATTGAATGTTAAAAAAAGATCCGGCGAATTAGAACCAATTTCATTGGATAAAATTCACCGAGTACTTGAGTGGGCATGTGAAGGTTTAACCGGTGTTTCAATATCAGAAATTGAACTACGTGCAAATATTCAACTATATGATGGCATTCCTGCCGAAGACATTCACGAGTTGCTTATTAAGTCTGCCTCAGAGCTTATCTCTGAAGACACTCCAAACTATCAATATGTTGCCGCGCGTCTCATTAATTATAATTTACGTAAAATAGTATATGGTGACTATGAGCCGCCGGCTTTACGCGATATTGTAGAAAAAAATGTTGAGCTTGGCTTATATGATCCAGCCCTTCTTAATATCTATACTGATGAAGAGTGGGAAAAGGCTGAGTCGTATATCAAACACAATAGAGATGATAACTTTGCCTTTGCTGGTATGGAGCAATTTAGAGGCAAGTACTTATTGCAAGATCGGTCAACCGGTGAATATTTTGAGACGCCACAAGTTCTTTATATGCTTGTCGCAATGACTTTGTTTTCGGGTTATAATATTGACAATAATCGTATTGGTTGGGTCAAGCGCTATTATGATGCCATCTCTACGTTTAAGATATCATTGCCAACTCCTATTATGGCTGGCGCACGTACTAACACTCGTCAATTCTCATCGTGCGTTCTTATCGAGTCGGGTGATTCGTTACCATCTATTTTCTCGACCGGAACTGCTATTGGTACATATGCCGCTAAGCGAGCCGGGATCGGTGTAAATGGTGGTGCAATTCGTGCTGTAGGTTCTAAGGTTGGGCAGGGCGAAATTGTACATACCGGTGTTGTTCCTTTTTGGAGATACTTTCGTGGTGCTCTTAAGTCATGCTCTCAGGGTGGAATACGCGGCGCAAGTGCTACTATCAATTATCCATTTTGGCACTATGAAGCTAAAGATCTACTTGTTCTAAAAAATAATAAAGGCACCTTTGAAACTCGTATTCGTGATATGGACTATTGTATTCATCTCAATGGTTTCTTTTTAGAAAGAGTATTGGCTAATGGAAAAATTACATTATTTTCGCCAAACGATGTACCAGATTTATATCAAGCATTTTATGATCAGAATACTATAAAGTTTAAAAACCTATACGAAAAGTATGAGCGAAGTAGATCTATTCGTAAAAAGTCAATTAGCGCTCGAGAATATTTTTCTGCGATTTTGACAGAACGCCAAGAAACAGGACGTATCTATATTTTCTTTGCTGATCATGTAAACACGCACTCATCATTTAAAGTTCCTGTTAAAATGACAAATCTGTGTACAGAAATTACTTTGCCTACAAATCCATTTCAGGATATCAATGATGAGAATGGCGAAATAGCTCTATGTACATTAAGCGCTATTAATTGGGGCATCATTAATGATCCCGAAGATTTTAAAGAGGTATGCACTTTAGCTGTTCGTGGCTTAGACGCATTACTTAGTTATCAAGATTATCCTATTAAAGCTGCTAAAATTTCTACCGAAAAGCGTAGACCACTTGGTGTAGGGATTATTAACTTTGCGTATTTCCTCGCAAAACGAGGTTTGAAATATGATAAAGAAGCTTTAGCTACAATTCACGAATACGCTGAAGCTTGGTCATATTATCTAATTGAAGCATCAATTGACTTAGCCGAAGAGCAAGGTGCGTGTACTGCTTCAGATGAAACTAAATATGCGGATGGCATTTTTCCGATTGATACATATAAAAAATCTGTCGATGAGCTCGTTAGCCCCGAGTATCATATGGACTGGGAAGCTTTAAGATATCGAGCTCGTACTTCCGGTGTCCGCAATTCAACGCTCATGGCTCTTATGCCTTCAGAAACTTCTGCTCAAATTTCAAATGCTACGAATGGTATTGAGCCGCCACCTGAGCTCGTTACCAAAAAGAAGTCGAAGCATGGTACTCTTGCTCAGGTTGTTCCTGAGATTCAAAAACTAAAGAACGTATATGACCTACGCTGGGATCAAAACGTTCAAGACTACCTCGCAGTTTGTGCCGTTCTTCAAAAGTTTATGGACCAAGCTGGTTCATTTAATACTAGTCATAACCCTGAGCATTTTGAAGGTAATAAAATACCAATGTCTCAGCTAATGACTGATACACTATACGCCTATAAATATGGACTAAAGACTCTTTATTATGCTAATCCTGCTCCAACTAAAGTTGAGGATGCTTCAATTACAGATGATGATGGGCCTATCGCCGAAGAAGAAGTTTGTGATTCATGCACAATATAAGTGTACAAAGGACTCATAAAGGGATATAATAGATATATGACAGTATTTAAAAAAGCAAATAAATCTCATCTTGAGCGTACTATGTTTTTCGATGAACCGGTTGATGTTCAACGATATGACCGAGTAAAGTATTCTCAGTTTGAAAAACAGAATGATAAAATGTTAAGCCTCTTTTGGCGTCCAGAAGAGGTTAACCTTGAAAAGGATAAAATTGATTTTGACAAGCTTACAGACCATGAAAGACACATTTTTACTTCAAATCTCAAACGGCAAATCCTCCTCGACTCGGTACAGGGACGAGGACCTGTTGCAGCTTTTGGACCCATCGTATCGCTCCCTGAGCTCGAAACAGCGCTCATTACATGGGAATTCTTCGAGACAATTCATAGTAGATCCTACACGCACATCATAAGAAACGTCTATGCCGATCCATCTGTGGTGTTTGATACCATGCTCGACATTCCAGAAATTGTTGAGTGCGCTGAAGACATCTCCAAGTACTATGACCGACTCATAAATGCACGGGACAAACGTACGCTGTGGTTGTGTATGAACTCGGTCAATGCTCTTGAGGGTATCCGGTTCTACGTATCGTTTGCATGCTCATGGGCATTTGCTGAGCTTAAGAAGATGGAAGGCAACGCCAAAATCATCAAGCTTATTGCGCGTGACGAGAACATCCACCTTGCTATATCGACTGCCATCCTTAAGCAACTTCCTAAGGATGATCCTGAGTTTGTAGCGATCGCCGAAGAGCTTCAAGATGAGACTCGTCAGATCTATATCGATGCTATCGAGCAGGAGAAAGCGTGGGCTGAGTATCTATTTAAAGATGGTACAATGATTGGTCTTAATGCTGCAATGCTTCAGTCGTACGCAGAATGGATTGGTACTAAAAGAATGAGAGCCGTTGGACTCTCATCACCATATTCTCCGGGTAAATCTAATCCTCTTCCATGGACCGAATCATGGATCTCAGGCGGAGCAGTTCAAGTAGCACCGCAAGAAACAGAAATTGAAGAATACCTTGATGGTGGTGGTATCGATCATGATTCCGTTGAAAACGCTCTTAGCGAATTTACATTATAAATATATAAGGAAATATTATGCAAGTTAAAATTTATTCAAAACCCGATTGCTCATTTTGCGAAAAGGCAAAAAACCTTTGTAGATTGCGGCAAATACCATATGATGAAATTGTAGTTGGGGTTGATATTACTCGTAATGAGCTATTAGAACTATTTCCTGAGGCAAAAACTGTGCCACAAATTGTAGTTGATGATGATTCAATCGGTGGATATAACGAACTTAAAAAAAGATTGGGCTATTAGCTTATGAAATCATTTAAAGAATTGATCAATGAACAAGTTTCAATTATTGCTTATCATGGCACAAATACCAGTGACATCAATAAATTTACGGTTGATCGTGGTCGAGCTATTAATGATGTTGCCGGCGGGGGCGGGGCATATTTTACTACAAATAAAGACGTTGCAATCAATTATGCTAAAAGCGCAATACAAAGAAAAGATGCTAAAGGATCTAAACCGTGGCTCTATACAGTAAAACTTACTCCTTCCCGCATTGAAGACATTGGAACTCAAACTGGAAAACAAACGCGGAATGATAATGACGCTATAAAATATACAATTCCACTAAAATCGGGTAAAGTTTTAGATATTAATTGGCATATACCTGAGCATGATGTTTATATTGTTTATAACGCTGCAGCCATTCAGTTAGTGAAAAAGCAAGAAATTCCAGCAGAAGAAATCAAAAGAGTAGTGAGTAGCTTTAATAAATAGCCATATGTGGTTATTTAAAAACAAAACATTCGATGAAACGCCTGACCGTAAAGATTATATAGGATTTGTATATCTTATTACTGAAATTGATACCGGTAAAAAATATGTTGGTAAGAAGCTATTTCATAAACCAACAAAAAGAACGGTAACTCTTAAAAATGGTAATAAAAGGCGTAAGACCTTTTATATTGATTCTGATTGGCGTAACTATTTCGGTTCTTCATCTAATCTTCAAGAGTCAGTTGCAAAGAATGGAATAGATAAATATAAAAGAGAAATACTTAGGCTCTGTAAAAAGAAAGGCGAATTGAGTTATTACGAAGCTAAAGAACAGTTTGATAGAGAAGTCCTTTTTTCGTCTGACTACTATAATGAGTTCATAGGCTGTAAGATACATTCGAAGCATCTATAATGCAAACTTTCAAGGACTTAACATGATTCTTCACTTTGTAGAACAGAACACAGATAAACCGATTGAGCTCATAATGGAGCTACGGTCAATGTCTATAGACGATTTCTATCGTGATTTACGGGGCGTTGTTATAGTAAAGTTTATTAAAAAATCTAATGGGCGTCAAAGACATCTAGTCTGTACTCGAAATCCTGATATCATTAAACAAGTTGGACAAGGTGATAAGCTTCCTGGCCCAAATAGTCAAGGTTACTTAGGTCCAGAAACAGTTATTCCAGTTTTTGATCTTGTAAAAAATGATTGGCGATCATTCGATGTAAAGACTGTTCGTGACGTTGAAAAGCGTGATATTGAAAGTCTTCGCCGCTTTTCCAGAAATAAAAAATACAGTGACGATCAAGCATTTGGTTTGCTTCAGAAAATAAACCCATTTAATAGAGATAAAGTTAGCTTTAAAGATGGTTATATTCCACGTAGCCAAATCATAAAAGAGCATAAAGCTCTTCAAATATCAAAGCCAAATATTGCATCGTTTATAGATAGGATATAGTATGTCAAAAGTCTTATTTAAAATAGACACGCCATTAAGTGTTTATCGTCCAATTGATTCGAGAATGGTTAATGATATACGTAAATTTGCGTGGAAATGTGGATTAGAAACGTGCGCCAATAATTTGTACCTTCCAGTTATGAGCTGCGATGATAAATGCAACTGGCATGATTATAAACCAGATGAAACTAAAATAAGCGTTTCTATTGATGGCTTAAAGGCAACAGAGCATGGGATTGGCCTTAAGCTTAAGCCATATACGTATCTTAATTCGTGTCAAAAGAGATACTCTAGTTTGCCATGTATGCAATATGAATCTATTATCTACCTCACAAGATCTACAAATACTGAGAATGTTAATATGCACCAAGTATTTGATAAAAAGCTAGTACTAGATAGCGAATGCCATTGCGATAATTTGCATCCATTAAGCGAAACGGTGATTGAAGAAGTAATTCCAGAAGATGTTGATCCTGAAATTTGGGAATATATGACTCCTTCTCAAAAAAGGCTATGGTAATATGGATTTTGCAAAAAAGCAAGCAATTGAGGAAGCAAAATCTCTTCGAAGACAGCAGATTATACGAGAAGCGGTTGATAAACGTAATGCGGCTTTATCTTCTACCGTAAAAACTTTAATTGATTCTTCGAATACGTGTTTGCATAAACTAAACGAAGAGCAGGCACAGAGTCTTTCAGAAGGATCTATATTTTTTGGAGAAGACGGCAATTTTTATATTGTAGAGTCTTCTAATCCATTTTCAACAAATCAAATTTCTGTCAAGGGTGATGTTGGCCCAATCGGCGAACGTGGTCCGCGTGGTCAACGAGGTAAAGAAGGCCTTATTGGCGAGCAGGGTCCTATTGGTGAAATGGGACCTCGTGGAGATAAGGGTGATAAGGGTGATAAAGGCGATATTGGACCAGTAGGTCTTATCGGTGAGCAAGGTCCTATTGGCCCGCAGGGTCCAACGGGAGAACAGGGACCAATTGGACTACAAGGTTTAGTTGGACCACAGGGATTACCGGGTCCTGCCGGGCCACAGGGCCCTTCTGGCAAAGATGCCGTAGTTCCAGACATTAACCCATATATTGAAGAAGTTAGTAAGACTTTAGAAAGTAAACTAGAAGAGCAAGTCAATCTTCAAAAAACAGACATAGATAATTTTCTTTCCGAGCTATCGCGCCGGCCTATTGTATCGGGCGGTGGTTCTGTTCGGATCATGGACAATGACGATGTTCAAAGACAAACACTTAGTAGTCTTGCGAATAACTCAGTTTTAATATTTAATAATTCCACTAAAAAATATGAAGCTGAAACATTTCAAAGTATACTTAATAGGCACGACATTTCTAGCAATATTGTTGAGATGGACGATGTCAATAATTCTGATAGAGCAGATCAAACAGTATTAGTCTATAACTCTTCAACCGCAAAATTTGAGTATAAAGCCTATAGCGCAGGAGTTCCAATACAATCAAGCGCTCCATCTAGCCCAGATGATGGAGACCTATGGTGGGATTCTGATGTAGGTTCTCTCTTTATATACTATAATGATGGATCATCAGCGCAGTGGGTTGAAGCTTCTGCAGGCGGTGGCGGAGGTGGTGGAGGTGGTGGAACTGGCGATGTAGCTAAAGTTGGCACACCAGCAGATAATCAATTAGCTATATGGACTAACTCTACTACAATTCAAGGTGATAGCAACTTAACATGGGATGGATCTAATCTTCAACTCAGTTCAAATGCTACATCCTTAACTTTACAAGATAATAATTCTACTGGTAATACGTCAATAACAAAAATCTTATTTACGGATGATGGCACCTTTGGTACTATTGGAACGATTGGATTTGATGGCACCGATGATTTAAAGATTGAAAATAATCATACGGGAAATATTATATTAGATGGTGGTAACGTAGGGATCGGCACATCCTTTCCGACCTATAAATTACAAGTTGCGGGAACATCATATTTGTCTGGTGGAATTCAGATGAATAGCGCCGATAAGATCACGTTTGGAAATCCTAATCAATATATCACTGCGGTAAATGATACTTCACTTACCCTAGCTACTAATAATTCTCCATCATTAACTATTTTAAATAGTGGAAATGTTGGCATTGGTACCACAACTCCTACTCAGGCTCTATCGGTAGTTGGTGATATTGGCCTAACCGGAAATATAGTTGATAATGACTATAATGAATTAATTTATTTTCAGGCAAATGATTTAATAGTAAAATCAAAGCATGTTCATTCAGATTTTGGTGTTTGGTGTCGACACAGCACGGGCCTCCGACACCACGGCATGGATAGTGATGGCAGCAATTTATCCCTTTATGCTAATGCTAATAAATCGATGACAATAAAAGGATCTAACGGTAACGTAGGCATTGGAACAGATACACCAACCGCTAAGTTTGAAGTAAGTGGAACTTCTGGCCAATTATTTTCTGTTACGGATAGTTTAAGCGGAACAATTTTTTCGGTTAATGATATTTCTGGTATACCTTCAATCGAAGTTATTGATGATGGTACTGTTCGTATCGCAGAGTTTTCAGGCGATGTTGGTATTGGAACCGCAACTCCTACTGCTAAACTTGACGTAAATAGCGATACCATTCGAGTCCGGACTGCGAAAACTCCAAGTTCTGCGACTGACACTGGCAATCAAGGTGATATTGCTTGGGACGCAAATTATATATATGTATGCACTGCGGCTAATACATGGGTACGAGCAGCACTTTCAACTTGGTAATAAATATGTTATGGCAATTGAATATAATAATGCAAAAATTGTAACCGATGGTATTGTGCTTGCTTTGGATGCGGCTAATCCAAAGTCGTATCCTGGTACTGGAACTACATGGTATGATCTAAGTGGTAATAGTATTGATGCTAGTCTAATTAACACTGTTACGTACGAAACAAATTATCAAGGCGAAATGTCTTTTGATGGCACAGACGACTATGCTGTTGCAACCTACAACTCAACTAATTTTGCTAACACTGATTATACCTGGTTTTGTTATGCCAGAGGAGAACAGATCTCAACATCCTCACATAACATGCCTGATATAGGATATGGTAGTGGTTGGTGGCCTAGAATGGGGTTCAAAGAATTGCAAGGAAATGGGTGGGAGTGGAGATCATATAGTAGTGGAGGAGCTACTAGCGTGCATAATATGACTATAGTGCCATCTCCTACACCAAGCGATTGGGTGTGTTTAGCCTTTACGGCAGATTATAATAACACAGAAACTAAAGGTTATTATAATGGTAATCTCGCTAACACTAATAACAGTTTTCCTGATATAGGTGGTAATAATTCTAACTTCGGGATAGGAAGATCTGGATCAACAGCAGGAGTTTGGAACGAAGCATTTATAGGCAGCTTTTCTATTGTATTAATATATAATCGGGTTTTGACTGCTCAAGAAATACAACAAAACTTCAATGCAACTCGAGGAAGGTACGGTATCTAATGGCACTTGTACATAGTCCTAGTATTGTAACTGATGGTTTAATTTTTGGGATAGATGCAGCTAATCCAAAGTCATATCCTGGGTCTGGCACTGATTGGTACGATTTAGCTCAAAACTATGATGCTATTTTAAAAGATGGTGCGACAATTTCTGGAAATGGAGTCTCATTAGCATATTCCGCATCATCGTATGAAGGTGGAAATGATTATGTTGAAGTACAGACCACAGAATTAAATACCCTATTAGCTCCATGGACAATGACTTGTTGGTTTAATTTAGCATCTTCTGGTTATGATACTGCTAGCCAAACTGTAGCATTAATGGGTTGCTCTGGAACTAGTCCAACTGGTTTTGGAAAAATGATAGGAATAGGTGGTGGATCAAGAGAAAGAAAACCATGGGGAATCTTATATGATAGCACTGGAGCCCAGAAACAAGTAGGGAACCTTTCAACCGTTGGATCACAAATACCATTTGATACTTGGCATATGATGACTATGACACATGATAACACAACTGCGAAAATATATTTAAATGATACTTTAGACACAAGCACTGCATGTTCTGGTTATACGCCATATCCTTCTAATATTACCCAAAAGTTTACAATAGGATTAAATATAATATATTGGCATTTTGGTGGATTGATTGCTATGGCTCATGTGTATAATAGAGATTTGTCGGAAAGTGAAATAGCTCAAAACTTTAATGCATTCCGTAGAAGGTTTAATGTCTAATGAGTGCATTTTCTGGTCCAGAAATTAATAGAGACGGTCTTGTTCTTTATTACGACCTTGCTAATGGAAAAAAATCATGGAAGGGCAAGCCAGCCATAAATTTATCTTATGGCAATTTTTTTAATGGCAATGGAAATTTTACTACAAATGAAACAATTCAAGATATATTACCAGATGGCACAATAGGAGATGTTCGCTATTTAAATGCCGATTATGTTTATGATCCCAATAGAACAGTGTCTATTGGCAATTATTCCCTAGCTGCTGGAGAAACATACACACTTTCATTTTATGTTAAAAATATTAGTTGCACTGGCTTTAACGGAAATTTATATTCGCCTGGACTCGGTAGAGCTATTGGTAATATTACATATCCTACAATTTATACTAATAAGTGGACTCGTGTAATTAGAACATTTACTATTCCAGACGAAGGTGTAGATCCAGTATCTATGAGTCCTCAAGCATTTAGAGATGGCGGTAATGGATTTTTTAAAATGGCATGGTTGCAACTTGAAGTGGGTAGCTATGCAACTAAATACGTCGATGGAACCCGAGCAGATACTGATGCTATAGTAGATATTTCTAGCCAAGAGCAAACTATAAGATCAAATAATTTAACGTATGTTCAAGATGATACGCCAACATTTAATGGAACTAGCGATTTTTTAACAGCGCCAAACTTTTCTAGATTTGCTTCTGATAGTAATATAACTATAGAAGCATTTGTATTTCCAACTTCGATTCAAAGCTATACACAAATAGCGGGGCGAGGATATAGTTCCTCCGGATATCCAAAGTTTACTCTTCGCAGAGAATCTGGCCAAGGTTGGTCGTTTCTCATAGGAGATTCGACTTCAAATTATACAGCAACAGATAGCGACTCCGTAACCACATCAGTATGGCAACATGTAGTTGGAGTTTTAGATAGATCATCGAATAACATAAAGCTGTATGTAGATGGAGTTCTTAAGAGTACCGCTGATGCCACGGGTTTAGGTTCGTTTGAAAACGCGGGTGGAACCTTTACAATAGGAAGATACGTAAACGACACATCTTATAGTTATTTTGCTGGTGAAATAGATCAAATAAAAGTTTACAATCAAGCATTATCAGAAGATCAAGTAAAACAAAACTATGGCGCAGTGAGAACAAAATATGGATTGTAAAAAAGTAGTGTACAAACTTTTCATTCTATGATATAATAGAATTATAATTGAAAAGGACATATCATGATTCTAGTAGACTATAGCGCAATTTCAATTGGTGCTGTTGTACTCAACCGAATGGGTACCGAAGAGCGGCTATTGCGCCATCTCATTCTCAATAATCTACGATCATATAATAAGAAATACCGTGATAAGTATGGCGAAATGGTTTTATGTATGGACCATAGCTCATGGCGAAAAGACGTGTTTCCTTATTATAAAGCATCTCGCAAAAAGTCACGAGATGAAAGTAAGCTAGATTGGGATGAGATATTTCAAACTTTAAATAATATCTCTAATGAGATAAAAGACTTTATGCCTTATAGAGTTCTTCATGTCAGTGGTGCCGAAGGCGATGACTGTATTGCTACAATGGTACACCGTACACAGGAGTTCGGTAAGCATGAACCAGTTATGATCATTGCTGCTGATAAAGACTATATTCAGCTTCAGCGATATTCAAACGTAAAGCAATGGTCAACTAATACAAAAAAGGCAGTAAAGGGCGATCCAGATGTTTGGCTCCATGAGTCAATCATAAAGGGCCAAGCAAAGGATGGTATTCCAAATATCAAAAGTCCTTCTGACTTTTATGTAAATGGTGGAGGCCGTCAAAAGCCAATATCACAAAAGTTTCTAGGCGAAGTACTAGAAAACGGCCGTCAATGCTTTACAGCCGAAGAATGTAATCGTTATGATGAAAACAAAATGCTACTTGATTTTCAGTGTATACCAGTCGAACTTCAAGAGCGAATAAATAGTGAGTACGAAAACTACGATATTCCACAAATGAGTGGTGTATTAAATTATTTGATTAAGAGTCGCTGTGCAAATCTTACACAGAGTCTCGAAGATTTTATTCCTAAGAAAGTATAATATGATTAATACATATGAAAAACCTCTTCACGAAATTCTACGCAATATCCATAAAATGGAAACTCGTGAAGAACGTATTGAGGCGCTTCGTGATCTTGGTAAATCACAAGCAATGGTAAATGACCTACTTGCGTGTCAATTTAATGAATGGATTCAGGATGCCATTTGTCTACCTGAAGGCGAGCTGCCAGAAAGTATGGTAAAATTTTCAGGTGAAAAGAATTATCCAAAAGA
>Ga0098049_1000298_pt1 | contig 20701 bp, 17 predicted proteins | sample 13BtaG_FD_92582 | JGI IMG/M metagenome (GOLD analysis project Ga0098049, IMG submission 92582) | Marine viral communities from the Subarctic Pacific Ocean - 13B_ETSP_OMZ_AT15268_CsCl metaG | ecosystem: Environmental > Aquatic > Marine > Oceanic | place: Subarctic Pacific Ocean | collected...
GTAGAACGCTGGGATCTGTTCGCGCGACTAGTGCCAACAGTTTTTCTAGTAATCAATCTAATATTAGTATCAACAGGCATATTAGACTTTGAACAGGCATTTTGGGTGGGACTCGGATTGTTCGCAATCACCGCAGTAACGTGGTGGTTTTGGACAATATACACCATTAGACATTTGGTGAAAACACTTAACAGGGCAAGCAAGAACTTAGCCGAAGTACGTGACGAATTTAAATCAGTAAGTCACGACCTGGAGCAATATAGAAATGACAACTAATAAAAAATTTATTTTAATAAAGGCAATGACTAACATAATAAGCGGACTTAGTATGGTAACTTTAATCACACTAGGCATAATGTACATGAGCTTTGACAATGCCTTTGTGTTTACAGATACAGAAATAAGCGTTACAAATAATCCAGTAACAGCAGAACAAGACATAGAATTCTACATGGTAGGATCAAAGAAGTATCAATGCAATAGCACAGCCGTATATGGCGTAGCACACGCAACAGACGGTTCGCACTCACATAACCTAAACACATTTACAAAACGCTATATACAAGCAACAGCACCGGGTGAACGTGTTGAAAACGGCTGGCATATGGCTGTACCAGACGATATGAAAGAAGGCGGCGAGTATCGTGTGAGTATGACAGGTGAGTTCGAATGTATACATTTGATATTCAAAACACACAAAAAGCAAGAGTTCGATAACATCTATTTAAACGTAGACCCACGCTAAATAATTTTATGTTAGTAATTGGTAATGGCGAAAGTCGCAAGGGTATTGACCTTAACAAGCACTTCGATACAAAGATTGGATGCAATGCAATACACCGCGACTTTCATGTCGATCATTTAATATGTGTAGATCGAAGAATGGTACAACAAGCAATAGATGCTAATGTAAATGAAACATCAACAGTGTATACGCGATCTGATTGGATAGACTCTTATAAAAATAAACAAAAAGTAAAGCAAGTTCCTAAACTACCATACGAAGGAACAGAAAGATGGGACGAGCCGTTTCAATGGGGTAGTGGTCCTTATGCTGTATTACTAGCCTCTGGACTTGCAAAAGAAGTAAAATTATTAGGATTTGATCTATTCAGCGAAACTAAGAATGTAAATAACATTTATAAAGATACAGTCGGATATAACAAAAGCACTAAAAATGCTGTTGATCCTAGATACTGGATACATCAAATTGGTATGGTATTTAAGTTATATAATAAATGTAAATTTATAATTTACCAAAAGAACAACTGGAACTTGCCCAAAGCATGGAAATATATAAATGTTTCAGTTGACACACTAGACAATTTATAGTATAATAAGTACAATACAAAGAGGACTTAGCGTCAACCCTCCTAATTCTGCCGCTATAATATAGGAGAAAATATGGCTTATTACAGTACAAAAACATACGGACACAACATCGGACTTTCAGCGGTGTTCCGTCAACCAAACGCAGATCATTCACACTGTCATCTGTTACATGGATACAGTTTGCAATTTAAATTTACTTTTGGATGTGCAAAACTAGATAATAAAAATTGGGCAGTTGACTTTGGCGGATTGAAACAAGTAAAAGCATGGCTTGAAGATAACTTTGATCACAAATTGTGTTTAGACAAAAAAGATCCTTGGCTTGTAAAACTACAAGAACTTGAAGAACTTGGACTAGCAGAATGCAGAGTGTTTGATGGTGTTGGTGCAGAGAAGTTTGCAGAACATGCATTTAACTTTGCAGACAAATTAGTTAGAGAAGCAAGTGCTGATCGATGTTGGGTTGAATCTGTCGAATGTGCTGAGCATGGAGCAAATAGTGCAATCTATACTCCATATCAAACACAGAAGATTAGATTTGATGGCTAAGATTGACAAAGAAATTTATACTAAAGCTGAATGGCACAAGATACGTGAAAAACGTAGAAGAGAAAAAGAAGCTAAACAACTTTATATTCCAGAACATTCAGGAGAGTACTTTGTATTATGTTTGAAGCATGGTAAAAAGTACTCTGCTGAATACGTAAATCGTTTATACCGAATGGTCAAACGACACACAACTGTTGATTATAAATTTGCATGTATGACTGAAGACCCAAAAGGTTTAGATAAAGATATTATTGTTATACCAACACCAAGTGGTTTACCAGGATGGTGGAACAAACCTTATATGTATAATAGAGATTTACCAATCAAAGGAACAATACTTTATATGGATTTAGATGTTGTTATTGCAAACAACATAGATAGACTGTTTCAATTTCAACCCGGACATTGGTGTACAGTAAGAGACTTTACAAGATGTATGCGTCCTGGCTGGCAACAATATAATAGTAGTGTGGTAAGATTTCAAACAGGACAACTTGGACATCTATGGGATAAGTTTATTGAAGATCCGCAAGCAATACAAAAACAATATTTCGGTGATCAAGATTACTTGTACCATGAATCAGTTAAGCAAGGTAAACAAGCAAGACTGTTTCCTGATGAATGGATTATGAGTTGGAAATGGGAAATTAGATCTAGTAGAACATTTGCAACTGGTGGCACAAAAGGTAATAGAAAATTAGAACATATAGAAAATGTTCGCCCCAGACCAGAGACATGTATCTGTGTTTTTCATGGAGATCCTAATCCTGAAAATTGCGAAGACCCTTGGGTCAAAGAGAACTGGCTATGAAATTAACAGTAATTGATGTAGAACATTATACAGATAGTCTGTTTAGAATAAGAACAGAACGACCTGCTACTTATAAATTTGTTGCAGGGGAATTCGTAATGATAGGACTTGACAACTGGTCAGAAAAGTTACAAAGAAATAAACCAATAATGAGAGCATATAGTTTTACAAGTGGGCCTTATGATGAATACTTAGAGTTCTATAGTATTAAAGTACAAGACGGTCCACTTACAAGCAAACTACAGCATATCAAAGTAGGCGATGATCTAATAGTAGGAGAAAAGCCTACAGGCACTCTTACACTTAATAATTTGGCACTAGGCGGTAACTTATGGCTGTTAGCTACGGGCACCGGCATAGCCCCCTTTATTTCGCTTCTAAGAGACCCTACAACGTATGATTACTTTGATCAGATACATGTATATTGGAGTGTGCGTAAAGCAGAAGAACTACAAGCATGGGATAGTTTCCTACAAGAACAAGGTATAAAATATACAGCAATAGTTACACAGGATACAAATTGGACTGGACATAACAAAAGAATTACACAGTTTATAAGTGCAGGACAAATAGTGCCTAATTTAGAAACAAGTGAACATAAGATTATGATTTGTGGTAATTTAGACTTTAATAAAGAAGTAGCAACTATGTTTGATAGTTGGGGATTTAAAGAAGGTACTAACAAAGAAGCAGGAACATTTGTACAAGAGAAAGCGTTTGTAGGTTGACAAACTTTAAGAAACGTGTTAAACTTGCTATACAATGGTACAAACAATTACGACAACACCCACACTATGCATGGTACAACTGTGTACAGTGGGCATGGTCAAACTCAGGCACACACGAACTTGACGGTTCGTACAGAAAATGGTAACTTATGGATCTTAAATTTACAACAGCAGGAGACTTTTTGAAACAACAAGAAGATATTCAGCGTATTGGTTTTGCATGCAAATACATGCACCCTGATCAGACGCAGAAGAAGAAACTACTAGAAGAAATTCAACGCCCACTAAATACTCGTAGTACAACTGTACAGTGGCTCAACAGACAGACCCGTGATGTTGCTGAAGAACGATTGTGGGATATTATGGTTCACAATATACAGAGTTATTGGAACCTTATTAACTATATAGGAGGACTACCAAATGAATTACGAATGGTTAGGTTGGGAAGTGACGTCCTACCTGTTTATACTCAGTCTGATTGGAGTTACTTCTGGCGCAAGCCTGATGTACGAAAATATTGCGAGACCAACTTCGCTAACGTCGGCGCAAAGGCTCGTGAACTTGATGTTAGGTTGTCTATGCATCCTGGTCAGTTTACTGTACTTGCGTCAGATAATCCTGACATCGTAGAACGTAGTATAGAGGAGTTTGAATATCATGTTGATTGCATCAGATGGATGGGCTATGGCCAATCGTTCCAAGACTTCAAGTGTAATGTCCATATATCAGGCAGACAAGGTCCAGCCGGTATCAAACACGCAGTTAACAACAGACTTTCTCCAGAAGCGAGAAACACGATTACGATCGAGAACGACGAGAACAAATGGGGCCTCGACGCAAGCCTCGAACTTGTTGACACCTGCGCACTCGTACTTGACATACACCATCACTGGTGCCGTGAAGGTGAATACATACAGCCCACCGACGATAGATTTGCTCGCGTGATAGACAGCTGGCGTGGTGTGCGTCCAGCAATACATTATTCATACAGTCGCAATGAAGCATTGCCCGAAGGCTTTGCACACGACACTATGCCCGATATGCCTGCACTACTAGAGTCAGGTTACAAGAAAGCAAAACTACGAGCGCACAGCGACTACTATCCCAACCAACTTGTCAATGACTATGCATTGTCATTCTTACCCTACGCAGATATTATGTGTGAATCCAAATGTAAGAACCTAGCCAGTATCGCTCTACATAAATACAATACGGAGAAGAAGAATGAGTTATCTAAACAAAATGTACGGACGCAACGCACAGCAAGCCCAATCCTCGAACACATCGGATAAAAATCCTAATCGTGTAAGTGGCGGATTAAAAGGCCAAGGCGTAGACCATATAGTAATGGTTAGTGAAGATGGAGCAGAAAACCAAATTCCTACACAACGCTATGTACAAAGTTTAGAAGACCAAATCCGTAAACAAAGAACAGCTATTACAGTTTTAGAACGTAAACTAGCAAGGCAAACAAAAACATTAGAAAGTTTAGACGCTTTCGTGAGGAGTAAAAGATAATGTATATAGACAGTGGTAAAGACTTAAAAGTTGATAAGATTGTAAGCCCACGCCCGGATAAACCAGGTGCAGGAGCAAACATGAGAACACAAGTTCCTGTAAAGCAATCAACAAAATTAAAAACATCACAAGTAGCAATGAAAACAGCAGGTGCTGTTACAGCTAACGGAGAGAAATATGCTTAAATCATGGATCGATGCAAGAATGAAAGAACGCACATCTTGGGACGGAGCGGCTCTTATTGTATTAGGACTTATGGTATTGTTTTTAGCACCATTAGCTAAAATAGCGGCAGGACTTGCTATTGCATACGGTGCTTGGACTGTCTGGAAGAAAGACTAATAATGAATATTTGTACACTCACTGAATCAGCTAAGACGCAAATTGATACTATTTGTAAAGAAAATAATGCCATTGCTGTTACCTTAAATATGAAAGGTGGCGGATGTGCTGGTTTTGAGTATGACTGGGGTACAATTAGTGATGCACAAGAAATAGAAGAAGGCGATGAAATAATTGCTACACCAGGTGGTAATAATTTTATTATAGGTTCACATAGTATTATGTTTATGATAGGTACTGTTGTAGACTACAAAAAAGACATTATGGGATCTATGTTTGATATAACTAATCCTAATGCACACAGCTCATGTGGATGCGGAGTAAGCGTCAACTTTGACATGGATAAATTGAATATTCCGGTTGAAACAGCCTAAAGTTTACTAATAGGTATATTACTACTAGCAGGTAAATCCCACATCTGTTTCTTTTCTACGCCCTTTTTCTGGGCAAAAACCTTAGCATCACAATTTTCACACACATGAAAATAATTGTTACTTAACCGTTTAGGATCCATACTACTCCTAAGCCGTTTAAACACATTATCACAGCTATCACACTTAAATACAGCAACAGTTTGACTTCGCTTATATGTATGTTCTGCACCTAGTTTGCTTTTACGTATATGTGTTGTTTTTTTAGTGTATTCTTTTATGAACATACTGTATTTACATTAAGATTATAAAAGCAAACGATAAATATGTTATAGCAATGGTAATTTACCAACTTTGGAGCAAATAAATGGCAAAACAAGATGTAAACATTGGTGTTGAAGGTAATGACGGCACCGGCGATAGTATTAGAGAATCCTTCCGTAAAGTAAACGAAAATTTCCAAGAACTGTATGCAGTATTTGGACAAGGTGGACAAATTGGATTCACAACACTAGGTGATACTCCTGATACACTAGAAGGTAGTAAGATTTTAACTACTAACACAGCAGGAACAGCAATCATTTACAGCACTATTGGCAGTGATACTGATTTAGGAAATCAAACTGATAGTGTTACTGTTGACACAACTAGTGTTCCAGGTAAGATTATATTATCAACTACATTTAGTGCCATAGTCGACGACAACGTTGCTCCAGGATTTGGCGCTCATGTTGACGGCGGTGGATTTGCATTAGCCGGAGTAGCTATTACTGAAAGTGCAGCTAACAGTTTAAACAACCAACCTGGTAAAACAACTAATTATACCATTGATGATCTTGTTATAACAAGAGGATATGCTGATAGACGTTACATTACAAGTGGACTTCCAATAAGAATTGCGGCTGAGCCTGCAACAAATACTCAGTATATTAAAACAATTAATTCGTATGTTGATGGAAACTTGTTTATCAACGGACATGGATACGACAGTGGTGCTAACGGTACGGCATTTATCTTCCAAGCAGAAGATACTGATCCAACAAATCTAGTAAGTGGAACAACATATTACATAAGATATGCAACAGATGATCAACTTTCTGTGTTTGCAACAGCTGAAGAAGCTGTAACAGAATCAGTAACAGAAGCAGCTGCAAACAAAATTAGTGTATCTGGTACTATTGCATCTGCTGATACGCACACTATTACTGATGCTGGTTTCGATAGCACACTAGAAGGAAACTTCTTAAAAGACGTAGGTATGCCGAGAGAAAGTATTGTTAGACGTCAAGGCGATAATATGGCAGGTGATCTTTTCTTAAGTGACCATCCAGGTGATTTAAAAGGTCAAGGCGCTCCTAACGGTCCAGAAGATTTACAAGCAGCAACAAAATTCTATGTTGACAATACAGCATATAGTTCACCAGAAGTATTAAGCGTTAGTACAATCGGTGATGATACAATGCAAGGTGTTCCTAACGGAAAAGAAGGTACTTCGGATATCTATGCATTTAAAACAATTAATGCAGCAGCACGTAGAGCAGAAGAATTAATTAAAACAGCACCTGAAGAGCCAGGACCATATTTCCAAACACTAGCACACACAACTGGTGGCACAACAACAGATTGTGTAGTAGATACTCAAGGCGTAGAAAACGGCGTTGCTCCTATAACAAATACAACTCTAAAATTAAATAAAGACTTTTTGATAGCTGAAACATCTGCTTATATAAGATTTACATATCCTGACTTTACATACAACGTAGATACATGTAAAAGAGATTTAGGTTTAATTATTGATAGTTTAAGGATTGACGCTAACAGAGGAAATAATGCTAACAGTTTAACAAGAACAGCTGCTGAAAGATATTATTCAAGTGTAAGTGGTAGAATTGCAATTACTACACAAATAAAACAAACCAAAGACGGATTTAGATTCTTAGGCGAACTTATAAATGATGCAGTATTACAAAATGCAAAATTAAATACAAAGCCGTTGTTGTCAACTAATGATGGATTAACAGCATATGATGGAACAAATCCTGCACAAGCAAAGACACAAAGTGATCACGGATTAAAAGACGGAAACATTATTCAATTCTTTGATGTAAGTGGCGGACAAGCATCTATAAACGGAGAATTTATATATGTTAAAGTAATTGATGCAACTACTATAGAATTATTTGCAGATGTTGAATTAACTACACCGTTTGACAATCAGTTGTTTGGAAGTTATGGTGGAGTTGGTAGTTTCGGATTACGTTACCAAACTAAATTCCAACAAGACACAACAGGTACACAAGTAAGTGACGGCTCAGGTGGCGGAGCAGAACCAAATACAGCAGCAGGCATTGCTAACAATGTTGTACTATTAAATAATATTATTGAAAACGGAATCGATGTAGGCGCTGATATTGTTTACGGTAGTAGATATTTCTTAACTGTTGATAATAACTCAAGTGGATTTATTGATCAAACAAATCCAGACAACGTAGATGCATTACCAGGTAAAGTTATCAAAGGTAAACGTTCAGGTGCTGTTGGTAGAATTATTACATTTAGTCAAACTACAAATGAAACAACTTTCTTTATGCAGTTGCTTGAACCAAAAGAATTTGATGCAACACAAGATAACGCAACACAAGCACCAGGCGAAGAACTTGAAATGGGTAACTTTGTTAAAGCAAAACAAGTTACAATTAGAGTTGAGTCAGGTATATATGAAGAAGACTATCCTATTAGACTTCCTAACAACGTATCACTTAAAGGTGATGAATTTAGACGAGTAATTATACGTCCAAAAAATCGTGTATCACAAAGTAAATGGGCACAGACTTATTTTTATAGAGATAAAGAATTTGATGGAAATACTTTACTTACAACTGGTACACCTTTTACTAACCAGTCAGGGGAAGTAACAGGATTCTTTGGTTTCAACTATCTTACAACTAACACAAGAGCTATAAATGTAGGTTCAGATGTTAACAACCTTGGAAAATATAATAAAGCTGCAAGTATTATAAAATCAAATAAAGAATTTATAATTGATGAAGTTATTGCATTTATTAATGCTACATTTGTTAATACAGGCTTTACATACGATGAAGCAAAATGTAGACGAGACAGTGCAATTATTTTAGAAGGTGCTGGTTTTGATATTGCATTTGGTACAAACTATAATGCTGTAACAAACGGACTTGCATATCAAAGAGCAAACAGTGCATATGTACTAAGTGATCAGTTTAACGCTACAATAGGTGCTATTACATTCTTAAGAGATGCGGCACAAACACTAGCAACAAATGGTGGTGGAGATGCAACTACAAATACTAGACTACTTGCTTACTTTAATGAAATTATAGACATTGCGACAAATGGTGTTGTAAGCACAGATACAAGTGCAGACGCACTAGTATTTCCAGTGCCAGGTGCATTACCTACAACTGATGCCAATGATGCCGCTTTACACTTACAAGCAAATAGAGATTTCTTAGCAGCAGAAGTTGTTGCATTTGTAAATGCTAATACTCCTCCAGCAGGATACGATCAAGCAAAATGTTTGCGTGATGCAAAATATCTTGTTGATGCATTAACATACGATATTTTATATGGTGGTAACTATGCGTCAAGAATAGTTGCTGAAAGTTATTTTGAAGGTGCTGTGGCACAACTTCCTGTAGCACAGCAAGCTAAGACAGTAGACTCATATACACATATTAGCACAGTTATTGGCAATGTAGTGCAAGGTGTTAGTGTTACACCAACTACTGGTAACGTAGAAGTACAAGACACATCAAATGCTAACGCTGGAGCGACAGAAGCAACTCAATTAGATACATTGATTACTATCGTAACTGATGTTATTACAGCAAACGGAATTGGTGGCCTTCCAGCAGAAGTTATGCCTGTTGTAACAAACGAAAGTGCAACTGAACAAGCGGCAAAAGCTGCAATTGATGCAGGCGCGGCGGCAACCATTAATGATGTAATTGACTTTATCGACAACAACTACTTAAACTTTACATACAATGAAGTAAAATGTAGAAGAGACACAGGTTACATTGTTGACGGAGTAATTAAAGACTTACAAAGAGGCGGCAGAGAGTTTGCATTACAAAACCAAGGCGAATATTTTAGTGCGTATGTTGGCGGCGGCTTTGCAGGACAAGAAAACGAAACAGCGGCGGCAATTGGTCATATCAGTACACTGGCTGCACAATTACTAGCAGGTACAGCACCAACAAAAAGTGCAGGAACACAATTTGATCCAGACATTTCGCAAGGAGCAGCAACAACTACATGGGCATCGGGTGTTAGATACACGCAAGGTGACTTTGTTGTAAGAGGCACCGGAGGTGGAGCAAGATATTATAGAACGACTACAACGCATACTTCTTCTGCAGGTGACGAAGTAGTTGAAATAGGAACTGGTAATACTATACTTACTGACGAAAAATGGATTGAAGTCACTAGAGATATATCACTAGTTGGACAGTTAATTGATATTGTACAATATCCTTTAGAAAATCCAAGTTTATTTAATCCTCCAAAACGCAATGATGAAATGGATGTGTTCTTAATGGACGATGCAACTATCGTTCGTAATGTAACAGTGCAAGGACACGGCGGCTTTATGTGTGTGCTTGATCCAGACGGTCAGGTATTAACAAAATCACCTTATATTCAAACAGCTTCAAGTTTCTCTTTAAGTGCAAACAAGAAGGCATTTAGAGGCGGAATGTATGTTGATGCATATTGTGGTAACATACCGATGCGTATTATTGGAAACAGCGGAAATTCAACAGACGTTAGTATAAGTGGTGGTAATGTAACTTTAAGTGCATTTGCTATAGCAGTAGAAAGTTTAGATGTGGGCGGAGAACCACAAGGTTTAAAACTACGTTTACCGCAACTGCCAGCACCATTCTATTATGAAGGAATACGTTATCAAGTAAATGCTATATCAAATTATGATAGTGGAACTGGTAGAGCAATATTATATTTAGATCCGAAAAGTAATAGTACACTTGGATACAATAAAACAGGAACTGATTTACCTGGAGCAGTTGGACATGATGCACAAGACGTAGTGCAAGATATTTTCTTACAAACAGCTGGTAACAGATCAATACTAGGAAACGACTTTACACAGATCAACGACCTAGGTTACGGACTTGTTACTAACAACGGTGCGTTCTCTGAGATGGTTAGTATGTTTACATACTACACACATGCGGCATACTATGCAGCTAACGGTTCAGAGATTAGATCACTAAACGGTTCAAACGGTTATGGTAACTTTGGTTTAGTTGCTGAAGGTGCTGATCCAAACGAGATTCCAGATCAGGTTACTACACTAAGAGACACTAACCAGTCAGTAAAATCGTTTACATATGCAACAGGTGGATTTACTAATGCACTAGCAGATACAAGTTTCACAGCATATGACTTTAGAGAAAGACCGCTAAAAAATAGTTTTGTTTTTATTGACCATCCAACAGCAGGTCCATTAAACTATAAAATTACTAATATAACAAATTTATCTACACCAAACAACGACGGTGATTCAGGAGCGGAAGGTTCTCCAGTTGCAACTGGTATTAATGCACTTGATGCAACAATTGGTGGAGGAAACGGATTCACAGGAACACCACCGAGCGGTAGTGGAATATTTACAAACGTTTTACAAAAATCAGCTTCAGGTACAGGAACAGGTGCAAAATTTAATGTAACTCTAGTTTCAGGAACACCTACCATAACACTTGCAAATAGCGGGACATTGTTTGCTATCAATGACGATATTGTTATCAGTGGTGCAGACATTGGCGGTATTGATGTAACAAACGACCTTACTGTTAAAGCAAGTTTAGTTTACGAAACAACAGCAGGCACATTCAGTAATGATATTTACAGACTAACAATTCAAGAAGGGTCAAGCAACAACGACTTCTTTCCGGACTTACAAGAAGCACTCGCACATGATAGTATTGTAGAATATAGACACGGCGAAACATTACTCTTTGAAGGTGTTGCAAGTCAGGCCATAACTGAGCGTCCAAGCACAGCTATAAACTTTGACGAAAGTGATCTAACAACTTATCGTAGTACAGGATTTACTGCAAAAGATGATCAAAACTTAGACTTAACTAGTACACAAATTAAAGCAGTGTTTGATACTGACTTTAAATATCTTCAAATAACATTAGATCCTTTAACCAACACTACAAATGCAAGTTTAGTTGGTGGTAGTGGAACAATGGGTGCAGCAACAACAGATACATATTTGTCTATTAATGCACTTAGTGCATCTGAAGCAACCAGAGTTGTTCAAGATGCTACAAATGCTAGTACACAAGTAATTAAGAATCCAGGTGATGCTGGTTATACTGGCGGTATGATATTTACATACGGTTCAAGAACACTACAAGTAATTGAATACGGAGCTGTATATACAGGAACAGTAACAACATTAACTGTAGACGGCGGCACAAATGAAGTAACTATTAATACTAGTGCGGCACACAACTTAATAAACGGTAACAAGATTCTCTTTACAGGATTACAAGGAACTACGCAACTTAACGGTGTAGAAAAATGGGTAGGTGATGCTACATCTAATGAGTTTGTATTATACAATGATTCAGGATTAACAACGCCAACTGACGGTAGTACATTTGGTACATACGTTGGCAGCACAGGAACTTGGACTAAAACAGATACTCCTTACTACATTAAAACACAGGCTATTACAGCAAATGATGTAACTGGTAATACTAATAACGACATTGGTACTATTACTACAGCAAGAGATGTTTATGCAGGTATAATTAATGGAACTACAGCAGAAATTACTATTGCTATTTCGTTACTACGTGCAACAGGACACGACTTTACAGAAATTGGCACAGGTGGATTTAACACAAGTAACTATCCAAATGTGTTGTTAGGCGAACCACTTGGCGGCGCATCTGCAAAAGCAGGTTATTATACTGACGCTGATAATGCAGCTACTTCGCAAGTTTGGGAACGTAGAAAAGGTAGAGTATTCTTTATTACTTCAGACAACGATGGCTTCTTCAGAGTTGGTAAGTATTTTGTTGTAGATCAAAGCACAGGATCTATTACATTCGCAGGTGAAGTTGGTATTTCAAGAGCTGCTTCACTAGGTTTTAAAGAAGGTGTTACAATTGATGAATTCTCAAATGATGAATTATTTACAGATTTATCAGATACAGCAGTTCCAACAGAAAAAGCTATTGCAAACTATGTCAGTAGACGTTTAGGACATGACACCACAGCACAACTTACAGGTTCTAATAGAATTGCTCCAGGCTTTATGGCACTGAATGGGTCAACTGCTATGGAAGGCACAATGGATATGAGTAGTAATAAAATTGCTAACTTATTGGATCCAACTGATGCTAACGATGCTGTTACCAAAGACTTCTTAGATCAAGCTGTATCAGCTTATGACGAATTTGAAGATCTTAGAAACGTTAATAAGTCTATTGCAAGTGCGCCTAATAAAACAAAACAATTAATTACTTACTCAGGTGTAAGAAGAATTGTTGTAGAACCTGAGTCAAGTACATTATATGATCCTACTAGTGCAAACAAGGCACTTACAGGAGCAGGTGGTGCAACTGGTACACTTATTGCTAGAGAATCACGCTTTGATAAAGTACTTAATCAAAATGTTGTTATACTTACATATACTCCAGGTGCAACAGACTTTAGTGGTTTAGGTTCAGTAGTACAAACTAGTCCAAGTGTATCGAGTGCAATATTAGAAGCACCGGTTGATGAAATTGTTAATGCAGTTGAAAGCACAGCAAGTGATATTAATTTAACTGTTACTAGAGGTGCTTCGAATACAGAATTTGATTTGCAAATTGAAGCACAAGCAATATTAAATGCAGATGTGAACGATGCGGCAGCGATTGATCAAAGCAAGCTAAACATGACTGCTGCTTCAACAAGATCAGATGCAACAGGTATTACACAGGCAGATTTAGGACTTGCGAGTTTTGATGATGATGACTTTACTGTAACAGATGGTTGGGTAACTATAAAAGCAAATGAAATTGATTTAGCAGACTTACCGGTTTTAACACAATATCAAATGTTTGGTAGAACTACAAATAGTAGTGGTAGCCCAGAGATTGACACTTATGCAAATGTCATTGACAAAGGTCTAGGACTTGCAGATGGAGATTTTGGTGCGGCACTAGCATATGGTAATCCAGTTAACGATCCAGGACAAGCTCTAATTAAAACTGGCGCTGGTGCATATAGTGTAAGTGAAATTGCATACAATAACGAAGCAACAAGTATTGCCAAGCGCAGAAGCGATGGTAGTTTACAAGCAACATCATTTATTATTGGTGGATCAGCAACTAATGTAGTATTAAGTGAAAGTTCAAACACTTTAACCTTTAGTACTCCTGAAGGTGGAACAATACTTACAGCAATTGGATCAACTAAACCATCAATAGAAACAGGTGGTGCAATTAATGTTGGTGACATGCCAAGTGTAGTTGAAAGCCAATTCCATAAAGATTCACCATACGGAACAGTTGGCGGGGCTGGCGGCGGCACAACAGAAACATCAAGTATTGCAGCAAGATGGACTTACACAAGTTTCATCGAAGCACCAAACGAACAAGGTTCAAGTGGTACAGGTATTGGTCTAGGAAGTAATACAGGATTTGCCGATGGTGGCGCTGACGTTATTACTTTTGTAACTGACGGCGCTGTACAAGGTAAAATTAGCTCAGATGGATTTACTGGTGATGTTGTCGGTGATGTTACTGGTACAGCAACAAATGCAAACAATATTAATGTTGACGAAAAGAACGACGATGTAAACTATCAATTGTTGTTTAGTGCTAATCAAGGTGCTGGATATCAACGTCCATATATTGATAGTAATGCTACACATGCAATGTATAATCCAAGTACACATACGTTAACAGTTGGAAATATTTCTACAGGTGCAGCAACTACTACAGGTACAATTACTGGTAGATGGAGTCTAACAGCAAGCTCACGCTTTGAAGCAACATATGCTGACTTGGCTGAGTACTACGAAGGCGATACTGAATATGCTGTTGGAACAGTTCTTGTATTTGGTGGAGACAAAGAAGTTACACAAAGTACAGAACATCGTTCAACAAGAGTAGCCGGAGTTGTAAGTGATCAAAGTGCTTACACAATGAACCAAGAATGTCAAGGTATAAAAACACTTACAGCATTACAAGGTAAAGTTCCTGTAAATGTAATTGGTGCTGTTGCTAAAGGTGATATGTTAGTAGCAAGTTCAATTCCAGGTTATGCTGTTGTTGATAACGATCCTAAAGTAGGAAGTGTAATTGGTAAAGCAATTGGAACTAAAGACGATACAGAACGTGGCACAGTCCATGCTGTTGTAGGAAGAGTATAATGAATAAAATAAATACATATAGCGAGGAACAAAATGGCCAATAGATATCCTTTAGTAGTCGATACATCCGACAATAATCAAATTAAAGAAATACCCAGCGGCGACAACTTATTGCTTACTGGTAATAGTATTACAGGGGTTGTAGATATTACAGCGTCAGGAAGTATTTCAGGTGCAGATGTAAATATCACAGGTGACTTAACATACAAAGGAACAGTACTTAACACTATAGCAAGCACAGGAGCATACAGTGATCTAACTGGTGCACCAACATTGCTTAGTCAATTTGCAAATGATCTAAATTTTAGATCCAATGGTGATAATATAAGTGTGTTTACTAATGATGCAGGATACTTAACAACTGTATCATTTAATGATTTAACTGGCAAACCTACAACACTAGGTGGTTACGGTATTATAGATGCGGCAAGTAGTGTACAAGGTTCGTTAGCAACATCGGCACTACAGCCTGGAGCAAATATTTCAACACTAAACAACGACAGTGGATTTGTTACACTTACACAATTAACTGACGGAACTGTTACTGTAGATGTAAACAACTCCGGAGACTTAGTTGGTAGTGTGTTTGCAGATGATTCAACTATGATGATTGACAGCATATTAGCCGCAGTAAATCTAGATGGAACAATTAGAGGTAATGTTGTACCTAATGCTAACCAACATAATACATGGAACTTAGGTACAGACGCAGTAAGATTTAAAGATGCTTATTTTGCAGGAAATGTTAGTGGCACGATTGTTGCAACAACAGATACTCCGCCAACAGCAAATGGTGATCCTGGTGACACAGGCGAAATAAGATATGATGACAATTACTTGTATATAAAAACAGCATCTGGTTGGAAACGAACAGCATTAAGCGGAATAGTTTAACGGAGATAACAAATGGCGATAACTAGAATAAATGTAGGAACACTAGCAAACGATGGAACAGGTGATGACCTAAGACAAGCGTTTGTAAAAGTCAACAACAACTTTGATGACTTAGATGCAAGGACAGAAGGACAAGCAACAGCTGACAATTTAGGTTCAGGTACTGGAATATTTTATTCTAAAGAAGCTGGTGTTATAGGATTAAAAAGTTTAGTTTCCGGAACAAACATTCAAATAACCAACGACGCAGATACTGTTACAATTAGCAATACCGGAACTATTATACTACAAGGTTCAACTGGTACAGGATCTATTGCAGGGGCAAATAGAACACTACTAGTAACCGGTGGAGATAATATTACTACTACTGCATCAAGCAATAGTATTACAGTTAATATCGATCCTTCAGGATTAGTACTAAGTGACACTGCTCCGCAACTAGGCGGACCACTTAATGCAGATAATAATAATATTGTTGATATAGGCATACTTACAGCGAACACAATAACAGGTGCCTTAACAGGTACCGTTGATGGCATAAACATAACTTCACTATATAACAGCTTAGGTAATGTTTTAGGATTTGATTATGGTACAATAGTAGTAAACGTAACTAATGCGTTAGACTTTTTTGTATCACAACAATCAATAAATTATGGAACAATAGTTTCACCAGGTAGCACAGGCTCAGACTTTGGAGCAATAGTATAGCGATAAATATGCTATATAAGGAAATAATATATGGCAAACTATTGGAATAAAAATTCAGGTGACATACTTCTTACACTAGAAGAGCAAGTAACTATTGCACCATTTGAGTTACCATTATCAGAATCTAATGCAACTGTTAAAATTATTAGCGGTGAGTTGCCTGGTGGTTTATATTTAGACGGTACTTCTTTGCGAGGTACACCAAGAGAAGTTTCAAAAGAAACTACAAGTACATTTGTAATACGTGCAACATATAATAATCAAATAAGTGATAGAACTTTTAAGATTGTTGTATTAGGGGCAGATAACCCTCAGTGGCAAACACCAGCAGGCCAACTAGCAATAGGTAACAACAATACTTATTTCATTTTAGATAGTGCGCCTATTGATTTTCAACTACAAGTAATTGATACTGATACTGAAGCAGGTCAAGTATTAGAATATTTTATAGGAAGTAGAGGAGGCACATTACCTCCTGGAATAAAACTAACACCAGATGGTCGTTTAGTAGGAATAGTTGATCCAGTGAGAGCAATTGAACTTGCCACAGCAACTGGTAAGTATGACGAAGTTGGTTTTGATCAAGATGCAAAGGCAGGATTTGACTGGAGCGTTCCGGATAACAACGGATTTGATAGTTTTTATTATGATATTACTACTTACGATTTAAGTACTCCAACTAGGTCTCCAAGAAAATTAAACCGTTATTATGAATTTACTGTAAGTGTTAGTGATGGCGATTCAATTGCTGATCGTACATTTACAATTTATGTAGTTGGTGATGATTTCCTTCGTTCAGACAACACAATTATGCAAGTTGGCACTGGGACATTCCAAGCAGATATTTCACACATTAGAGTACCAATATGGATCACTCCAAGTGATTTTGGATATAGACGTGCTAATAACTATGTAACTCTTATATTAGATATAATTGATCCAAATACACTAAGTGGTGTTGTTAGTTATTATTTAAAAACAACAAATGATGACGGCACACCTAGTATACTTCCTCCAGGATTAGAACTAGATGCAACCACAGGAGAAATTGCAGGGCGTGTTCCTTATCAGCCAGCTGTTACAAAAGAATATAATTTTACGATAGCTGCACAGCGAATAGGTTATGATGTTGACAGAGTACAACTTTTAAAATTTGCAAAAGAACAAGCTAATCAAGGTCTATCACAGGTTAAAGTTAATAAATTCGATACTCAGTACTTAGAATATATTCCGGGAAGAGAGTTTACATACCTTGGAAGAACATATGAAGTATTAAATGTATTATCTACAATTAGTTCAGAGTTTGATATATTAAACTTAACAACACCATTGTTAGATACTATACCTAAAGCAGCAACTGTAAATTTAGGTACTATAACACTATCTGGTCAAGAAGTAGCTACAAGTAAAAAGAAATTTAGTGTAAAACTATTAGGTGAAATTGATAGTACAATTAAATGGAATACATTAGCAGACTTTGGTAACTTTAGTGCAAACTATATTAGTACACTTTCAGTAAGTGCTACTACTACAGTACCTAATGGAACTTTACTTTACACAATAAAATCAGGACAATTACCTCCTGGACTATCTCTATCATTGGACGGAGAAATAATTGGAAAAGTAACCAGCTTCGGACAACCTGGAAATCCAGGGTTAACAATTTACGATTCAGGAAATTTTAAACTTGATCAAAATGAAACTAGGTTTGATAGAACATATAAATTTACTATTACAGCACAAGACCAATTTGGATTTAGCGCAATTGATAGAGAATTTACTATTACTCTTGCAGACCCTGATAATAAACTATACAGTAACTTATACATGGCACCGATGATGACTCCAGAAAAACGCAGAAGTTATGCTGATATTATCAACAACAGTTCTATTTTTACACCTGAAACATTATATCGACCTAATGATCCTAACTTTGGATTACAAAGTACTATTAAAATGTTACTATATCCAGGAATTGAAGCGAAACATATCAGAGAATTTGTAAGTAGTTTATCACAAAATACAAAACGCAAAAGATATCATTTAGGAAAAATAAAAACAGCAGTTGCTAAAACTCCTGGCACACAAAGAGTTATATACGAAATAGTTTATTTAGAAGTTATAGATCCTCAAGTATCACAAAAACCTATAAAAACTAAAAAGAAAATTAAGATAGCAAATAAAGATAAAATATTAATAAACAGTACTAAGTATACAACGACTGATGATTTATACGATAACGATCTTTATAAACTTTCAATAGGCACTAGACAAGAAACTACTGATGTAGTATATAAATTTGGCGATGACTTAAAAGTTAAAAAGCGTGATAGTGTTTTTATTAAATCGCAAAATATCACAACAAATGATATCCCTATTAGAGTAGCACCTGACTTTGATGTATTAAGTAGATCTAACTATCCTTTAGCTGTACCATTTACTCCGGGAGTATTAGTAAGTCGTAAACTAAGACCAGATCCGGAAAATACTGTTACAGTAGACTTGGAAGCTATAACTGTAGACGGATCTCAAGACACAACTAGATATAATAGTGCAACTGATCATATGAAAGATAACATTAAGGCAATAGGTGAAACTGAAAAGAATTTTATGCCGTTGTGGATGAGAAGTAGTCAAGTTAATCGAATAGCTGAACTAGGCATGATAAATGCAATACCATTGTGTTATTGTAAGCCCGGTACAAGTGCAACTGTAGCTAATAAACTAAATCTAGAAAACATAGACTTTTCTGTGTTTGACTTTGATATTGACCGGGTATTAATTGATAGTTCAGAAGGCGTAGCAGACGAACAATATATAGTATTCGCAAATTACGAGTACAACGTATAACAATGATAAATATAATGCAGGAGAAATAAATATGGCCAGTACAATTACAACAGTTGGGTTTGATGAAACTTACCCAGTAGCAGGACAAGATAACGATAGTCAAGGCTTTCGTACAAACTTTACAGTTACAAAAACAGGTTTAGAACAAGCAGCAACCGAAATTACATCATTACAAAGTAGCACAGCAAAATTAAATGCTGACAACGATTTTAACGGTAGTAAAATACAAGAAGCTGAATTAATTAAAAATACCGAAACAGTTTATGCAAACGGAGCTGTTGGAACATCACAGAATATCAGTTGGGAATTTGGCCATTACCAAACTGTACAAGTAACTGGTGACGTCACTTTGACTATTGCAGATCTTCCTGTAAGTGGTAAACTAGGTAAAATGCGTTTAGAAATTACAGCTAACGATGTAGCTAGAACAGTAATTTTTGCAGGAGAAGGCGGAGCAACTATGAAAACTGATGCAAACTTTCCTAATCCATTTATAGTTACAAGTTCATCAAATCCTATAATAATTGACTTTTGGACAACTAACGGCGGAATTTCTTTGTTTGCACAAAGTCATGGTGTGTTTACCTAATGTTTAATCCTTTAGTTGATAGCTTTAGTGAACTAAAAGACGCCGAAATTGAAAATAAAATAGTAGAATTACAGCGTAAATATTTTCAGGCAGGCGCTAATCCACAACTACAACAGCAAGTACAAGCTATATTAGAAATGTACAAATTAGAAATGCAAGAACGTAGAGCCAAGAGTTTGAAACAACAAAATCAACAAGATGGCGATAATTCTCTTGACAATCTGATCAATATCAGTTAAAATACATGTATGCTTATGAAAACAGACTCTCTCGGTATCCCGCGATTTACAAATAAAGACTTAGTTGATATGATCTATACAGGTCATGCTGACAAATGTCATGTGGTATTATGCGAAGAATCAGATGATGTAGATAAGTTTAATGAGGCTATGGAAGAACAAGGCTTCGACAAACTACAAAAATATATTCCATTAGATGTAGACGAAAAGACTTTTGACGGTGTATGTCAAAGTGAATGGTTTATGCCTGATGAATACAAAACACTTCCATACGAAAGTTGGATAGCATCACGACTTATGGAAAAACTACAAATAGATAAGATTGACA
>Ga0098049_1000310_pt1 | contig 20099 bp, 32 predicted proteins | sample 13BtaG_FD_92582 | JGI IMG/M metagenome (GOLD analysis project Ga0098049, IMG submission 92582) | Marine viral communities from the Subarctic Pacific Ocean - 13B_ETSP_OMZ_AT15268_CsCl metaG | ecosystem: Environmental > Aquatic > Marine > Oceanic | place: Subarctic Pacific Ocean | collected...
CAGTACAAGGGCAACACTTGCTCCAAGTCCTATCATCATTTTCATAAAGTCTCTTCCAACTAATGGAAACACACTTTTAAATTTATGCTTGCCTGTAAACTGTGCAATAGCAAGTTCACGTCCAGCCAACATACCAACGAACACCCAAGTTGTTGACATAGGTATATCGTTTAGTTCTTTAAAGAAGTACAAACACATCCAATAGAACAAGTCAATTAGCGTTGCACTTCTTACATAACGAGTGTTATGTTTTTCTGGTACAATGTTCTGTATCTTGCCGCCACGTTCTCTAAACATAAAGAACAAGCCTCCTACAAATACAAAACTAATCAACACCATTAGATCCACAGGCACTACTCTTGGAAGGAATACTGCAATGTTGGCCATGTCATGTGACAACCAAGTCCACCACAAGCCTCCTGTTGCAAACCACTGTGCTATACGCCAATAATTTTTGTTCTTCTCTTGTACTGCTACACCTTCGTCAAGTGTTCTACTGACCACATACCATACTCCGTATGCGAACATTGCCGCAATGCCGTAGCCCATGATGCTCTTCATCAACATCTTTTCTAGCACAAAAGTACTTGCAAAAGCACTCAACACTAGAAAGGAGGTTGATACCGGGACACCAAGCCTTGTTAATAATACAAGTATGCCTGGAGCGGCTGCGTGATACCATTGTATTTCTTCCCATGGTATTTTATTAAGTCGACCGTAACTGATGTCACCGCCATTTGTATACCAACCATACCAGAGTGTTGCAAGTAATACTGCACTTGCGGCTCCCCATAAAGTTTTGTAGTTGAATCTCTCATTGTTTGATGCCATCCATGTACCGAGAGTTTGTACTGAATCATTTGCTATCACAGCATATGCTGCGAATAGGAACCCTGTCAGGCTCCATAGGGTGAGTGCGTCCATTAGTTTCTCCTTTGCTTGCCGCTTTTTCCACGGCGCTCACATGTTACGTAGGCTCGACGTTGCCTACCGTTTATTTATTTTACGAAATTATTTGTATTATGTCAACCGGACTCAAAAGAAAAGACACCGAAGTGCCTTTTCCTGCTATGTTTGGTAACAAGGTCTAACTACCTCGTAACAGCCTAGGCTGCTAATTGTATATTTGCTTCTGCAATTATAAAGTTTGTTCGCGGTAACGGCGCTTACATCCCGGTAACTCCACGCTCCTATTAACTACCAGTCGATCCTATTTCGACCCCATCATAAACACATTCCCAGTTTATCAGATCTGTTGCTTAGTGCTATACACTTAGCAGAATGTGTTTATGGTGGAGTCGCCGGGTACCGCCCCCGGGTCCTGTATAGCGTTTGAATTGCTTCAACGTTACAATATTATTTATACACTACTTTTTGTATTGTGTCAACCTAAGATTAAGTCCATAGCAAACTTTTTATCTTCTATTTCTTCAGCCGTTAAGCCTTCTTCTTTCTTTTTAGGTCTAATTGGTTCTAACCATGTGTCTGCTATGTAAGCACGAGGACTAGGTCCTAATTGTATTGTTAGATCATCTGCTTCGATCCACCAGTAATGATCTGAAACTAATGCTGTGCTTAGTATTCCTCTGTATTGAAATACTTCCTTTGCATCAAACTTACCTATATATTCTACAACTTTAACAATCCTGCCTTCGTTGGCTGGATTAACGGAATATATTATTCTTGCTAAATCACCTTGTTGACACTTCATTTTTTACCTTCTTCGTATTTCATTAGTAGAGTATTTAATTGATCTGTTTTAACTAACCAGCCAGCATCATTTACAACAAATACATCTCCTGGTTTATATAGCCAATGATCTCGTTGGGAGCCGTCTGCGGCAACACCCATAACTTCACCTTCCCATTCGCCACTTACTTTAAAGTTTTCGCCTGCTTGATCAATTCTATAATCAATCCACATCATTCTAATATATCAGCGATCTTGTGTGCAAGTTTTCTAAACCACATTTCGTCATGTCCTCTTGTTGTTTCAGCAGCCGTTCCAATTCTAATTCCACTTGTTTCAACAAACGAACGAGGGTCGTTTGGTACACCATTTTTATTAACTGTAATACCGTTTTCTTCTAATAAGTCGGCTGCTTGTCTACCACTGTATTTGCTATCGCTTAGATCCATTAGAATAATATGACTGTCTGTGCCGTTTGTTTGTACTGGCATATCACGCTGTCTAAACACGTCACACATAGCTTTAGCGTTGATTACAACGTCTTTAGCATATTGTTTATACTCAGGTGTATTAGCTTCAATAAAGCACTGTGCCTTTGCGGCAATGATGTGCATCAATGGTCCGCCTTGTGTGCCAGGAAAGATTGCTCCGTTGATACGCTTGGTGTATGATTCATCATTCCAAAGTATAATGCCGCCACGTGGTCCACGCAATGTCTTGTGTGTTGTGCTTGTAATAATATCTGCAATACCGACTGGGCTTGGATATGCTCCACCTGCAATCAATCCACTGTAGTGTGCCATGTCAACTAACAGCAAAGCATCAACTTCAGTAGCAATCTTTCTAAACTCATTCCAATCAATCTCACGTGGATAAGCACTTGCGCCTGCAACAATCATTTTAGGTTTTACTTTTACTGCAATTTCCATAATGTCGGCGTAGTTCAAGTGTCCGTCTGCATCAACACCGTAGGTGTGTGCATCGTATACTTTGCCTGAGATGTTAGGTGGACTGCCATGTGACAAGTGGCCGCCACTTGCTAGATCCATACCGAGGATTGTATCACCTGGTTTAAGGAACGCTTGGTATACTGCTGTGTTGGCATTAGCACCACAGTGTGGTTGTACGTTAGCAAAGTTGCATCCATACAATTCTTTTAGTTGTTCAATTGCTAGTGTTTCAATTTCATCCATGTGTTCACAGCCGTTATAGTAACGCTTACCTGGATAGCCTTCTGCATACTTATTTGTAAACACACTGCCTGACAGTGCCATTACTGCTTTACTCGCAAAGTTCTCACTTGCGATAAGTTCGATAGTACTTGATTGTCTATCTACTTCTTTATCGAGAATAGAATGTATTCTTTGATCCATTTACCAAATTCCTAAGTTTCTGCCGTTACCAGCTATTATGCTAAAACAGGTTACTACATGAAGTAGTATCCAAAAGGTGCGAAAAGCCAGGGCCTTCATTACACTACGTTGAGTGATAGGAAGGAACTCTGGCTTATCTTCGTCGGTTAGCCCTATTGGCATACCTACAGTACGAGCCCATGTTCTGAGCCAGCGGCGTTGTCCGCTCATATTACATACCGTTTTTCTTTTCTTGGATCTCTTTACGGCGCTCTTTAGTGAGCTTGCCTAAATCACCCAATGCTTTTCTAGCTCTAGCGGCTGCTGCCTTTACGCCTTTTTCTTCAAACGTTGCGTGTTCAGCTAGGTAGTTGTTGTACGCTTGTACAATATCGTCGTGATGTGTCATAATTTCTCCTTTCTTATTTTACTATTTTTATTTAATGTACCTACACCTAAGGGGTGTTAGATGTGGGATCGCCTACATTGACGTCTGCGCTGCCTGATGAGGCATGACCACATGTAGCAAGGTCACCTGCGTTTACAACAGCAACTCCGCCAACAAATACATTGTTGGTGTCTGCTACCATAGTTGGACTGGCATGAGCGCCATTCCCGTGACCTGCTACACTATCGCCGTCAACAATGACCAGTTCACTGTTTGCAAAAACAGTAGACTGACTTGGAATTAAATCTCCTCCAGCTGTATCATTGTTTCGACTAATGCCACCCATTAAGTTAAGATGCCAGTTGTTTGTTGTGTATAAGACTTAGCCACACCTTCGTCTGACTTAATTACACACGACACTGCTGACTGCTTAATACTTACAGGTGTGTCTGGGCTTGCTGAGAACATAAAAGGTGCTAAACCTAATCCGTCCTGTGTTTGCACTAGCATCATTGGCTTGTGCATTTTATACATATCATTCTTTTCGTCATCTAATCTTCCGATGACTTCTTCGCCTGATAGTAATTTTAAAGAGACTGTGTCTCCTATTTTATATGGTACTTCTAAAATCATAAAGAATATCCTGTTCCGTTAAACCCTGTGTCTTCGCAATATTTTACTAGGCTGTCATAGCCTCCAATTACTTCGCCGTTAATAATTATTTGAGGTACACTCCTCGCATTTGGTACAGACTCGAGTAAATCTTCTCTTGTCCAACCATCACCTATCATACGTGTTTCATATGTTAGATGTAATTGATTTAACTTTGCTTTTGCTTTAACACAGAAAGGACAGTTATCCTTTGACCATACAATAATACTTGATGATTGGGTCATAATGAAAATCCTTTGAGTGAGTCTTTGCTCACATCTTGTTTAATGCCACCGATAACATACGACTCAACTTCTGTCTCTTGCGGTGCAACTTGCAAGCCTGAGCTAGATAGCCAATGCGTTGTCCACGGTAACGGGTTAGTGTTTACTGGAGCATCGAATATAGTATTCAAGCCCAGTGCTTTTAGTCTACGATTAGCAATATACTCTACGTATTGATGTAAGAGTGTATCGTTTAATCCTATCATCGAGCCATCTTTAAATAGATAATCGGCCCAATCCTTTTCTTCTGCTACGCATTCACGCCACAAGTCATATACTTCATCTTCGCACTCTTTAGCAATCTTAACCATTTCTGGATCGTCTTTGCCTTGAGCCCAAAGTTTAAGAACGTGTGTGCTTAATGCAAGGTGCTGTGCTTCATCTCTAGCAATAAGGCTAATAATTTTAGCACTACCTTCCATTAGTTTTAATTCTCCAAATGCAAATGTACATGCAAAGGAAACATAAAAACGTAAACCTTCAAGAATATTTACCGTGTGCATTGCTAGGTAAAGTTTCTTTTTGACTTCTCGTAAGCTACCTTCGCCTTTGTGATTGTAAGCATCGGCTGCGGCAGTAAATGCATCATAGTGTTTAGTAACACTTTCTGCACGAGCAATAATCTTTTCATCATCAAGGATTGTATCAAACACTTCACTTGGATCAGCATACACATTCTTCATAATGTGCGTATACGAACGTGAGTGAATTGTTTCAAAGAAATCCCAAGTAACAATACATCCTTCTAGTTCAGGCAATGATACATGCGGCAAAAATGCTAGACATGGACCACGTCCTTGTACACTGTCAAGTAATGTTTGATACTTTAAGTTTGATGTAAAGATATGTTTCTGCTCAGGACGAAAGTTAGCAAAGTCTGCACGGTCTTTTTGTAAACTTACTTCTTCAGGCCTCCAAAAATAACCAAGCATAGTCTGGTTAAGTTTATCAAAGACAGGAAACTTAAATGTATCATATCTCTGTGTGTTTTGATCTGCTCCGAAGAACATGTTTTGTTTTGTAAAGTCTACTTTTTCTTTGTTAAAAACTGTTTTTGCCATCTCTCATTCCTTTATGTGCTATTTGATAATACTATCGTTTGTGAAGGTTGTCAACCATTAAATGTTGCATGCCTCACATTCCTCATCATCGCCGTCAAATTCACCCTGCGCTAACGGCGCTTCTTCTTTATCGTCTTCGATCTCACTTGGATCTGTTTTATAATCATATGTGTTTTGGTAGTAACTAGTCTTCCATCCGTACTTGTATGTGTTTAGTAAGTCCTGGATCATTACACTCATTGGTACTTCGTTGTTTTCAAAGTGCGTTGGATTGTAACTCCAGTTACCACTAATTGCTTGATCAAAGAACTTTTGCATTACTGCAACAACATTTATATAACCTTCGTTGCTAGGCATTTCCCATAACAACGTATAGTGATTCTTTAGTGTTTGATACTGTGGAACAATCTGCTTAAGAGGCCCTTTCTTGGACTTCTTAACGGACAAGTAACCTCTAGGTGGTTCGATTCCATTTGTTGCGTTCGACACAACGGAACTACTCTCCGAAGGCATCTGTGCGGACAATGTGCTGTGCCTAAGACCGTGTTCCTTGATGTCGCTACGTAAAGTATCCCAATCATAGTTTAACTCGTTCTCCACTATTGTATCAACATCCTTCTTATATGTATCAATAGGAAGGATTCCATCTGAGTATTTAGTACGGTTAAAGTACTCACAAGCGCCTCGCTCCTGCGCTAAAATGTTGCTGGCTTTAAGCAAATAGTACTGGAATGCTTCTGATAAGTCGTGTACTAATTTCCAAGCATTTGGATCACTATATTGTACTTTGTTACGTGCTAGATAGTGTGCAAGACCAATATAGCCTACACCTAACGAACGTCTTGCTTTTGTGCTTATCTCTGCTGCCTTAATTGGATAACGCTGATAATCAATAATTTCTTCTAATGCTCTAACAGCTAATTCGCATAGTTCTTCTAAGTCATCTAAACTTCTTATAATGCCTACATTAATTGCACTTAGAATACAAAGAGCAATCTCACCTTCTTCGTCATCAATATGTTGTAGTGGCTTAGTCGGTAGTGTAATCTCTTGACATAGGTTGCTCATGTAAACTGGGTCTTTGAACGAGCTGTGTGTATTACAATGATCAACATTCATAATATAAATGCGGCCTGTTTCAGCACGTTCTTTAATCAATGCACTAAACAACTCCATTGCATCAACTTTAGTTTTCTTAATACTTGTAGCACGTTCGTATTTTTCGTATAGCTCTTGGAACACTGCCGGATCGCCAAAGTATGCTTCGTACAAACCCGGAACATCATGTGGCGAGAAAAGAGTTATATCGCCTCCAGATAACAATCTCTCATACATAGTTTTGTTAAGTTGAATCGAATAATCTAACTTACGTACTCTATTGTCTTCTGTACCTTTGTTGTTCTTTAGCACAAGGATGTCTTCAATCTCTTGATGCCAGAACGGAAAGTGTGTAGTAGCACTGCCGCCACGTACACCATTTTGTGTACAACATCTTACAGTTGATTCAAACTTCTTTAAGAAAGGAACGATACCAGTGTGCGCCACTTCGCCGCCACGTATCTTTGCATTGACGCCACGTATCCTACCAGCATTAATGCCAATCCCTGCACGTTGAGCCGTATACCTTCCAATAGCCATATCGCTAGAGAAAATGCTATCAAGAGTATCATCGCTGTCAACCAAAACGCAACTAGCAAACTGACGGACAGGAGTTCTAACACCTGCCATGACTGGTGTTGGGATATTGACTTTAAATAGTGAGGTCGCATCATAGTATCTCCTTACGTAATGCATACGTGTTTCTGCTGGATAATTTGCAAATAGTGTTGCCGCAATCATCATATACATATACTGCGGAGTTTCAAATATTTCACCAGTTGAACGATCCTGTACAAGATACTTGTCAACTACTTGACGCATTCCTGCGTATGTAAAATTTTCATCACGTCTGTGATTTATATAACTGTCGAGACGGGAAATTTCTTCTAGTGTATAACTTTCTAATATCGCAGGATCATATAACCCACGTTCGATATTTGCATTAATAATATTAATAAATGGAACTGCTTCGTACTCGCCGAACACTTGCTTATATAATCCATAAGTCAAAAGTCTCGCTGCGGCATATTGGTAATTAGGATTGTCTAATGAAATAAGATCGTTAGCACTTCTTACTAAAATTTCTTGTATTTCACCTGTACTCATTTTATCGTAAAACTGTAAATTTGCGTTCATTTCAATTTGACTGCTACTTACGCCTGCTAAACCTTCACATGCAAATTCTACTACTTTGTGTATTTTATTAATGTTAATTGATTCTGTGCTGCCATTGCGCTTTACGATGTGAATACCGTTTGACATTCTTTGTTCTCCTATATGTTCCATTTAGTTCAATATTTAGTTTAGTGTTGACATCTTATGATGCATTGCAGGCTGCATATTTGATGGTAATGTTTGCCTTGTTATGCGTAGTTGATTTTCATAACCAATTACTACTTCGTCAACACTTAAAAGGTAGTAGTGGTTGCTTTTTGCTCTATCTATAAAGATATGTATCTCAAATTTTGCCTGGGCAAAACGCTCAGTTAACTGTAGAGAATAACCAATTGCCAGTAGTTTAGCAAATAAACAATAGTGGTTTTCACTTATTAGTTCCCATGGATTGGGCCATGCAGACGGGGTGTAGGGATCAACACAAATATGCTCTGTAGGGATAGTATCGTAAGCATCTATAGCATCCTGTATCGGATCGTTAGATGTCTCTAGGCCCTGCCTAAAGTCATGCCAGACACGAAGTCTATCTTCATAAGTTTTATTAAAGAACATTCAATATATGCTTATGATTTAGATGATAGTCTAAAAGTTATATTTCCGCTGTCTGATATGTTTTTACACTGTACTTGTGCAGTATAGTATCCACCGTTTTGTTGCAGGATAGCTGCAAATTGCAGAGTTGACTCGTATGTGTCATTCCCTGCATAGTCATATTCGTCTGATAGTGTCACGCTGTTATTCTCTCTGTTAATTATTACTGTTAACTCACCAGACCTTGTGTATACGTTCTGCGTTGATTGATAATGGTATTCAACGTGATAGCGTTTGCTTGCTTCAGCGGGTAGTCTAAACAACCCGTTAAAAGTAATGTCCGATGGAACATCAACGTTCTCAGTATATCCATAATCAACAAATGCAGGTCCTTCAACATCTGGTATGTAAGGTTCGCTTACAAAGTAGTTATTGTCTATACTTAAATTATACGTTCTATCAAAGTGATCGTCAAGAGAAATATTGCCTTTTTCTACAAATTTTATTATTGGCCATTCCGCACCTGATGCGTCACCGCCGTTGTTTCCCACGCTTATACCAAACTTGTTGTCTTTTGACATGTTGCGTGTGCCTTCTGTTACTAGTATACCATGTTGATCTATGTCTTCAAAGTAACATCCGTTAATCGTATTGTCAAATGGTGCCTTTTGTCCTGCTTGCCTGTTTAGTCCGAACACAACTGCGCTTACTGATCTATCGAAAGTACACACTTCGATATCATTGTGATGGATAGAGTGATCTGATTTGATACATGTACCTAGTCCTACAAACTCACAATCAGTAATTCTGTTAAACTGTGATTGTATTGCATCACTTTTACTTTTGATCATTAATCCGATATCAGGTGCTGCACCTGTTAAGCGTGGACCAATAAATTTAATGTCTTCTAATCTACTATCTCTTGCACTATTCAATTCTAGCATGATAGTATTAGCAACTGTTTCAGTAACTTTAATTGTAAATCCAGATAGGTTAAGTCCTCTTGAAGAGTCAGCAAATGATAAAATAGGATCTACTACCGGCGTAGTATCTAATACAACGCCATTGTATTGTGTATTACTTGAGATACTTTTAAACATTGTAAAGCCGCCTGCTGATTGAAATACAGTTTTATCACGGCCAGCGCCTTCTAATGTAACGTATGGAGGAATAAACACTGTGCTTGTTAAAACATATGTGCCGGGCTCTACATATAAAACAACTCTGCTTTTTGGATTCTCAAAGTCTGTAGCATTTAGATATAGTTCATAAAGAGCTTTCTGTAACGCGAGTGTGGCATCTTCACCGTCACCAATAACACCAAATGATTTAACACTTACTCTATCATCTAAGCGAGCTGACAAAGACCTACGTACATTTACAACTTCACCTGTTTGTATGTTGCCTTGTCTATATTCGTATGTTTCTGCAAGGTCAAAGAAGTTGTCATGTTCGGTAATAACTTTAGTATTACCTACTGCTGGTGCACCTTCTACTACTGAACCATTACCTATGTAAAGTGATTGTGAATCTACTGCCCATCCTAGCTCGCCACCTGCAAGCTGAGGTAAGCCTGTACCTGAGTCTTCTCGTCCACGTCGGACTTGTATTCTTGATATTTGGATAACTGCCACGTTTTTCTCCTACGCATTTATATTGTATTTATACGATTGGAAAGGTGTAGGGGGACTTGCCCCCTACAGTTTAGTTCTCGCAAGTTCCCCCAAAGCCAAGTTCATCACATGACTGTGGTTCTGCTGGCGATTCAACAAAACACGCCTCTAAGCTATAACCAGGAGGTGGTGCAACTCCGGCCCATGCCCAACACTGTTCATCTCCAGTGACTGGCTCAGGTACGTAATCACGCTTGCTCCATGGTTTTGCATTATAGAAACGGACTGCTGATTTCATACTGCCGGTAGCAGTATAGACATTATCCTTATTGGATATGTAAATCTTTTCCGTTCTTTTGAGGGTGTATGTTGATCCATCTTCGTAGTTTATTACTGTTTGGGCAGACACGGAAGTGGACAAGAGTATCATACCCAACATTGTTGCTAGTTTCATAACTATCTCCTTGTTGGGCCAGTACATGATACAACTGTATACTGACGATTTTATTTATGCTAACCGAGCTCGTGTAAGAGCCAAAGAATGAACAGCATAGGATACATTGCAAGTCCCATAATTATTAAACCTTTAACACTGTATTCTTGTATCTTATCTAACAGTTTCATAATACTGCTCGCATCGCTTCCACCACTCCTGAGCCCAGTCATCAAACTCATCTGGCCATATGTCAAACTGTTGATAATCTAGATCACGTGAACACATAAAGATATGTCCTTCACGTATGTTTGTGCCGTGTACTTCATTGTGTGCTAGAGCATACGCTGTTAGCTGTAGATAGTAGTCATATACCCACTCAGGCTTCTTAGGTTTGTTGGTCTGCTTGAAGTCCATTATACAAGGCTGACCTTTGTATTGTCCTACCAAGTCAGTTGTTCCTGCGTAGATGCCTGGAACATAAAGCGGTACTTCACTGCCCCATATCTCATCTACATCGCCCATAGCTTCGTCACGTATAATACTTGCCATAGCATGTGCTTTCTGCGCATATGGATTGCTTCCACAAGTAGGCCATTCGCCAAACTCGATATAGTCTTCTAAATATTTGTGCATACGTGTACCTACGCCGGCAGCTTCAGTAACAATTTCTTGTGCCTTCTTCTCGCCTACACGTTTGCGCCATGCAATTAAGTGTGATTTATCTTTTGTAGCATCAAGTATAGTTGTTACACTTGCTACTGGTACACCGCCAGGTGCGGCATACTTACGTTTGCCGTTAACTTCGACTCGTTTGAGTCTTTCGTATTTGTACTTTTCTTTAATTAAACTCATAGGTTCTCCACTGTTAACATATACTAACATAATAATTGCTAGTTGTCAAGTAAAGATTAAAGTCCTTTTAGATCAGTTGCTCTTTTTGCCATATCACTTACAACATCGTCATTGCCGTCTGCTGTTGGTGATGACACTTGATCCATTGCATCATCATTGACTGTGATACCTTCTGGATCGAACTTTACTAAGTTTTTGAGTTGTGGAACTGTGTCGTATAATGACTTGAACGACTCGTAGTTAAACTGCGGAACGCCGGCTTTTACCATATAGGTATTCATCTTGTCCCAAGATACTTGAGAACCGGGTTTAAGTGTTTTTAGGATTTGCAGGACTATTCCTGCATTGTCTAATGTTTCAGCTAAACTTTTTTTTTAGATTGCTGTACTGACTCACGCTTTTCACGTCCAGCTTCTTCTTCGCCACCAGTTGCTGCTGCATCTGCTTCAAAGTCATCTGTAGGTAAATCTAAGTCATCTGCTGGTGCTTCTGCATCTACTGTAGGCTCCATTTCCATTTCTGGATCTTCTGCGCCCATTGCATCAACTGGCTCACCTTCACCTGTTAACATGCCAACACCGCTTGTTAATGCTTCACGTGTTGTTTCCATTACACCATACATTGCTTCTAGTGCAGGCTTTACAGAATTAGTAAATGCTTCTGACTGCTCTGAACCCATCTCGTCTCTAATAGCATCTGCTAGTTCAAGCATTGATTCAGTTTGCATTTCTGCTGTGTCTTCCATCCAACCTGTAACACGGTCTACCATGTCTTTGGCTGCCATTACTAATTCAGCTTTGTCTTCTTCGCCTTCAGTTACAATACCTTCTGCTACTACTGCTTGGTCTACATGATCACGTTCTGAAAGTTCAGCGTTTAGTACGTCAAGGAAGAGTTTTGACTTTTGGTGTGCTGCTGAGTTAACTGAATTAAAACTTTCTGTAGTTTCTACTTGACTTAACTTAGTACGCAAGTTGTTTCTTGCAGTTTGTAATTGGTCCATTGTAAACGCTTCAAGGTTAATACGCTGTCCAAACTTTTTAGCAAGGCTTTCATTTAAGCCTTTTGCTGTCACGGGTTTCGAAATCTCTCTTATATTCATTGGTTACTCTTCCTAATTAGTAATTGTTGTTATAGTTATTTATCTCAAGATAAAATTATCTGTTCCAGTTCTTCTTTTGCATGCCTAGTTAAGTCAATACTTATATCGAATCTAGACTGTGCTGTTTCATACTTGATGTTATCTTCTGTAACATCCATAGTATGTTTATAAAAAATGCAATCGTTATAGTGTTTTGAGATAAACGTATCTAGATATTGTATCTTTTCTGTTTGCTGTTTATCGTCTGCAATGTTTTTAGCAAGAGCAATTGCTCCAGTTTTACAAAACATCCTTGCAATCTGTACGTTAGCTATTGTATCATATACTAACCAAGCATTAATCTTCTTGCTATGTCTGACCACAATATGTTTAATTCTAATTGAGTTCCCTCTCACATGAGGAATTGAATAATCTTCAATTTTTGAATTAACTATATCTTCTAGTATAGCTACAACGTTATTATTCATAGAGACTCCAACAAACATAATGTACTTAAACTCTTTTGTAATTACACAGGTTAAAACAGACTATACGTCTACTTCAACACTGTCGCCCGGTTTAATTAATTTTGCTGGATCTTTCTTGTTTGGATCGGCTTTCTTGTTTAGTTGTACCTTACCCTGTGCATTCTTCGTTAATGCTGTGGGATTCTTCTTGAGGTCTACAACAGTTTTGGTGCCGTCGCCGTGATCGATCTCTGCGCTTGTGCCAGGCTTTACTTGGCTAATCTTAGCAGGTTGTGCTTCGAGTATATCATTCATCTTCATATTCTTTTTCCTTTAGACTTTTTACGTTGTGTTCGATAACCTGTGTTAACTTTACTTAATCTCTTTGAATACGGATTTGCTCTCTTTGTCCTGCTACTCTTTACATTGATCGTTGGGGCTTTTGCCCGTCTTGTTTTTGCTAATGTTCTCGAGGCTTTAACATTGCGTGGTGCTGTGCATGTTGATGCTTTAGCAACAATACGTCCTTTGCGATTGCCGCTTGTACAACGATATTTGCGTACAGTTTTATTACCTGAACGGCCAAATATAGTTGTGACACCTTCTGTTAAGTCTCGTAATAACATTAGATACGCTTACTTCTAGTTGCTCGGTTTAATGTTGCTACTCTACGTGAAGCTGAATTAACTCTTTTAGTTTTCCTTGCCTTACGTGTCATTTTAGCACCAAGTCTTGCCTTTGTCAACCTTAATTTATTTCTCTTTTTGATATCAGGTTTTGCAAAGCACTGGGCAATGTTTGACACAATTCGTCCGTGTCGCTTGCCGCCTGAGCATCTGAACTTACGGACAACCTTGTTGCCACTCTTAGCCCATGCCATCTTTGCTTCTTCAAGGGGTATTGTCAATTCTCTTAATAACATATAGTTATTTAGCGAGAATTACTGAGTATTCATTAAAATAACGACTACTGTGGAAAGTAAACCTGCGATTATTGTACCTGCGGTACCAATTAGTACTTTGGTCATCGACTTTTGACCTTCTGTGATGTCTTTATGAATGGAATCAACCTTGGTTTCCAATATTGTTAGCCTGTCATCTAGTTGCTCATAACGCAATGCGCATAAGTCAACGTGTGCTGCTAAATTTTCTCTTTCTAACTCTGTGGTTGCCGTAGATGGCATACTGATTCTCCATTATAAAGTAAACTCTTGGTTGGCCTTTTTAGTGTAGTGATTTAGTTTGAAGTATGCCTATTGTATCTCTGTACACTTTTATTTATCATAGTTGTTCAAAAACTATGTTAATATACTTCAAATCTTTTGTGTGAAATAGAGGTTTGTTAAATTCCACACTCTCTTCTAGCTCAGGAATAAAAGGAACATAATCGAAATCTTCTATTGCTGTATCTATATTAAAGTATCCTTCTCTATCAATTTCAAACGTAAACTGCCATACTGTTTGTGTGCCTTTAAATGCTGTACCAAACATCTTTGTTGACTCTTGTACTGCATTTAAACTAATAAACTCTACATTTGTTCGCATACCTATTACATTTAGTAATGACAAATAGTTTTGATTTTGCCTATACGCAACAGGATCTTCGCCTCTTCTAGCGTTTGTATTAGTAATGTCGACTAATGTAGAAATACGATATATCATACATGTATTTAACAGACAAAAAAAAGCTCACTTAAAAAGTGAGCTTTTGGTGTGACGCCTTCCGTTGTCACGGTCCCTAAGGTAGTTGGGATTCTTATGTTAGCGAATCAAACTCAGCTACTAATGCTGCTGTTACGCCAGTTACACCGCGGTAGTCGTCGCCAGGTGTTAATACGCCTGTGCCTTGTACTGCAACGTGTGCTACGCCTGTTGCTGTGTGAGCTACGCCTGCAATTGTTACTGCATCGTCAACACCTTTAACGCCACCGGCTGTTAAGGCTGCTACTACTGCGTTAAGATCTGCAATTGCTGTAGTTGTGATTGCTGCTTTTGTTAGCGATAAAACACGAGTGTTTGGACCTAGTCCGTTACCTGCGATTGCGTTTACGCCGTTTACTTTTGTTACTTCTGCCATTTTATTTCTCCTATAAATGTTATCTCGAATGACACAAAATTGACTACTCTGTCAATGTTTGTTATTATTATTTAGCCTTTTAATAAAAAAAGCCGACTTATTACCGTTTTTTGACTCTCTTATGTAATTGTCTTAGTAGTTGTATGCCGCCTGGGCCTGATTCTACTATTTCATCTACCATTTCAATAATAGGAAGATATGCTTTCACAAAATTACTTGGAATGCCTTTTCCTTCTTCTGCCATCTCAATGAATCGCTTTGCTCTAGCAGCATTTTCTATACCAACAAGGTAACCGTATAGTGCCATTCTTCTTTGATCAGACAGTCGACCTATACGACGGCCTCTTATGTCTGCCCAAGCATTCTCATCTAATTGAGATTCTGTTAGGCCTTCCTCGTATAGTCCTTTAATGAAATCCATTAAGTTATTTGCCTCTTGCTACCATGTCAGCTTGACGTGCAACTTCGTCATCATCTGGGCCGTCCATGTCGTCTTCTGGTTCGTCTGCTTGTGGTTCTGGATCTTTAACTACTGGCTTAACAGGACCTGCTTTCTTAGCAATGTTCATAAACTCCATTGCTTCTTCTTTTGTGCAACCGCAATCTTTTAGTAGTTCAGCTAAGTTACGTGGACCCCATGTAGTTCCAAAGCGTGTAAGTGCATCACCAAATGCTGCCATTCTGTTTGACTTTGCAATTTCTTCATCTGGTGTAGTTTTTGTTATCTTCATCTTTGCACTAATGTCCATTAGTGTTCTTCCGATTGTTGCAAATTGTTTTGTCTTAGGATCGTCACCGTAGTGTGGTGCTTCCCTTTGTATTACTTCATTTACTTTCATGATATTTTCCTTGTTAATTCTTGAATTCGATTAAAATGTTTGTCTGCTAACGATTCAGGCACTGTCTTGCCTGCCTTTTCCATTGTTTCTTTCCACGGTGCAATTAATTCGTCGTATTTTGGATCTTTTTTAAGAACAGCTAACATACTTTCTACAGTGTGTGTATCCTTTTCAGTTGCACCTTTACCTAACAATAAGGGTGCTATCTTATCCCATGTATCAGCAACGACTTTATCGCCTTGCTCTGGATCAACTAATCCAAACTTAGGACTAAACTTTAGGCCACGTCCTCTTGCAATGCTTGATAATAATATAGCTCTATCAGTGCCGCCATATTGTTCAGTGCCGCCACGCTTTGCACCACGTTGAAAACTAGGATTGTTTGTAAACATAAAGTCTGTTTGAACGTATCCTTTGCCGCCTTGAATAGGTGTACGGAAGTGTACTTGGTCGCCTGCATTGTGAATCCAACCATCTGTCTTTTTGCGTCCTTGGTTCATAATATCTTCTTCGGCAACACCTTTGCTTTTAAGCCATGCAGTAAGTTTAGCAATTAATTGCTCTTTGCTTACTTTGTTTGCATCTGTGTTTAAATCTAAATCACCTGACGAGTTCTTTTCAAACGCTCCGTCTGGATCATTCTTCTTACCTGTTGTACCTAACCAATCTTCTTCGTCAAAAGTTAAGCCAGTAATCTTTTCAATAAACTGTATAGTCGGGTGTACTGACTTTGTAGGAATACGTTGTGTTAACGCTCCATCGGCTGTTTTAAATACATTCCCGCCTTCTTTAAGAATTGTCATTTTTCTTGCTCTCTATAATTCTTCCCATGCTACGTTTAAACTTTTTAGTATCACCACTCTTAATAGAGTTGATAAATTTTCGTTCAAGCTCGCCGGCAGTTTCTGCATCATATATATCATTGATTCGATTAAGCAGATTAATCGAACTTTCAATTATGTTACTAGCAGTCGTTTCAATAAGGAGATCGTTATCTTTCTTCATCCCAATATTGTTAAGCTCTGCAAGTATACTTCTTGTATGTTTCTTCATAGCAGTTTAATTCCTATATGTATATTTAGTTTTATTAAACTATAAATATATGTGCTACTGGGTAGTAGTGTAGTTAATATATATAATGAGGGGTAAAAATGAGTATTTCAGACTTAGATTTTTCAAAACGATCTCTTTTATTTGCTAAGTTGTCTAGTATTGCGTACAATGATAACATCAAAGAAGTAAAAAAGCAAGTAAAAGATTTAGGATTCACAACAGTAGAATTTTATAATCGCGATGGCGCACAAGCATATCGCTTCATGAACAAAACAGATTTAGTTATTGCTTGTAGAGGAACACAACCTACAGAGTTTAACGATATTAAAGCAGACTTAAAGGCATTGCCAGTTCTTGCTGAAACAATTAGTAGAGTACACAGAGGGTTTAAAGCAGAAGTAGATGAACTTTGGCCTATGGTATGTGAAGATGTATCACGTACAGTTAATGTTAAAAAGAAACTATGGATATGTGGACATAGTTTAGGTGCGGCAATGGCAACTATCATGGCAAACCGTTGTGAGTGTGATTCATCGTTAAACAATCCTGAAGAGCTTTATACTTACGGAAGTCCCCGTGTTGGCTGGCGAACATATGTAAAGAGCTTTGGCACTGTGCATCATAGATGGAAGAACAATAATGACATCGTTACTACTGTTCCTCCAAAGTTTATGGGTTACAAACACTGCGGAGAATTGCATTATCTAAATGCATACGGCAATGTTCGTAAGCCTAGTGGTTGGCAGTTAGTTAAAGATAAGCTACGTGGATTATGGATGGGACTCAAGCAAGGACAAGTTGATAGCTTTAGTGATCACTCCATGGATAATTACATTGCTTACCTAGAAAAGTATGCTTCGAACAAAGAGTTTGATCAATCCTAAGGAAACAAACTACTTACTGACTCTTCATTAGATACACGTCTGATAGCTTCACCAAAAAGTGCGCCGACAGTAACTTGGCGTACTTTTTTTACGTTCTTAGGACAACGATTAGCAATAGTATCTGTTACAACTAACTCCGCAAGTACACTCTTTTCAACCTTCTGACATGCATCATTCGACAATACACCGTGTGTAATATATGCTCTAACACTTAGAGCTCCTGCCTTCATGATTGCTTCTGCGGCTTTACATAATGTTCCGCCCGAGTCAACAATGTCGTCAACTAGAATGGCATGTTTGCCTTCTACATCGCCAATCAATGCCATAACTTCGCTTTTGCCTGCTTCGGGTCTACGTTTGTCTACAATAGCAATGTCTCCGTGAAACATATCTGCAAACTTACGAGCTCTAACTGCGCCGCCTGCATCGGGTGATACAAACACTGTTGCTTCCTCTGTTCCTACATTACGTTTGATGTCTTTAGCGAATACCATACGGCTTGTTAAATCGTCTACTGGAATATCAAAGAAGCCTTGTATTTGTCCTGCGTGTAGATCCATTGTGAGTATTCTATCTGCGCCTGCTTCTGTTAGTAGGTTAGCAACTAGTTTTGCTGTAATTGGAGTACGTGATGCACTTTTACGATCTTGTCTTGCGTAACCAAAGTAAGGAATAACTGCTGTGATACGTTTCGCACTAGAACGTCTGGCAGCATCTATCATTATTAACAATTCCATTAAGTTATCGTTTACTGGTGCTGAGGTTGGCTGTATGATAAACACATCTTCACCTCTTACATTTTCATCAAACTCAACACTTGTTTCGCCGTCTGCGAAAGTGTCTATTCTAGCAGGAACTATATTACAAAAACAGTTTTCTGCAATTTCTTGTGCTAATTCCATATTAGCGTTTCCAGCGATCAGTTTCATTTTCAAACGTTATCCTTCCTATGGGTTATGTTCTTTGTGCTATACGGATAGTATATTACAGTATTGTAATAATGTCAACCGGTAATTGTGTAGTTCCAAGCCATTGCTTCAGGTAAGCCACCAAGCATAGGTATCGTTGTTGCGGCATCACAATTTTTAAATAGATCTGCAACTTCAGCAAATGAGTCTAATCCTGCTTCTTCTACAAATTCGTCTACTGTAGGTACTTTGGGTTCATCGCCATCTACTTCAGGAGTGTAATATAATTCCCTACAGGTTGCAATATACTGAACCATAGTAGGCAATAACACTAGGTTCTTCTCCTTTGCCATATCATACATCAAAGACATGTTCCAGTCTGTGTCGTCGTATAAAAAGCCTTGTTCATTACGCATCTTTGTGCTTCCTTAGTTTGTCGTTGTATAATTGTGCCGCTTCGAGTATTGTTAACTCTGCGTCAAGATGTTTAGTTGATGTAATAAGTGCTGCCACATCCTTTGGAAAACAGTGACCACCGTATCCTCTATCATCAGTTACATCTGTATGACTGGCTCCAATCCTTTCATCCTCTACAGTATACTTTCTAACTTCACTATAGTCAAGACCTAATTCTTCACAAAGGTCAAACATTTGATTAAAGTATGACACCTTAAGAGCAAGGAATGTATTGCGAGCGTACTTGGCTAGTATCAATTCCTTTGCTGTTGATATTTCTATTTCAACATCGTTAAACATTGCTTGACGGAATATGTTGCTCCAAAAAGTTGTATTGCCTCCACCCATCAGCAGTCTTTTACAATTCTTAAAATCTTCTATGGCTGTTGCTGCTCTTAAAAATTCAGGGGAGAATGTTATTTGTCTATCTGGAAAAGCATTTTGTAACATTTCCCAACCGTTGATGCTTATTGTACTTTTAATTAGTACTGGAACATCTGGTGCTGCATCTAACACTGCGAACACATTGTTCATATAACATGTTCCCCATTTGGACTGCGGAGTGCTGACGCAAATTATTATTGCATCGACGTCACTACTAAACGAACTACGACTGTATTCAGGATAAGCAGGATCACTAATCTCAACATCGTGCCAGTTTCTAAGAACTTCACTATGGACTTTGCCCACAAATCCGTAACCTGCTATTCCTATCTTCATTTGCTTAACGCCTTAAAAGTCTGTTTGATTTCGTGTTTTCGAACGTATTCTTGTTCGTCTACATACGTACTGCATTGTTCTAGTTTATGTTCAACTAGCCATTTAATTTGGTACAAGTCTTGTTTGCAGCCCCAAGTTTCATACCCTGTTGCACGAGCATCTTTCTCAGCATAGGAGATTTTAGATACTTCATCTATTATAGTTTGCATCGACCAATCAATTATCATACTATTATATATGCTAGTATCTTGTGCCTCACAAGAAGAATGGACAAAACTTGTGATATGCACTAGGCGCATAACGTGTATGCATAAAAAACACTTGATTTATGCTCTTAAAGCATGTATTATATAGGAGTATTGTATAAATACAAGCGTTAAAGCAACTGCAATGGTGGTTTTAACAACACACATAGACACATTGGATAGACAATGCGGATCATCCATCCGTTACAAGTGATTGACGAGCACCAAAGGTGCTTGCA
>Ga0098049_1000318_pt1 | contig 19902 bp, 26 predicted proteins | sample 13BtaG_FD_92582 | JGI IMG/M metagenome (GOLD analysis project Ga0098049, IMG submission 92582) | Marine viral communities from the Subarctic Pacific Ocean - 13B_ETSP_OMZ_AT15268_CsCl metaG | ecosystem: Environmental > Aquatic > Marine > Oceanic | place: Subarctic Pacific Ocean | collected...
AATAGCAACTAGAAGTGGTTATGGTGACCATTCAAGAGATATCTTGAAATCATTATTTGAATTAGATAAGTACGATGTTAAAGTTGTACCAACACGATGGGGAAATACCCCACAAGACCAAATAGACCCACAAACTGAATTTGGTAAAAAGGTTTTATCAAGTATTGTAACTAACTTGGATACAAAGCCAGATATTTTTATACAGATATCTGTTGCAAATGAATTCAAAAAAGTAGGGGAGTATAATATAGGTATTACTGCAGGAGTAGAAACAACAGTATCTCCACAAGATTTTTTACAAGGTTCTAATCAAATGGATTTAATTATAACTCCATCACAATTTACAAAAGATACTCTGGTAAAGACAGTTTACACTCAGATTGATAAAAATACAAAACAAAAAACAGGAGAACTAAAATTAGAAAAACCCTGTGATGTTTTATTTGAAGGAGTTGATACTACTATTTTCAATGGTAAATCTAAAACATCTATATTAGAATCAGTTGATACAGATTTTAATTTCTTATTTGTAGGACATTGGTTAAGTGGTGAGTTAGGACATGATAGAAAAGATGTTGGAATGATGATTAAAACATTCTGTACAGTTTTCAAAGATGTACCAAAGAAACAACAACCTGGTCTTATACTTAAAACATCTCATGCAGGATTCTCAGTAGGTGAACGAGAAAAAATTTCACATACATTAAATAATGTTACAAAAGAATATGGTGATAAGTGTCCTCCTATTCATTTAGTATTCGGAGATTTATCTGAATCAGAACTAAATGATTTATATAATGATGATAAAGTTAAAGCAATGTTAATGTTCACTAAAGGTGAGGGTTATGGTAGACCACTTGCAGAGTTTGCTACAACAGGTAAACCAATATTAGTTTCAGATTGGAGTGGATATAAAGATTTTTTACCAAAAGAAAATACTGTTTACTTAGAGGGTGAATTAAAAGAAGTTCATCAATCAGCACAAAACAAATTTTTGTTAAAAGAGTCTAAGTGGTTTTATGTAAATTACTCAAAAGCAGCAGGTAAGATTTATGATGTACATAAAAACTACAAAAAATACCTCAAACAATCAGAAGGATTAAAAATCAACATAAATAAAAACTTTACATTAGATAAAATGTCAAGTAAATTGGGTGAAATACTTGACAAATATGTTAAAGTTAAAGCAAAACCTAAACACATACAAATGAAATTACCAACTATTAATAAACTATAATGCCAAATTTTACAAGACAATATACTAAATTTTTAAAACCAGAAAAAAGAGTACCAAGAGGTCAAATAAGACCTAGAAATATTTATCGTATTACTACATATAAAGGAGGTAATCCACCTACTAAACAGGCTGAAGAATCAAGATATGTTTTTGTAATTGGTATTTTAGGTGATAAGATACATTGTATAAAGTTAAATCCAATAAATCCATTACACTTTACTCAACTGATTGGTAAATTGAGAGATAAAAGATTACCATTGAGTTCTGATTTAAGATTAGAATTAATGTTGAAAAAATTTGATAGAACAGGTAATAATCTTTTTGATGCACATATAAAGAATAATACAAATTTATATCGTAGAGATTTTAATAATTATAGAACTTATATCTTAAATAAAATTCAAAATGTATATGAAATAAGATTTGAACAAGATATATTAGAAAACTTATTTGGAGAAAAAACAACAGCATCACAGAAAAGAGAAGTATTAAAAGAAGAACAATCAGAAATAGATACACCAAATGAAGATTAGTTACGCTATAACAGTTTGTAATGAGTTAGAAGAAATAACAAAACTTCTTAATTTCTTACAACTAAACATAAGGTCGGATGATGAAATACTAATTCAATACGATGAATTATCTGTAACAGATGAAGTAAAGGATTATATTACATTAATGGATTCTATGCATAAGAACCATAAAGTAATTGGATTTCCTCTTAACAAAGATTTTGCAACATTTAAAAATAATTTAAAATCAAATTGTAGTGGAGATTATATTTTCCAAATTGATGCAGATGAGATTCCAAATGCTGCTTTAATAGAACACTTACCTACTTTAATAGAACAAAATCCTGTTGATGTTATATTCGTACCAAGAGTTAATATTGTTCAAGATATTACTCAAGAACACATTGATAAATGGAGATGGAATGTAAATGAAAAAGGATGGGTTAATTGGCCAGATTATCAATTAAGAATATATAAAAAAACAGATGATATAGAATGGGGAAATAAAGTTCACGAAACCCTAACAGGTTATGATACTTTTTCAAACTTCCCAGCTGAAGAAGTTTGGTCGTTGTACCATTATAAACAAATAGATAAACAAGAAAAACAAAACGAATTTTATGAAACAATTTAAACCTTTAGGGGATAGAGTTTTGGTAAAACCAAACGAAGTTAAAGAAGAAAAATCTAAATCAGGACTTATTTTATCCAACTCAACTACGAATAGTAAAAAAGTTTATGGTGAAGTTGTAGAAGTAGGAACAGGAATATTTTCTCAGAGTGGAGATAGAATCCCAATGACAGTAGATGTTGGTGATACTGTTATATACGAACAAGCTCAAGCAAATAATGTTATTGAAATTGATGAAATTAAATATATAATTTTTAATGAACATCAGTTAATAGGAATATCAAAGTAATGAAAGCATTAGTAACTGGCGGAGCTGGATTCATAGGTTCTAATCTTATAAAAAGACTAGTAAAAGAAGGTTGTGAAGTTGTATCCTTGGATAATTATTCTACTGGTACTAAAGATAATCATATAGAAGGTGTAACGTATGTAGAAGGTGATATCGAAACAATAGAATATATCAAAGGAGATTATGAAATATGTTTTCATTTAGCTGCACAATCAAGAGTACAACCATCATTTGATGACCCTACTGAAACACTTAGGGCAAATGTAGTTGGAACATCTGCGGTTATGGAATGGTCTAAAGTAAATGATTGTCAAGTTATTTATGCTGGTTCATCATCAAAACACAAAGACCCAACAGATTCACCATATGCTATGTACAAGTTTCTTGGTGAAGAAATTCTAAGATTATATAGAAATTCCTTTGATACACATAATCAAATATGTAGATTTTATAATGCATATGGACCAAATGAATCATTAGATATAAAAAATGGTAATGTAATTGGTATATGGAGAAAACTGATTGAAGAAGGTAAACCAATTACTATTGTAGGAGATGGACATCAGAGAAGAGATTTTATTCATGTTGATGATATTGTAGATGCATTGATTAAAGTTTGGAATCAAGATGTAGTTCATAATGATGGATGGGAACTTGGTGTGGGAAAAAGTTATTCTATAAATGAGTTATTTCAATTCTTTCAAGAAAGATACCCTAAAATAAAATCAGTTAATATACCCGACCAAAAAGGTAATTACAGAGAAACTCTTAGTACTTGTGAAGATGCAAAAAAGATTTTGGGTTGGAAACCAAAAGATAGATTAGAAGAATATATAAGAAGTTTATAATCATAAAATAAGATATAGTGAATAAGCCATATTCAAAAAAAGATTTATTAGTAGGGTGTATCACTAAATACACCAAATCAGATATTGAACCTTGGGTAGAATCAATTCAAAGAAGTGGTTATACTGGTGGTAAGATGATGTTGGTATATGATGTATCCCAAGATGTAATTAATTATTTAAAATCAAATCATTTTGATGTTTACCAATCTCAGTTAAATCAACATATTATTTTACAAAGATTTTTAGATTTACATCATCTTCTAAAAGATATTGATTGTGATAGAATTATTTGGACGGATGTTAAAGATGTTATATTTCAAACAAATCCATCTCATTGGTTAAACAAAAACCAATCCAAACCAATTATAGCTTGTTCAGAATGTATTACATTTAAAGATGATGAATGGGCAGTTACAAATGCAGGAACATCATTTCCTATGGAATGGGAATGGTTACAAAACAAAACATCACATTGTGCAGGAACTATTGCTGGTGATAAAGAATACATCAGAGATTTATTTATAAACATTTACAGATGGAGTTTAACAAGTTCTAATCCAGAACAATTATCAGACCAAGCAGCATATAATGTTTTAATCAATCAAACTCAATATAAAGATATTGTACAATTCACACCACAAGAAGATGGATTTGCAACACAACTTGGAACTGTTCTAATTAAGAAAGACCACTTCGGTGATAAATTATTAGAACCTACTCCAATTGTAGATGATTTAATCAGAAATCAAAAAGGAGAACCATTTGTAATCGTTCATCAATATGATAGAAACCCTCAGTTAAAACAATCAATTCATAATATGTACAAAGATGAAATTTATTCAGAACCTCCAAAGGATAATCCATTGGGGTTTAGCTATGAAAATTGGTTATCGATAAGAAGTAAGGGAAAATACGATACTCAATACAATGATTTGCTTAAAGATAAAAAAGTTATAATTGTAGGACCATCTCCTTCACTTGTAGGAAGTGGTAAAGGAAAAGAAATTGATGATTATGATATTGTAGTTAGAGTTAACAAGGGATTTCCAATAGAAGAAGGTTTACAAGCCGATTTGGGTTCGAGAACTGATATTCATTATCATTGTTTACATACAACTCCTTTGTGTTGTGGTGATGTTTTTTATAAGGAAATGAAAGATGAAAATGTGTTTCTTTCATGTCCATATCCAAAATATATTAATTCATTTTATAATGATGTAACTTCATTTGAAAAAGAAAATAAAAAATGGAAGTTACCATTTCATTGTGCTGATACTGATTATTATATTGGTGTAGCAAGAATGTTAGGTACACGACCTAATTCAGGTACAATGACAATAATGGATTTACTTTCTTATGATTTAAAAGAATTACATATTACAGGTTTCACTTGGTTCAGAGATGGTTGGAGAAAATCTTACAAAAAACTAAGTGATGAAAAATTCCAAGAAGTAAGTGATGAAGTTACAAGTGAATTTAATGGTAATCATAAACAAAAACCACAAGAAGATTTAGTAAGAGAAATTTATTTAAATGATAGTAGAGTATTCATTGATGATATTATGAAAGAAATATTGGAAGTAGAATGAAAAAAATAAAACTATATATTATAACATACAAGAGAAACGATATTCTTTCAGAAACTATTGATTACATTTTACAATCTGATTTTATGAATGTATGTGAGGGTGAAATATTCGTTATCAGTAATCACACTTCAACAAAATTAAAAGAAGAACATATTAATAAAGTTACAATCATAAGAAATGAAGGAAGACCAGATTGGTCAAATGGTAACTTAAGTGAAAGTTGGAATCAAGCAGTAGTACATGGATTTAAAGATTTATCAAATCCTAATTGTGATTATGTAGTAGGATTTCAAAACGATGCAATATGTGATAAAAATTGGTGTTCTAATTTATTAAAGTTACATCAAAATTTTGATTATGTTCAAGGTAGGTATGGTGATAATATCATCAGTTTTTCACCAGAACATATAAAGAAGGTTGGAATATATGATGAAAGGTTCTGTGGAATTCAGTATCATTTTGCTGATTATCTTATTCGTTCAATTCAAAATAATAAAGATAGAACTTATGTAGATGATATAATGCATAGAATAACTTACAATAACAATCCAAGTCTTACATTAGATATACCAGGAAATAGAAACATTACTGATGATTTAAAAAGAAGACCTGATGATGGAGAACAAAGTGGTATTTGGCAATCTTCAAGAGTTGGTATTTACCCTAGACATGCATGGAACTATTTTACATGGAAGTGGGGTGGTACTCATTCCAAAGGATTATCGAGAGAAACTTGGACACAAAATTGGAGTGAAGATTTTAAAAATAATATTCCCACAGGCCAAAAGAAAGAATTTGTGAGATACCCATATTTCGAGAAAGATATTAATAAAAAAATATACGAAATAGGATGGTAAATAAATTAATAAATGTTGGAGGTAGTTCTGGTGTTGGAAAAACTACACTTACTACTTTTTTATCATTTCTATTTGAAGATATACTTCACTTATCAGGAGATGATTTACATAAATGGGAAAGGAATGATTCTAATTGGAAAACTATAACTCATTTAAACCCTAACGCCAATAACCTAGAATTAGGTAAACAACAAATATTTAATTTACTAGAAAACAAAACTATATTTAGAAATCATTACGACCATGATACAGGTAAATTTATAAACAATGTAAAAATCAAACCCAAAAGTGTAATTATAAACGAAGGATTACATTCTTTATATGATGGTTATTTATGTGATAGAGCTGATTTAAACATCTATATTAAAACTGAGGAAAATTTAAAATATCAATGGAAATTAAACAGAGATATTGAAAAAAGAGGATATACAAAAGAACAAGTTTTATCTGCTATGGATATGAGAAGAGGAGATGAAAAGAAGTATATTCATCCCCAAGAAAGAAATGCCGGTGTGATTGTAACCTTTACAGAAAAACGAGATAAATCAGTAGATTTAGAATATGAATGTAGAAGTGAATATGGTTGTGAAGTAATGGCAAATCTTAAAAAACTTTATAATCTTCATAGAAATTTCTTGCTTTGTTGTAGAAAATCATCATTCGAATATGAACTCATACAAGGTGCTGGTGGAAATCTATCTTATAAATTTAAAGATAAAGTAATTATAACCTCATCAGGTAAAACAATGTCAGATGTACATATATTGGGAGGATATTCTGTAACAGGTAATGATAAAGTTTATAATAATGAAAGACCTTCGATGGAATTAAACTTTCATAAAAAGATAAACCAACGAATTGTATATCATACTCATCCTATATATGTAAACACTATATTATGTTCAAAAGAATCTAAAGAAATTATTAGTGAGATATGTGAGGATTATGATTTTGATTATGTGAATTATGTAACACCTGGAGATGAATTGGCAGAAGCAATGAATGTGAATGAAAAAATTATATTCTTAGAAAATCATGGATTGATTTGTTGTGGTAATTCCTTTACAGAAGTATTTAATAATAGTTTAAAAATAAATCAACTATGTAAAGAGTGGTTGATACGAAATTCAAAAACATTTAAAACATTTAGAGATACGATTAATAAAACTGATAAAAATTGTATATTATATCCGGATGCAGCAATATTACCAGATGATAATTCTCAAATAAATGATTATATGTTACATATACAAGAAGAAGTGGGTTTAACCCCTAATTGTTTAACATCAGATGAAATAAATAAATTAAAGAATATGGAATCTGAAAAATATAGAATTAAAATAAACAAATGAAAGTAATTATTCCGATGGCAGGGACGGGTAATAGATTTGTACAACAAGGATACAAAGACCCTAAACCACTAATAAAAGTAAATGGTAAGAGAATCATAGAATATATCTTAGATATGTTTGATGAAAATGATGAAATTGTTTTTATATGTAATGACCAACATATAGAAAATACCGATATGAAGAATATATTAAATGAACTATCTCCATCTTCAAAAGTAGTTTCATTACCAAATCATAAAAAGGGCCCTATATTTACTGTAATGCCTTTTTTAGATTTAGTAGATGATAATGAAGAAGTTATTGTGTGTTATTGTGATAACCCATTGATATGGGATAAATCTCATTTTGAAAAATATGTTAAAAATAATAACTTAGATGGTTGTATTCTTACACATTCAGGATTACATCCACATACATTGAACTCAACAAAGATGGCATTTCTAAAAACAGATGGTATTTTGATGGAAGAGATTAAAGAAAAAGAATGTTATACTGATAATCCTATGAATGAGCATGCTTCAACAGGTGTTTACTATTTTAAAAATGGTATGGTTATGAAAGAATGTTTCAAAGAAAGTATAGCTAGAGATATAAATTATAATGGTGAATACTATGTAACACTTGCTTATAATTTATTAGTTGAAATGAATTTGAGAGTAGGTTATTATGATACAGAATTTGTAACAGTATTTGGAACACCTTCAGAACTAGAAAGTTTTGAGGCATGGGTAACAATACTTAATTCTGGTCAAGTAAAATCTGAAGAAGATGCTGTAGAATGTTATAACTATTGGAAAAGATATCATGAAAGTACATAGAAAAAATAATCCAGGTAAACAAAAAGTATTCGTTGATATAGATGAAACTATTTGTTTTTATGAAAATGATAGAATATACGAACTAGCAATTCCTAGTAAAGAAAATATAGATAAGATAAATAAACTATATGAAGAGGGTTGGGAAGTTACCTATTATACAGCAAGAGGTTCTCTATCGGGTGCTAATTATTTTGATTTAACAAAAGAACAATTAGATTCATGGGGATGTAATTACCATCACTTAAGTTGTGGTGAAAAACCTTTATTTGATTTATTAATAGATGATAGAGCAAAAAGAATAGAAGAATTATGAAACTAATATCTCACAGAGGAAATATAAATGGAGAAAACATAGAACTTGAAAATACTCCTGATTATATAGATGAAGCAATATCACTAGGATATGATGTTGAGATTGATATATGGAAAGATGAAGATGGTTTTTATTTAGGTCACGATGAGCCTATTTATCCAATAGAATTAGAATGGTTAATTGAAAGAAAAAATAATTTATGGATTCATTGTAAAGATTTTAATTCGTTAACTGAATTAATTAAAATTGATACAAATCCTATGCAGTTAAAGATATTCTATCATCAAGAAGAGGAGTACACAATAATAAGTGATAATCATATTTGGGCTCATAACATTGAAACGGCAGATAACAAATGTATCATTCCACTATTAAGTAGATATGATATTGAGAATTGGATACCAACTAATGTTTATGGAGTTTGTTCAGATTATATAGAATTTTTAAAGGTATGAATGTAATATTTGATTTAAAAGATATAGGAATTGGTAAGAGAATATTTTTAGTAGGTAACGGACCTTCTTTAAATAATATGAACTTAGATTTATTAGAAAATGAATACTCTATTGCAATGAATCGTATTGAGTTATTATATCCTAAAACTAAATGGAGACCTACTCATTATGTATTTACTTCTTCTAATTGTCAAGATGGTGTGTGGGGGCATAAATGGTCTAAGAGTATATTGAATGCATCAAATGAAGAAAAAACAACTCCTATAATTTGGAGAAAATTTAAAGATTCTATTGAAACAAATGGCAATGGAAAACTTCCTCAAAAAACTATATGGTTAGATTCTATAACAGAATATCCATGTGGAGATGATAGACAATTTTCAACTGATGCCGTTGATAGATTAGATAAAAGTGGAACTACTATGAATGTTGCATTACAATTGGCATATTATATGAACTTTGATGAAGTGTATGTAATAGGATGTGATTCTAATTGGATAACGGCAACTAATACAATAAATACAGCAGAGGGTGATGTTAATCACTTTCATCCTGATTATCATGCATCTATTGGAAATGGTGAAGTTGAGTTTAATAGAATGAACGCAACACATAAAACTGCAGTAAAATACTTTACAGAAGCAGGTAAAAAAATATATAATGCAGGATATAATTCAGCAATAACGGCATATGAACGAAAAATATTTGATGATTTATTTGTGTAAGTCAAATAAATTTCGTATATTTGTATAACAAATACCTTAATATGAAACAAGATAGTAATGTAAAACGAGTATTAAAAGATGATGGAGTAACTAATTCCTTATTAGTTGCTGGTCATGAATTCGAAAATCCAAAAACAATAAACATTCCAACACTAGAAAAAGAATTAGGTTATAAAGATTCTTGGGCAGTTCGAGTAGTTTATAATGATAGATTTGGTGGAGTTATAATCAAACAGAATCCTGGTGAGGGAAATAGATTACATTATCATCCTGATGCTGATGAATGTTGGGTTGTTCTTGAAGGTGAATATGAATGGCAAATCGAAGAAGAAGTTAGTAGAGTTAAACAAGGTGATATCATTGTTGTAAAAGCTAACACATGGCATAAGATTACTGCGGTAGGTGATAAACCAGCAGCTAGATTGGCAATTACTAAACCAGATGTAGAACACATATATGAAGATTAACTTTAAAAATAAAATAGTAGTAGTTGTTGGTTCTTCTAAAGGAATAGGATTAGGAGTAGCAGATAAGTTTGAAGAACTTGGTGCAAAAGTAATCCGAGTTTCGAGAACAGAGGGAGTTGATATATCTGATAAAAATAGTATAGATTCCTTTTTTGAATCAATTACAGATATCGATTTTTTAATCAATGTTGCTGGTATTAATTTTTGTAAGAAAATAGAAGATATAGAAATGGATGAGTGGGATTCTGTAATTGATACAAACCTTCGTTCCTTTTATTATCTAATTAAAAAATCAATACCACTAATGAAAAGTGGTGGTAGAATAGTAAACGTATCTTCAATTGCAGGTAGGAATAAAAGTATTGTAAGTGGTGTTCATTATACCTCAAGTAAAGCAGGTATTATTGGATTAACAAGACAACTTGCACATGAACTAGGACCAAGAGGAATTCATGTAAATTGTACTTGTCCATCTCAAACACTAACTCCTATGTTAGAAGAATCAATGACAAAAGAAGAACAAGATAAACTATGTGAGAACATTCCATTGAGAAGATTGGGTACAATAGATGACCAAGTTGGACCAATTGTATTCTTATGTTCAGAACTTTCAAACTATTTAAATGGTTCTGTAATTGATGTTAATGGAGGGCAGTTATGAGAAAAGGAAAAGTTACAGCAGTAGTTGCAGTTCGTAAGGGTTCTCAAAGAGTACCTAATAAAAATATTAAACCATTTGGTGATACTACCTTATTGGATTTAAAATTACAAACTTTGTTAAAGGTTAGTAATATAGATGAAATCATAGTCAATACTGATTGTGATAAAATGATTGAAATAGGAAAATCATATGGTGTAACAACAAAGAAAAGAGAAGAGTACTTTGCAAGTAGTGAAGCTTCTAATTCTGAGTTTCATGGCCATATTGGAGAAACAACTGATACTGATTATATATTTCTAGCACCTGTATGTTCTCCTTTCATTAGTTCTGAAAAACATGAAGAAGCTATAAACCAATTCATGAATTCAGATTGTGATAGTTTAACTTCAACTTCTTTGGTAAAAGGACATTTGTGGTTAGATGGTAAACCAATAAATTATGATTTAGATAATGTACCAAACTCACAGGATTTACCTGATATCGAAATGATAAATTATGGTATAACTATTGTAGATAAAAATACAATGAAAAACAAATCAAGAGTGATTGGTGATAATCCAGATTTTATCATACTTAATGAATACGAGGGAGTTGATATCAACACTCCTTTTGAATTCCAAACGGCAGAAATAATATATAATTTAAAAAAATGAAAGTTTTAGTTACTACATATCCATTTAATGTTCCAATTCATGATTGTGAGGTTTTTTATAATACTAAAAAATCTAAATACACACAAGAGGAAATTAGGGAAAGGATTAAAGAAGTAAAACCTGATATTATTATTGCAGGAACTGAAAAATACACCTCAACAGAATTTGATTTATGTCCAAACTTAAAAGTAATTTCAAGAGTTGGTATTGGAACTTCTTCGATAGATATAAACGAGGCTAACTTAAGAGAAATTATAATTCACAATACACCAGATTCACCAACAAATGCAGTTGTTGAATTAACTATAACTCATATTCTTTATTTGTTAAAGAAAATACACAAACAAGAAATGTGGAAAAAGGTAATAGGTAAAGAAGTAAGTGAGTGTAAAGTTGGTATTATTGGATATGGTAGAATAGGAGAGAAAGTTGATAAGATATTAAAAACCATGGGTGCAGATACAATTGTATATGACCCTAAAACTTTTCATATTCCTGAAGATTGGAATTATAATCATTCACCAACTCTTTTTTATATAGAAAAAATTTATAAAGAATGTGATATCATTACATTTCATACACCAGTTTTAGAAAATAAAATTGGTAAAAAACAATTAGAAATGATGAAGGATGATGTCATTTTGATTAATACTTCAAGAGGAACTCTTTTTAACGAAGAAGAACTTTACGATGTATTATCAAAGAATCCCCAAATGTCAATGGGTATAGATGTATATGAAACAGAACCATATATAGATGGAAATTTACTTTCCTTAGATAATGTTCTCCTAACACCACATATAGGAAGTTTCACTTCTAAAGCAAGAAAGGAAATGGAGAAAGAGTCAGTAAATAATATTAAAAAATATTTAAAATGAAAGTTTTAATTTTTGGAGGAAGTGGGTTTCTTGGTAATTATCTTGCAAAAGAAGGTATGTTACGAGGACATGATATTCGTGTCTTTGATAGAAAACAACCACCAAATGATGTAGAGTATATTCATGGTGATATTCTCAATGAAGAACAAGTAGATACTGCAGTGAAATGGGCTGATATAGTTTATAACCTAACCGCAATGTCAGATATTGATGAATGTATAGAAAAACCTAAAACTGCAATTAAAGTTAATATTTTAGGAAATGTAAATGTAATGAACTCTTGTGTAAAACACAACGTAAAAAGATTTGTATTTGCATCTTCTGCCTATGCTAGTGGTAACCATGGTGGTATCTATACTACTACCAAAAAATCTAACGAAATGTTGGTAAGAGATTATCACAAGTTTTATGGATTAAACTATACTGTTTTACGATATGGAACTTTGTATGGTGTAGGTGCACCTCCAACAAACTCAATATGTAAATACTTAACTCAGGTAGTAAAAGAAAAAAAGATAGATTATACCGGTGATGGGACTGAAGTTAGAGAATATATTCATGTAGAAGATGCATCTAAAATGTCTTTTGATATTTTGGAAAGTAAAAATTATCTCTCTACTATTGTTTCCCTAACAGGTCCAAACGCAACAAAGACACAAGACCTTTTCACTATGATTAAAGAAATTATGAATGGTGAAGTAGAAATAAACTTTAATAAAAGCTTAACCAAAGGTAGAACAGCAACTCATTATAGAGTTTCACCATATACTTACGAAAGAGATAAAGTTTATAAAATGAATTTGGATATTAACCGAGATTTAGGAGATACTTTAATAGAAATTTTATACGATTTAAATGATTGATTTAGAAAACATAGGTGCTAAGTTTGCACAAATAATTCAAACCGAAAACTTCAAGGAGTTAGAACAAAAGTTTTTAGAAGCAGATACTATCTACTTGATTTCTCATGGTGGTAATATATCAGTAACAAGACATCTTGCAACTGATTTAACTAGATTATCACAAAATACTAAAAAGATAGTTGCACCAGATACCGATACTGTTGCTATCTGGCATGGTGATTATGATTATGAAGTTTGGTTAGAAAGATGGTTACAATCACAAATTAGAGAAACACAAACAAAAACTTTGATAATTGGTGTAACTTCAAGTGGAGCATCACCTGATGTAATTAAAGGATTAGATTCAGTAAATGGATTTGGAATTGATACTTTCCTAATTAGTGGTATTGAAGTAGATTGTGAACATATAAACATCAATCTAAATGTTGCTCAATATTTCATTGGTGAACTTTTAACAACAATGTGTTTTTACCAACTATTCCAATCGGCTGGTTACGAAGTTCCAAAACTGAAAACCTTAAACTTGGATAAACCCGAAGTTAGAGAAAATTCTAACTCAGATGAAACTCGTCAGTTAGGAATTGATTTCGATGGAGTTATCCATGGTAACTCAAAAGGTTTCTATGATGGAACTATTTACGATGACCCATTACCTGGTTCAATCGAAGCAATAAAAGAACTCTCAAAAAAATGGGATATTATAATTTATACTGCAAAGGCTAAATTAGATAGACCACTTGTTCAAGGAAAGACAGGAACACAGTTAGTTTGGGATTGGTTAAAAAAATATGATATAGATACTTGTGTAAAAGATGTAACTGCTGAAAAACCTCGTGCAGTTGTTTATATTGATGATAAAGGTTACCGATTTGAAACTTGGGAAAAAACTTTTAAAGAATTAAAAGATATACTTTAATGAAAATAGTAATATCCATATTTTGTTTACCTTACGAAATAGATGAATTAGAAAATACTCTAAACCAACTTCGTAGAGCACAATATTATTCTCCAAAAGGAATTGATTGGAATTTGGATGTAACACTATGTACATCAGATAAAATGGTTGATTGGAATAAATCATCTATAAATAAAAAGTATTTTGTAGATAAATTTTTAAAATTATCATATCATACTGATTGGTGTGTAAAAACATTTCAAGTATCTGAGGAAATATTAGGATGTGTATCTCAAAGAAGATTTTCACTTAATAAGCATAATGATGCTGATTACTTTATTTGGTTAGATACTGATATTATATTTGAAGAAAGAACTTTATCTTATATTGTATCTTCAATTGAAAGTGTTAAGGAAGAATATCCATTATCAGTAATCACACCTGAAATTGTAAAAATTTGGGATAATACTTGGGATTGTTTGGTAAATGAGAAATTTTTAGATAAACCCATTAATTACCAAAAAACAAATGACCCTTACAAAGATAGTGGTGTGAAGGGTGATATTTCGATAGAAACAGTTCATAACACAGCAAATCAACAACCAAGATTCAAATTTGCAGGTGGTTGGTTCACTTGTATTAGTGGCCCTCTCCTTAGAAGAGTAGGTGTTCCTGTTTCATTTGGACACTATGGATATGAAGATACATTTCTAATGTGGGCATCTGAAAAGTTAATTCAAGAAAAAGATGAAATCATTACACAATTCAAAATAAAAAACCTAATTGTTTGCGAAAACTATAAATATCGTAACAATTCTCATTATCTAAATCATATATCTGTGTATGATAGAAGAGAAGAATTTAAAAAAATAGCACAAACAAGCTTCACAGAAGAACTAAAAAAAGTTCAATAAACCTACCCTTTAGTATCTTATACTTATATTTATTCTTGTATGTAGGAAATTACTTACACAAAACAAGTTATACCCAAAACTCCCTATAAGGGAAGTTCTACACAATTAGTTTATATCAACCGTTTTTTTAATTAGTTACAGTAATCTATTAATAATATAGGAGATTACTTTGAAGTACGCTACATTAAATGTATTTAAAATATTCATTTTATGTATCTTAGTTTTATTACCGACAGGTTCTAATGAGATACATACAAGTGATGACAACCTCATTAAAGTCGGTGAAGTGACCAACGAAATCCGAATGGGTAAATTTGCAGGTAACCGAAACCTAGCAGTTGGTGTCAAGAATATCCTCGAAGAATTATTAATGGATTTGGATTATGATTTATCAGACCAAGCATCTACGTCAATAAACGTAAGATTGGTCTTTTTTGATATAAAAAATATAGGAACATCGGTTGCGGTGTTTCATAAAGATGTTTCACTAACGCAGATTATAGCAATTGGTGAATTAGAAGTCAAGGGAAAGGTTAAAAAACGTACTACTCAACGAGGAACGAGTAAAACGATTTCTACTAGTACTCTTGTAGTTGCACAAGACGGAACATTTAATCAACAAACCGCTTCAATTGCTCTAAAGAAAGTATGTGAAGCAATTATTAAGGATTTATTATGAAAAAAATTTTATTATTATTAGTTAGTGTACTTTTTACACTAAGTTCATTCGGACAATCGAGCATCAGTTATAGTCCTGTGAACACAGTAACAAAAGTAGGGGATACTTTAATTATGAAGTTCCAATACTACAAAGTAGATGGAGAAGCGTTAACTCTTGGTCAATTTGACTTTGAGTATAACAATAAATTGTTATCGTATATCTCACATCAATCAATGGCGCCAACAGGTGCATCATTTGCCAGAAACAATTGGACTGGGTATAAGTTTAATCCAAAAGCAAATTCTGATGAAGATGATATGGATGTACAATACACTTGGTGGAAAGATGAAGCGGGAAATGCTTCCTATTCCACTTCTGCTAATTGGAGTGTAGAGAGAGTTACAGTTCAAACTTCAGCTGCATATACAGATGGTGCAGAATTTGTAAAGTATAGTTTCAAACTAAAGGATAAGTTTAATAGTGGATATGATAACTACAATGATATCATTAAAGTGAATTGGGCTAACTACCAAGAAGCAGATGGAACAGGAATACAAACTGAAAAAAATCCATCTACACAATCACTAAGTGGTATTGAGGGTGGTAATGCTGGTGCATTTACTATTAACCTTAAAACTGCAAATTCAACTAAAACAGATTACTCTTATACTATTAAGAATAGTTCGGGTCAATCAGTTGCAACTGGTACTTTTGATGAAAGTGGACAAGCATCTGTAAGTGGTTTAGAAAACAACGTAACTTATACTGCAGAAGCAAACTTAGCTGAAGATGCATCTTACTTAGATGAAGTAGTTACTGTATCTGATTTAGCATTAGTATTTGCTGAAGCAATTGGAGCAGGTTCTGGTCCAAGTGGTGGTTCAACTACATTTGATTATTTCATCCAAGATGTAATGGGTGATGTTGTTGGTAGTGATAATGGAGTAGATTTCCAAGATTCATATGAGATACTTGCTTACCTACAAGGTGTAACAAGTGGTAATACAAACTTAATCACACAAGATGGACAAACAGAAGATTATAGTGGTATTGAATCTACCTATGGTGCAGTTGCTAACAATACTGTAACATTTGCTAAATCATTCACACCAATTGATTCAGATGCTAGTTCTAAAACAATTGATTTGGCTCATGGTTTAAGAGGTGATGTAAACTTCTCTCACTCATGGGAGCCGAGTGTATCTAGTGGTGAGAAAGCAACATCAGCTCAAACATCATCATTTAGAATATCATCAGCAGCTGGTACTAAATATACTCAAACAGAAACAGCAAATATCGATTTAATATCTGAAATAAATGATGAGGGAAGAGTAGTATTTTCAATTAATTCTGAGATTGAAGATATGGTTGGTTCTCAGTTTAACATCGTATATGACCCTAACATATTATCTTTAGAAAATGTAATATTTGATACTGGTAATGAAATGACTAACTTTTCAAACGTAATCGAAGCTGGTTATGTAAGAGTTGGTTCATTTGACCAAAATGTTAGTTCAACAGTTAAAGTAGGAACACCATACCAATTAATATTCGTTCCAGTTGAAGATATATCAAATGCATCAGGTTTAATTTCGTTTAGAGTTAAAGAAGGTGTAAAAGCAGATGGAACACAAATTAATTTTATAATACAATAATAAAAAGGAAACAGAAAAATGAAAAAAATATTAACATTACTTAGTTTGGTTTTAATGATGGGTTGTTACCAAGATGATGATTTAGTAACACTTTATCCAGACCAAGAAGTACCACAATCTTTACAGATTAAAGAATTGATTGGTATTAAATTAGAAAGTACTATTGTAACTGATAGAGTTGCAATGAATGTAAAATTACCATTAGATGGTAAATACAGAATAAAGATTAGACATGGTATGAACAATGAACTAATCTCACAAGAGATGATAACTGCTGGTGAGGGTGATAACCTTCTTAAAGTGTATGTTGCATCTTTAGAGAAAAGTGGTTATGTGATTCAATTAACTGATGAATTTCATAATATATTAGGGAATCAGTCTTTCGTAGTAAATTAAAATGTTAGATAATATATTCTTAGTGTTGTTTGGATTTATTACAATGTGGTTAATATGCAAAACTTCATTGACAAAATGTACAGTTGGTAAATCCTGTGATTGTAAAGAATGTAGAGAAAAAAGGAGACAAAAATTATGAGTGATAAAAAAGAAGGATTCTTTGCACAGATAAAGAATCAAATAATAGCTGGAGTTGGTATAATACTAACTACATTAGGTGGTATCTTTATAGATGAGGTTAAATCATTTGTAGGAATAGAAGATGATTCAGAACCACAAACAGAGGTTGTACAAGAAAACAATCAATCAGTAAATGTAGAAGGACCTACAATCGTAGTAAACATACCTGAACAACAACCAGTAAAAGAAAAAGTAATTATCAAGGAAGTAAAAGTTCCTGTTAAAAAGAAAAAAGAAAAAGAACAAGAAATTGATTGGTAATTTAAATAAAGGAGAAAAAATGAGTAGTTTCAAAAGATGGTGGAAAGAAAATGGACAAGGTATCGGATTTATAATCGGTATTGTGTTCCTAAATGCTTACTTTTTAATTTTAGGTGATAAAATGCAAGATAGTGAATGGCTAGCTGGTGTTTGGTTATTATGTTTCTTTGGATTTGCTGGGTGGTATGCTTGGCAAATGAGAATACATGGTTGGAGATTACCTAAGAATATAAAAGATACCCACTAACGTTTAATATTAATACATGGAGAACAATGATAAACAATGGAAGTAATAAAACAAATTTTCGGAGATAAGATGTCAGACTACAAAGTAGTTGATATTATGTTGAAAATATGGGTTGCTGGTTTATTATCTATGGTTGTACTTGGGTTAATTGCTGTGATTAGTCACATCATTATAAACCCATCATCAATAGATAACGCAACATTTGGTGTATTCGATACACTAGGGAGTTAAATATGAAAAAAATTATAGAATTAATAATCAAGATAGATGCTTGGGTAATGAAATCATTATATGATATGTATCCAGAATTAACCAAACATCAGAAAGATAAAAAATGAAGAATATATTTATTTTAATTTTATGTGTATTATTCACACAAAATACTATTGCACAAACTGTTGGTAAAATTAAGGCAGAAACGTATCAAGCTGAATTCGAGAAAAAGAAATCAATTGATGATGTTTCTGATTATTGGGGGCCAACTATACCGATTGCTCTAATCAATGTATCTGCTAGTGATGGGGTTTACGAGATGTGGCCTGAGTTAAAGGATGCTAGAGTAGGTTTAGGGGTAACAAACATGGTAATAGAGTACTTGGACTGGACAAACAGATTCGAGTTCGTAGAGGAGAAGTCAGAGATTAAGGATAGAATGAAAAATCAATGGGTTGCATCAAGAAAAGGTGTTTCTCAAAATGAGGTTTATGGAATGGGTAAAGTAATGTTGGCGAATTATTTCGTTACAATAGAGATTTACGATTTCTCAGTTTCAGAAGATGAAACTTTATCTTTAAAAGATGGTTCAAAACAAACTCAAACAACTCGTTTGGGTTTACAAGTTCGTTTTACTAATGCAGAAAATGGTACTTACTTTGTAGGTTCAGGTCTCGGTGAGGCTAATACCATTAAAACACAAGAAGGTTTGTTGGGGTTAGATTTGGAGGAAATAAACTTCAGACAATCAGCAATTGGAGTAACTACCAGAAAAGCATTAGAAACGGCATCGGCAAGAATAGTAGCAAGAATGATTAGAAAAAAAATATTTGAAAACTAATGAATGAGAAAACTACTATCGATACTTGCATTTTGGTTAGTAACTAATCTTAGTTATGGACAAACGTTCACACAGACATTTGTAGATAGATGTACTGGTGAAGTACAAGTTGTTACCGCTGATTTCACAAGTGGTTCAGCTATCGTTGCATTCTATAACGAAGCCAAATTATTTACATACACACAATATACTAATGGTGAACTCCAACAATGGTTAGTTCAGAAATATGCATGGTGGGCAGCACTTTCACCTTGTTCATCTGCAAGTAACGCAACCAACAACGCTAACAATACTGCAAACAACGCAACCAATAACACCAATAACACTAACTCAGGTTCGAGTGGTTCAAGTGGTTCAAGTGGTAGTGGTTCTGATAGCGGAGGAAGTGGAAGTGGGGGTTCTGATGGAAGTGGAGGAGGCTCCGATGGTGGCGGAGGTGATTCTGGTGGAGACAGTGGTGGAGGTGGCTCTGATGGAGGAGGAGATTCTGG
>Ga0098049_1000322_pt1 | contig 19817 bp, 33 predicted proteins | sample 13BtaG_FD_92582 | JGI IMG/M metagenome (GOLD analysis project Ga0098049, IMG submission 92582) | Marine viral communities from the Subarctic Pacific Ocean - 13B_ETSP_OMZ_AT15268_CsCl metaG | ecosystem: Environmental > Aquatic > Marine > Oceanic | place: Subarctic Pacific Ocean | collected...
ACCCCCAACGGCCACCAAACTACTGCCGACAGGCACAATAGCCGACTTGACGATGTGTACGTTGTCGCCGTCGTTGTTGATTAGCTGTACGTTCACTGTGATGGATACGGTCAGGATGTTGGCAATGTTCAGTCCGATAATGGTTATTTCTGTCGAACTGGGGCATGTGTAAACATCTGCGTTAGCGGTGCCTACCGCCGTGTCTGTAAAGGTCTTAAAGTTATTAGGCATATCGTTACCCCAGTGCTATCGCCATGACTACGCTTTGCCCAGCGGATTCAAAGTCGGTTGTGTTAGATGTGGCTGCGCTACCTAACCCCAGTGATGTTCTGGCTGTTGCGCCGCTCTCAGCTACAAAGTTAGACCCATCACCCACAATAAAGTTACCGTTTGTAACCGCCAGCCCCGCCACGTCTTGTAGCTGTGCATCCAACCTAGCGTTAGCCACTGTCCCGCTAGCAAGGTTGCTGGCGTTCAATGCCGTCAGATTACTACCGTTCGCCGCCGGTAGTGTCGCTGGGAACCGCGCATCTGGGACTGTACCAGAGGCAAGGTTGCTGGCGTTCAACGCAGTGAGGTTTACACCACTAGCCGCTGGCAGAGTTGCGGGAAACCTAGCGTCTGGAACCGTGCCAGAGGCAAGGTTGCTAGCATTGAGGGCTGTCAGATTGCTACCGTTAGCCGCCACCACATTCCCAGAAGCATCAAGGAAGGACATCTTTTCCGCTGGCAACGTGCAGAAAATCGTCCTTGTACCGGAACTCCAGTTCACAGCAGCATCGCTATTGCTCGACTGAAGTATCGTGGTTCTGGCTAGTGTGGTGCCTGACGCAGTGTAGGTTCCAATGCCGACCTCAAAGTCGGTGCCGTCAGAACAAGCGTAATATGTCGTGTTCCCATCGCCCACGCTGCCGAAAGTCTCAAAACCAGAAACAGCGCCTGCAAGCGTGTACGTTGCAGTGCCGGTGGTAGTGGTCGTTTCTTTTACGCGATCTCTGAGAACAAGTGCCATGTTACTTTAGCTCTATCGACAGGTTGCCTGCGTTGATGCGAAAGATGTCGCCGGTGGCGATTGTCTTACTTGCGTCCAAGGCACCCACAAACAAGATGTTTCCGCTGCTTGCAGCGTCCACAATGAAAGCATGTGTGATTGTATTGTTGGTTCCTGTAGAGGCCGGAAATTCAACATTTGCAGCATTTACTGCTGTCTGAGTATCTGTTCCTACAGCCGGAACTGTCCAACCAGATGCCTGAACCTGCTGCCGCGCATAGCTTCCAAAGGTGGCCTCTGTCACTGAGCCGGTTTCAATGCTAGATACGGCGGTTGCAAGGCCGACATAGATGCTGTTACCCGGAGTTGCAAAACTCTCCGCGTTGTTCTTAAACAGGAACTGCAATAGTGCATGCTCCATGTAGGTGGTTGCTGCGTTTGACGTTGCCATGTCTTCTACTCCTTATGTACGAGGCCGATCTGGCAGACCTCTGCGATACGCATCGCTGTTTTCTCTAGCTTCCGCCAGATCCTTAATCCTGGTCATCGCCTCAGTAAACTGTTTTTCGTACATCTGAAGCATGTCTTGTTCGCCCTTCATGTATATATACGCCTCAACCAAAGAACCGTAAAGCAAGGCATTTGGTGCGTTGTCGCTCAACCAGGTGGTCCCGCTATCACTGCCAGCAGTCAAAGACGCCGGCCTGTAATAGTAGTGAAGCTCAACGGCGTAGTTGCTGTCGGGGGTTGGCGCTACAATGAAATTGTCCGCATCGAAAAAAGCATAATACTTTGGCGTTCCTGTGGTCGCCGGATTCGGGTTATACTCCTGAATGTAATTTACGTCCTTCTGAAGCAGAAACTCTTTTGAGCTACTGTTCGTAACGGACAAAGAAAAAGATGAAAGATAGTCGGTAGGCACCGACAGATAGGGATCATTCTGCGTCAAAGAGCTAGTGGCGTTCTTGCGAAAGATCTCAAGATCCACCAGTTTAAAAATACGGTCTTCTGCTCCTCGAATGAAAGTAGCAAGGTTTGTCACAAAAGACGTTTCTGTGTTTTCTGTGTAATCTTGAATGGCTGTTTTTAGCTGTGCATATGTAAAAGCCATCAAGCAATCCTTACAATTGCGCTACTTGCGTCCGCTGTCGGGAAAATGATTGTGAAGTTTGAGCTACTGGACGCTTGATCAGAGCCGAAGTCAAACACTGCAACAGCTTTGTTTGAGTCGCTACTATTGTAAATTAGACAACCCCGCGCTGTAATCGTTGAGCTTGAGAAGGTCACATCGTTAAAATCCACATAGGCTGTTGTCCCACTCGTTGTCGGGGCCACCACCGTCAGGGTAGTTCCACCCGCACTATAACCAGTTCCGCTCACCTCATTACTGGTTGTGTACGCCGTGGTGGTTGCGTCAAGACTTGCGCTGCTTGTGTACAACGCAACCTTAAAGGTGTCTCCTCCACCCGCAAAGTTATGAACACCCTCAAGAAGCTCTTTCTTGAAACTCGTGCAAACTGCTGTTGTTATAGCCATATTAAATATTCCTACACTATCGTTATGTTCCCGACCATACTGCTATGGTTAGTGCACTGATACACCAAAGATGTGTCGCTTGGCTCATGCGGAACGATAAACTGAGTCAGCCCAGTTGTTGAGTTGTAATTCTCTGTCACGCCTGTTGTAAAGGCAGATCCACCATTAGATGTTCTAATTTGCAAAGGATGGCTGCTTACATTAGCCGTATTGTCGATCAAGTAAGTATGCCCCTTATAAAAGGTAAAATTTGGGTTGTTACCTGAAGTGGCGCCCGGACCAGTAAATGTGTAGGCCGAGCTTCCGCTAGTGCCAGCAGTGTACTTTGTCACTGGCCCCGTGGTTTCATCATTCAGCCTTATCCAAACACCGCCATGAGCAAAATAGAAGCCGCCTGTAGCGTGAACATGAGCCACGGCCCCATGATAAGTTGATGCACTAGGTAAATCACTTAGGCTGGCATAGTAAAATACGATCTTGTTAGCGCCAGAACTTACATCAAAAAGCCCATTAGCATCTATGATGTCAGTCAATACACTGGAACTGTTTCCTAGCGCGGCGTAAATCTCATTGAAATTATCGTTTATCTTGTCAGCGCCAGCACGGAGAGTGTCTCCGGTGCCATCATTAGCGCTCGACCCTATCCCTACTGCTTGCTTTGCCATTTAACCCTCGTCAAAAGTCTTGTTGCTAGAATCAAGTGTAATACTTGTTGAGTCAAAGGTCGATGCTACGGATACGCTTACAGACAAAGAACCAAGGCTAATAGTTGCAGAAACACTTGTTAGCGTCACCGTGATTGGCTGAACGGGCACCGCCCCTGAAATCGATATGTTGCCAAGTTTTACTTGTGCAAAAGGTACAGGAACGAACTGCACCGACACTAGGTCAAACACTGGAAATCGCACAGTTACAGGATCCAGTGTCGTACGCGGGCGAGGGTCATGCAGCGCCTGCGGATCCGGACCCACTTTGATTGGACCAAGTTGTGGATGCTTCGGCTCGAACTCGTCAGGGCCAACCTTGAAACCATTCCACTCTGTCACCATTTCTCGAAGACGATACCGGAATCCGGATCTGTCTGAATAGCCCCAGGCGTCTTTTCCTGAAGCAAAACGTGCCATTAGTTCACCCTCAAATACTGAATGCTTGGTTGTAGCTTGAGAGCCACACGGTCTTCATCTTCATCGGCGGCTCGTTGAAACTCTTCTTCGTAAACCACCTTCAAAAGCTGCACACGTTCCGGCGCTTTCTTCATTGCAAGATAGTATGCAAGTCCAGCGACCATGCACGGCAAAAACCTAAACGGTGCATCCGTGGTATTTACCAATGCATCTGCATCTTCGATACGCTGCACATAGTAATACACAATGCTGTCGGCGGAACTGTCCGGTGTGGGCCAGAGTGTAACCTCTGGAGTGGTCTGCCGGTTATAGTAATACTGACTCGGGCGTCCAGTCTGCGACTTGTTGGGAAGATACAGGTACTCGCCTCTCGACATTCGGTCGAGTTGATAGTCTACGCTGCTGCGGCGGAGCACAACTTCCAGCAGGTCAGTGTACGTGGTATTGAAGGCGTACGTCGCCGTGCCAGAAGTCAGAGCCTGTGTTGCCTGTTTCACGGTCCACAGATTCAAGCCACGGTTAGCCCAGTCTGCGAACATTAGGTTCAAGGAACGCCGAGCCGTACGCGCATCATAACCGGTGCGAACCTCAAGACCGCATCGCTCATACGCTTCTTCAATAATCTCTGCTACATCGAGATCAAAATCTCTGGATCCGGAAGTAGCCATTTACTTCTTCGTCCGCATTGCCTTGCCACGCTTTGCCATGACAGGCTTCTTCATCATAGCACCGCCACCGCGCATTGCCTTTTTCTTCATGCCCATGCCACCGCGCATTTTACGCATTGGTTTTTTTGTTCCCGGCATATTGAACTCTCCTCTGTTTTCGAGTTTCAACCAGACGGTGGTAGTCGTCTGGGTCATAGTTAACATAGTAATGCAGACGCTCCAGCTTTGCACTAGCATTGTCGAGGTCTGTAAGACGCTGCACAAATATCATGTTCAGCCCCTTGTCCTTGAACGATAGCAGCCAGATATCAACACCTGTCGCAGCCAACCAACCGTTCAATGCGAAACAACCTGCCTCTAGGTCGTCATAAGTGTATTTGTCTCCATAGTTGCCACACACCACCACTTGATATGTGTCGTCGAACGTGGCGATCTCCTCGTACACCGCATCCCAAATATCACCAACTTCTTCTCGTGTCTTAACCTTTTCAGACAGCCATGCGTTTCGCGCAAAAGGACAGAGTGCGTTACCGTTTACAAATTCATCCGGCTTGCATAGTTCGTCAAAAATCCAATCTTCAAGTATTCGTGCGAGTTGCATTACGAGTCGGCATTGTCATGGCACCAGCGGCTTCTTTACGTGGCGAACACATAGCTCCGCCGTGGTTGAAACCTCGAACACCTCGACCCTTCAATATATCAGCCTTGGTAACTTTGCCGTCCTTGTTAAGGTCAGGAAATTTTTTAGCCACGTTTCTTTCTCCTCTTCAGTGATTTTACACGCCGAGGCTTGCCGGCGGGCTGTCCAATGCGTTTCTTTTGACTGATTCTACTACGCTTTTCAGCCGCTGTCATTTCTGACGATGTTTTAGGAGTTTTAGAAGAAACTCGTTTGGAAGGACGACAATAAGGAGTGCCACGCTTTTCACCCTTTTTTCTGCCACACGCCTTGCCAGTGCGTACATCTTTCCAATCCTCTTTAAACCAGCGCTTTAACGCCAATCCCTTTTTGGTTTTACGTACAGCCATCTCAGTCTCTCGACTTTCGTATTTGTTCAAGACTCTCTTGTATTGTCATGTCTTTTTTTGCATTCGGATCATACTTGCACTGATATTCATTTGGCACAAACTCCAGGTACTGGAAAAATTGAGACTCAATCGTATTGTTTGCACCTCGAAACACGCAAATCATTTCTCTGTTTTCCAGCTTTTCACACTTCACCTTACGACAAGTAACCATTTGATCAGCGCTAGCCGAGTGCGCTTTTAACAGTAGTATGAAAGTCAACAAAGCCGCGACACCAATTCCGGAAAACAGAATCCACGCTACAATCTCTACAAACTTACGTCGTCGCTCACGCTGACGATACAACGTCTCTTTGCGTCTCTTTCTTATTTGACCTTCCATTGCCACGAGTTGATCCCATTTTGACTTGCCCATCGTCAAAGAAATCCACTGCTGTAGCTCGTAGCGCTGCTGCTGCGCCTTTTGCTTGTTAGCAAAAGTCGTTATGGCCTCTTGCTCGACGCTTTGACCACCAAACAGCTTTTTAAAAATTGGGGGGTTTTTTGCCTCTCTTTCCATCTGGTCCAAATCGGACAGAGCGCCCATCCAGCGAGAAAGATCAGACGCCATCGCCTCGATATCCCGACCAACAGCAAAGCCCTTCTTTAGAGCCGAAAATGCCGCTGAAGCGGTTGCCATTGCTGATATGGGATCCATCAATAAACCTTCGTATCTTCATCAACCAGCCGAGGCACACAATAGGCGGTGATCTTCTGACCTTGTTTGTGAAGCTGTCGAGCAAAATACGTACACTCATCAAGATTTCGAAAGTACATGTCGTTACTTACCAGCTTCTTTTCTTCTCCTATCCCAACAAACACAAACAACAAAAATGCATGTATCATTGTTAAGAGCAGCGTGTCTTCTTCCGCCGTCCGTTCATAACACCGCCACAACCTCGAGCCACAACTTGGTTGGACTCTAGGTTTCCTCGGAACGGACGTTTGGCACGTTGCTCGGTGATGCCTCCAGCGGCGGCTTTTCTGGTTTTATTTTTGCTTTTGTTGCCCCAGTTTGCGGCTCCGACCTTACGGCACTTGGCGATGGCCCCGCTTGCGTACGCCGACGGGAAAACCTTATATCTTGCCTTAACTTTGCGATAGCATGCATCTTTAGCCATTCCTTCGTTTCCTCTTACTGGCGCAGTGCGCTTTTTCACTAAACCCTTTAGGACGCTTGCAATTCACTTTTGCCTTACGAGCCTTGGTCCATTTTTTCTTCTGTGGAGGCTTGGATATTTGCTGCCTCATCGAACCACGCGACATCGCCATTTCTTTGTCTCCGAACGTAATCTTCCCATAACGGGGTCAACATCTTGTGGTTAGATTCAACCTTAACCACAATAACCGCCGTGCGCTTATCGACTTCTATTAGTGTCGTGAGGATCCAAACCACAAGAGAAAGAGCCACGCCCCCAAAACCAATAACACCGGCTTTAACCAAGGTCTTTTCATCTAGCATTTCCATCTCCGACGCGCCGCGCAAATACGCTTTTTCGGCGTCTTCTTGCAGCTAATCCCGTGCATTTTCATCTGACCCGCAGATCGTTTGCAGTATGATGTGCGACGTTTACCACCACCGGGCTGGGGTGCTTTTAGTTTAGAACCTGTTGCCCTGTTGTATTTAGATCGGCCTTTAGCCGTAAGCCCAGCGCCTTTGGAAGCGGGGAGTTTTTCCCCCCGCTTCACTGAAAGGCTAACCGTTTTTTTCTTCTTGGCCATTAACCAAAGAACCCGGTTATAGAATCCACGTTGGTTAGTGTCACGTGACACTCATCATCGAAGATCATACCGTGATCCGGTATGGTGATTTGATTGTCGTCTGATGTATGAAACACCATCGAGAGCAATGTAGAACCACCACTTCCGTTCTTAAACACAACAGCAGGCGAACCACTGGCAGCGGTCTTTACGTAGAACGCCTTTAAGCGGGTTCTACCGCCCTGCAATGTGCCTGTCGCTGTAGCAGTCTTTGCTGTGATAGAAGCAGCCATTGTGCTCTCCTATTAAGCAAGGTTGTTGTTCTGCTGATACAGGATTGTAAAACGAACAAGACCTGCATTTGTCGAAGCAGAAGAAGTTACAGTAAGACGAATGTCCGTTGTACCAGTGTCCTGCCAAGCCAATGCTGCGCCAGCTTGGGTTGTCGGATACTTCCGGCCAGCAGTTGTGCCACTTGCAAATGTGTTCAGAACTGTAGCCGCTCCACCCACAGTATCTCCGACACTCAGGTTGGTTGTGGTATTGGCTGCGGTGATTACATCAATCACGCAGTCAATGATCTGAGAGTTTGCTGGAATAACAACATCTGTAACGGATGCGGCAAGAGCGCCCCCGGAAAGATCTGCTGAAAAAGTCTGAGCCATAACAACTTGACCAACATTAGCAATGTTGCTGCCGAGTGTTGTGCCGGTAGTGTTTTTAATGGTTCCGGCCTTAATAGGACCAGAAAAAGTAGTTGTAGCCATTTAGATCTCCTGTCGTGGCTAGTGTCAGATCCACAATGAATCTGTCAGGGACTTACGCATAGTACCCTAAAAAAAAGGGGGCCGCAATCGCGGCCCCCAGTGGGGAGGATTTTTGTGACCTTACGCGGCGCCGGGTGAACCGAACACACAACGTGGGTCAGAGAAGCCGAAGCTGTAACGCTCACGAGCCTTGAACCGCATGTTGCCGGTATCGAAATCCGGATCCATGTTGGTTGCAAGCGGCATACGCTCGAAGTGCTTCAGGCCGTTAGGTGCATCCGTCTTGATGAAGAACGCATCTGTGTCGGTCAGGTAGTCGTTGACTACGTAGCCTTCTGGAAGCATGCCCATGCTCTTGAGGGCGTTAACATCGTTGTCAGCAGTGCCGACGCGGAGGTTAGACACCATCAGGCGCTCTGCTACAAACTGAAGCTGGCGTGGAACGATCAGCTTCATGCCACGAAGGGCAATGACAAGGCCACGCTCATCGACGAAACCAGCGATGCTGATTAGTGCGTCTTCGAGAGAAGTCTCGTTCAGGTCTGCGGCAGTACCCGGCTCGTTGGCAAAAGTGCCACCGTTTGTCAGCGGGTGTGAAGCATCGCAAAGTGCCACACCGTCACCACCGGCAGTTGCGCCTGCGGTAAACGCAGAGTTAAGAACAGAAGCTGCCTTAACCTGCTTGGTGTGCGCCATTGAACGTGCCAGAGCACGAGTGTAGCGAGATGCCAGGCGGTCATAGAGATTGTCTTCTACAGCTTCCTCGGTGATCGAGAAACCCATAGCAACAGTCTCGTGTGTATACCGTGCGGTATACGCCTCTTGAGCGTCATCGAACGAGATACCAGCACCTTCGTTCTTAACCGGTGCGGCTCCGAATCCGGACAACATCACTTCTTCCTCGAATGCCCGATCTGATGCCTCGGTGTCGAAGATTTCGGAATGCTGACCCTCGTAGCGATTGTACTCCATACCAAAGAGGGCATTGAGGCCAGGCTCAAGCTCTTTAGCGAGTTGTGCGCGAGAAATAGCCATAACTAACTACCCTCCTTACGATGCTGCCGCTTCTGAGTCAGCGCCCAGAAGTGCATGGTTGTTGATCATTACAATCATCGGAATGCCAGCGGCAGCGAAGTCTTCATTCTCAACGTCGGCTTGAATGCCCACAATCTTCAAAGGAAGAGATGTGTTGCTTGAGTCGAGAGTGGCGACATCCATTTTAGCACTGGAGTTACCGGTGGTTGTGCTGCCGCTTGCACCGCTATCAAGCTGAGTATTCTCGAAGATAGAAGCGATTGCAGTAGCGCGATCTGTGAAAGTAGCGTCTGTAGCAATTATGAAACGCTGCATCGGGTTGTCGTACACGTGTCCGATAATATCGAAGTTTGTGTCGGCGCCCGAACCAGGCCAGTAATTGGAAAAGACCTTCTTACCAGTAGTGGAAGAAACATACTCACAGCCAGCGAACACACCAACGTATTTAACAGTGTCACCGGTAGCAGAACCAATGGCGATTTCACCACCATTTACAGCTTTAACCGGAGAACCCTGAAAAATCGCGGAGGCACCACTGTCGATGAAGTATGCATTAGTACCGGAAGTAGCTGGAGTGCTACCCGCAGTATTTATCGGCTTTAGGCCGAATGCAACATTGGCGTTTGCCATCTGTTCACCTCACAGGTTATTCGGGGGAGTTTTTCCCACCGAAGGTTACACGACTTTTCCTATCGTTGTGGATAGGCATTGAGGGATGTTGTTCCCTCATAAGGTTTTCATCAACGGCTTTCATTTGATTGCGGGTCTGCTCCCGATAGTATTCAGTTCTTTCCTCGACCGTTTCTTCAGGAATACGGCACAGCATAAGACCGCCGACACCAATAACTCCTGCATTCTTCCCCTCTTGGATCACTGGGTAGCGATCTCCCATGTCGGGATACTCGTCAGCACGTACTGGTTCCCAGCCTTCACGCAACTTAGAGTGTACGTTAGTCAGGTCATCCTCGCCGCGAAGAGCGGTTCGAACCCAACGATGCTTAAAACCGATTGGTGCATCAGGTGCATCCAACTTGGATGGGGGTGCCCAGGGCTTACGCCGCTGAGTGTTTGCGCGACTCTTTGCTTCGCGTGTAGTTCTTTCAGCCATTTCTTACTCCTTTACGTACTTAGCATATTCCTCGAGCGGAACATTCAATCGTTTCGCAATCGCAATCTGCGATGGAGTCAGTTTGACTGTTCTGCGCCCCTTTGACGACGACTTGGAAGCCGTGGACCCAGCAGAAGCGACTCTAGGTCCAGTGTCGCGTTTTGTCTCCGCAAACTTATGCGGGAACTCCGTGCGAACACGTTTGTCAAGTTCACTATAGTAGTCATCCGACGTGGGGTCAAACCCCTCTTCTTCAATAAGTTGCCGGTGAATACCAAAAGCTGCGTATGTCATGGTCTGGTCATTGCCAAACCAATCATTTTTAGATGCCCACGCCTCGGCCTTCGGATCAGGTTTAGCCTGCGGCTGCTGCGCCTGTTGCTGCACCGGTTCTTCTTGCACAGGCTGCTGCTGTCGTTCTTCGTTACGACGCTTGGCTTCCTGATACCGAGCCTGCTCTAACGCAATCTGACTAATGCGCTGCTGGGCATCAAACATCCCGTCTGCGTCACCCTCTTCATACGCTTTCTTGTACGACTCTTTAGCAGCCGCCGCATCAGCTTCAACACGACTACCAAACTCGCCAACAAAAGACTCGTCTAGTTTGGTCAAACGGCTTTTTAAATCCTCGTTCTGCTTTTGAACCGCTTCCGCATATTCAATCGCAGCCTGGCGCTGCCGTTCTTCTTCACGGAATCTGTTTGTTAGCTTCGATATCCGCTTTTGAACGGATTCTGAATACTGCTCTAACTCATCTTCCTTGCCTTCAGAGTCAGCCGCCTCTTGCTCTGCTTCAGGCTGCTCCTCTACCGGCTCGACCTCGATATCCTCGGTCTCAGGAATTTCTACGTCCTGCTCTTCTGCGAGATTGTTTTGCATACTATGCTCCGTATGTCTTGATATCGTCTGGATCGACGATTGTTGCAATGACCTCATCGTCATTGATGATGCGAACCTCGCCACCTTCAATTTGGAAACGCGATCCGGCGTAACGACCAATACAAACCCAGTCGCCCTCTTTGCACCACGGCTCGGAATCAGGACCAAATTTGTCCTGATCCTGATAGGCTAGAGGACCAACCTTAACCACATATGCCACAACAGTGGCTCGTGCTTCTCGGTCCTTGGCTTGATCGGGAACGTATATCCCGCCCTCAGTCTTGTCCTTGCCTTTATACGGCATAACAAGAACTCGCCAACCAGTCGGTTGAGGAACTCTTTCTAGGGCGGTTTTTTTAGAGGCTTCTTCTTCAGCTTTTTTCTTGGCTTGCTGCTGCCGGAGAACGTGATCAGGGACTAGAAGCGTCGTCATAATTCACCTTTTTTAGCAGGGCGCGTAATTCTTCTAGCGCGTAAGTGATCCCCTGAATCTCACTTACCATAGCACGATATGATTCCATATCAGATGCGCCACCGCTAGTCAGGGAGATGCTAATATCATCTACCCGGTTTTGCAAGGTTTTCTGATACCTTGATAGAAAATCTACGATATCCATTATGCCATCATTTTTTCATCTGTTATGGGGCCACCAGAGACCCATGCATTACAGACACGCATTGAAGCGCATTTAAACTTTAAAAACTGACAGTACCCAATGTCGCCGGCCTCAACAGATTCAAAAGGATCCGCGCCATCATCCATGCCAATACCCTTGGCGATGCAGTCTTTTATGCGTGAGGTAAGATTAAAAGCAGCGCAGTTGCCGCAGCGGCTTTCTTTCGCTGCCTCTATGTCCGTGTTAAATGTGTCAGCTATGCTTTGCCAAAAGCTGTCATTCTTGCCGGTGTCATCAAGGTTTGGATTCAACGGGCCGTAACCATATTCATCAATAGCTTTTTGTCTGTTTTCTAGGTTGAGATCGATGTCCTGCGTAGCGGCAGGACAAGACTCCCCCTCACCACCGCCCGCATTAACCATACGATCAACAGGCATGCCGTCTTGAATCTCTTTCGCCAGATCTAACCCGTCAGGAATTATTTTGATTTCTATCTTCATCGGTAAAGTGGAAACCTTTCTAAATAAGCTTCAAGAAGATTATCCGGAGATAACGCTTCAGTTCCTGTCGCGATACTTGAGTTTTGAAATCTACGGTCCTGATCAGTGCCCGGAAAATCAAAAACACCTTGAATTGTTGTCATTTCGGGAGTCACAATTTCATCCATCCGAAGCTCTGGCGGTCCTTGCAATTCATCAAAAACGTCTACGCTTGTTGTAGTCGGAATAGAGGACTGCACAAGATTATCTTGTACCCCCATAGGCACACTCGTTGCCGGAACGTAAGAGGGTCCAGCTTCCGTTGGGAACTGTGCACCTGGGACAGAAAGTTCACTTCCTCTGTCTGCAAAACGCAGCATCGGACCAACAATCGGCAGCATGCTAGCAATGCCTCGGTCCGGGCGCCTGTTTGGATCTCGGGTCACCGGACCAAACCTAGTTAAAGATCCCTCGTCCAGCATACCGCGAACCTGACCCCTGCTGTCCAAAGGGTTCATAAACTGGTCGTAAGCTAGGTTGCGAACACTAGCAATGCCCTCGGGGGACATTCCTGTGTAATTAATTTTACTGGGATCAATCCCAAGAACACGACTGAAAAATCCATCCCGGCCATACGGGTTAGTATCAGTGATCCCCTTCACAGATTCAAATACAGGCTGACTCATGTAGCCCGTTCCCGAACTTTCAACCACAGGACGTGTGTCCATCGTCGGCCTCGAGTTGGTCGGCCCTCGATCCTCGAAGGACATTCCGTATGGGTCTCTATTAGGTGGCGGCATCTACTTCACTCCGCTAAAGCTGGTGCCTTGTATCGCTTTGCCCGCACCACGGCAGGACATGTACTTGCCACTGGCAGCGCGTACTTCACCTCTTTCGCCGACGGGCGGCTTTGGAGTGGGCTTTGTCGGTCCCGGCCTCCGTCCTTCTGTGTTTATCGGATGATCTGGATCAATCAGCCTCGGGTTTTTCCGAACGGCGTCCTTGTAGTTCTCCGGAATATCAGGGTCACCCATGTATTGCCGATATTTCTTGTCCGACTCTGAGAGAGGTGTAGGACGCGTCATCTTCTCTGTGCCGCCTTTTTCAAAGCCACGCATTTTTTTCATGTTGCTCTCCAGCACTTGAGAGCCACCGTCTTTGCGGCGCCGGCCCTTGTTAATAAGATCCTTGGCATCATCATAACCGATTCCCATGTCACCGGCAAACTGCCTAATACGTGGACGTGCCATCTACTTAACCTTTTCTTTTTCGTGGCCCAGCCAGACCGCAAATGCACCTGTCATGGCCCCCGTGACTACACTTACCAGACCGGCCTGCGCTGGAGTTGGATCCGGCAAAGTCATAAACCACTCCACTACCCGCCAAGCCGATATTGACATCATAAGCATCATCAAGCGGGGAAGTATCTTCCACCGCAGAAATCTTTCCATCGTAACTTCGGCCACGATTCTTCTCCGCCTGTTTTAATGTGGTGCGATTGTGCATATCCCACATGATCATCACTTCTTACCAAAAAACTTGGTAGCACTACGTACGCCAAAAGAAGCAGCAACAATAACACCAAGGGAATACTGATACCAATCCGGCATCTTGTCCAACTGCTCAAACCCATTTGCAACTACACCCTCCATCCCCGGGATAAAGCTCAAAATGAGCGGAACCGAGAACAAAATTACGAGCCACTCGTCTTTCCAAGATGACTGACTGCCACGTGCCATCTCAAGATCCCAGTCGATCTCGCCAGTGGCTTTCTTCTCCATGATGACGGCTTCAGCCTTGGCCTTGGCAACCTTTGCGCCTGTCTCGGCCTTGGTCTTTTCAACTTTACCTTCCAGCCACGTACCGGCCAAAGAAGCAATCGGACCTATCAATGCTTGAATCATTTGTTCCTCGACAATGCTGCCTGTGTGTTGATGCGATAGATATTCACATCGTTACGTGCGCCAGCGATATCTTCCTGCAACTCCTGACGCTGCTGCGCCAAGTCATAGGCTTGCTGCAACTTGGCCTGATCAATCTGGAAGTCCATCTGATCGTTTGCTGTCTTACGCTGAATTTCCATCTGCGAGTTCTGCAACTCTTGCTGACGAATCGCGACCAACGGATCTTGCTGCTGGGCCGGCTGGATCATCGGCATGATCTGCTGCATGATCTCACTAACCTGCTGTGCAATCGCGGACTCAACCGTAGCTGGGTCAATCTGTGCAGGTGGCTCACCCTGCGCCATAGCCTCCTGCATGGCGTTCTGGAAGAATGCAGTAACCTGATCCCTTGCAAGCATACCAACGTGCTCCTGCACGTGCGAGAGGAGCAGCAAGAAGGCTTGTGGGTTGGCCCCAGACACAGGCGATGAAAGGAACATGGCATGTGCCAGAATGTGCGCCTCATGATCCTGCTGCGGAAATGCCTGAAACGGCATGTTCTTCACAGCAGCAGCGTTCTCTGTAGCCGGATCCATAGGCTGCGGCTGCGGAGGTGGCGGCAAAATCGCGTCAATGTTCTTCACATCCAGCGCATCATACATCCGACGATACGCCTCGTACTGATTGTGAAGCTGCGGAGCGGCCTGCGCCAACTGCATCTGGGTCTGTGCCAGCGACAAACGCTGTGACATTGAGAAGATAGACGGATCCGACACAGGCAAAATGTCTACCCGACCATCAAAATCCTGCGCCATAATGTCAGCGGCTACGCCCTGTCCCACAAAGTACGGGTAAGGTACAGGGTTATCCCCGAATACCTCGGCAAGTAACCGAAACTCCTGCTTTTGCCCATAGTGCAGTCGCTTGTGGATCGAAGAGATGATCTTCGAGCCTTGCTCAATCAGTGCAACTGTGGTTCCGACGGGGGCTTGTGAGTTAGCGTCTGCGATCTTTGCATCTGCAACTTGTGCAAATCGTCTTCCTGAATCGACGATAACGCCCAGTAGTTGAGCAAGTGTCCCAGAAGGTTCCTTGTATGGAAGGGGCATAAGAGCATTCCGAAGGTCACCACCGGGAGCATCAATATCACGGAACTCGCCAGGAGAAAGCGGCTCATCGTCGTTGCGAATACGAACACCACGAGCCTTAAACCCAGCAGGGAGATTCGAAAGAGTCCCCGCATCGATGAGTTGACGAAGGATCGAGGTCGCTGCACGGGACAAACCTCCTATAGTATGTAACAGGCCAAAGCCATAAAAGCCAAACCCAGGCAAAAACTTAAAATGAGTGAAGTATTGCCGCTTCCTGCGAAGTGGATCCGCCTCTCTATAGTTTCGCACCACCGAGAGAATCTGTCCTGAATCTTCATCCAAAGTGACAATGTAAGGGAGTTTAACACCCGTAGGCTCACCCTCGGGTCCAATGTCTTCAAAACCCTCCAGATCAAGCTCTGTGTGACACTCAACAAGAGTGAAAACGTCATCGCCATACGACGGACGAATACCCTGCAACTCGTTGCCAGTCTCTCTAATCGGTCCTTCATCATCATCATCTCCAGCCTGCAAGTCCACGTCCCGGTACACACCAGCAACCTGCAACTTACGAAGCTCGTTCTCCGTCATGCGAACAACATGAGTTACCCGCTCGGCTGTGTTCAAGTCACTCGCCGAATACGGAACAATCAAATCCTCCGCAGGTACAAACTTCGATACAGCCCGCTGCTTGCCCGGATCAAAATACACCTTCTTAAATGTGGACCCCGTCAACGGTAAATAAAACAACATCTGATCCGTGTCCGGATCATACTCCTCCATGATCTCAGTAACCTGATAGTTCATGAAATCTTCAACACGCTGGGCCTGATCCTCCAGTGCCGAGTTCGGCGTTCCAAGAATCTGCGCCTTTACAGGACCACCCGCTGGCAACATCTCCTTATAAGCCTGCGCCTGAAACTGCGTAACAGCCTCACTCAACAACGGATGATGAACACCACTAGCACCAAGAAACGGATCACTGCGCTCCTCGTAATTCACACCAAGCAACTTCAAGCCGCTGGCAATCGCCTCTTCCCAGTCCTCGCGTGATTCCTTGTCATCCTCGATCTTGTCACGAAGGTCCGAGGACAACGAACCAAGGACCGAGTCGTCAAGGATCTCCGCCAAGTTCGCACTGTGATCGTACAGTGCAGCTTGGACCTCGATCATTTCTTCCATGCCGGCCATCTCAACGCCCTCTGGAAGCATGTCCTCGGCGGGTAACTCCACCATCATCTCTTCAGGCATAGGTTCCGCCGGACCACCAGCGCCCATTGCCATATCAACCATCTGTGGAGGAAGTGCCATTTATTTCAATCCAAAAAAGTTTAACATACTGTCTACCATACCCGTCTCTTGCTTCTTTGGAACAGCGCGGCGCGGAACACCACGTTCATCCAAAACAGCCAAAGCCGCTTCGTTGTAATCTTCCAGCACATTCCGAGGAATGCTCATATACTTGTTTTTCATTACAGACATGTCACTAACCTGCTGATCGCTCTTTGGCATCATGCCCTCACTCAGCGCTAACTCAGCCTGCAACATATCCATCGCATTCTCTTCTGTACGAAGACTGCGAACATCCATGCCCCTGCGCTCTAACTCGCGTACACCAACATGCGCCAACTCTTCCATCAACGTATTCAAAGAATAGTCGTTGTCAATCGTACCGGGGACATCAACAACCTTGCCGTCTTTTATTTCTGTCTTCGGCTGATCCGAGTCGTAAATAACAGTAGAACCACGGTCCGAGGACAAAAGACCTTCAATCCCCTTGCCAAAACGATCAAGATCGCGGGCCATGTACCTAAGACCAGAACCCCCTGGGTCAGCCTTAAATACATCCGCATCAAAAAATCTTCGGCCCGTAGGAGTGTCTTCCCTCGCCGGGTTTAATTCTGCGGAAGGAAGCATTAGCCCCTTAACACTGGTTCCACCACCAAACCGAGGCACAATGTCCCCGCCCATCTCACCAGCCGTCGGCTCCAGTAACCCGCGCTCGATAATGTCATAACCTAACTGAGCTACAGGAGACAAAGCCAAACGGCTTTCTAAATCGGCGCGAAGCTCTAGGTTCCCGAACCGTGTAGCTTGGACCTCGGCATCCGGATTGCCAACATAGTTCAGCGGCTTCGGAGTCGGAACAGACTTCGGAAGGGTCTTCAGATCCTTCTCTATTTTCTTTTCCGCTGTCTCAGCCACTAAAAAATACCCCGAAACTTCTGTGGTCGAGCAATCGGGCTAAACCCCTTAACCACACCACCTGTGTTGTAATCCTTACCCGGCAAAGGCGTACCCGGAGCCTGCGCCCCGTCGAGATCAAACTCAAGCTCAATAATCTCGTCAATCATATCCTTGTCGTAACCCGACCGACTCAACTGCCGGCGGCGTAACTCTCTAGCCTTGGGTGTTTTAAACTTGGACATCAGTAATACTCTCGCTTCTTGGACGGCAGCCAGTCTTCTAGCTCTTCGCCCTGTAAACTGATAAAACCACCTTGACGGAACCGCATCAAGGCCATTGTCATGCTATCACAGAAGTCATCATGATCGCCATTTGGAAACGAAGCTACTTCCTCGATTACCTCATCCGCGAACTTCTGCGCGGCAGGATACCATACTTTTCCTGATTCGAATATGGGCGAAGCCATATGCATGCGGGTCATCTTATCAAGACCCCCGCCGCCCTTCTTGCGCCCCGGAGCAAACGTAATTACAGGCAAATTCAGTAACCGCATCTCGTCAGCCAAAGGTGTACCAGTCGCCTTGGCCTCAATCAACATCATGTCAGGTTCCCAATACTCATTCTCTTCCTGTGCAATCTGCTTCAACTCAGGAAAGTTCCAACGGCCACGTTTCGCGTCTAATAGAATCAAATGCTGATCACCGTTGCCGTGCGGCTCGAATACACCCCACGTCGTAATAGCAGAAAAGTCAGCCGACTCCTTCTTACTGTACGCCGTGTCATACGACTGAATCACATAATCTAAATTCGGAATGTCCTCTTCTTCCCACTCGTTCCACCACTCCCTCTTAATAACAGCGGTTTCCTCGGACACGGGATTTTGCTGCCACTGTGCATTCCATTTGCCCACGGACAGTGCAGCTTTGACTTTTAGTAACTCGTCCTTTTTCCAGAATTCAGGCCAGAGCGGTTCCCCCGATGGCATGATGGCCGGAAACTCAACCACCTCCCACTGGTCCGACATCGTGTCGTTACCCTGTGCTTGCAGTAACCTGCCCGTAAGATCCTTCTTGGACCACCGTGTCTGGACAATGATAATCGATCCACCCGGCTGCAAACGCTGACGAGGGCCAGATGTGTACCATTCATATGTGTGGTCATACGCTGTCGAGGACAGAGCATCCTGCTCCGAATGCGGATCATCAATGATAAGAAGGTCAGCACCACGACCAGTCATTGCAGCACCCACCCCGGCTGCAAAATATTCCCCGCCTGCGCTGGTCTCCCATCGACCTGCTGCTTGGCTGTCCGGTTTCAGGTCAGTGTCTGGAAAAATCTCGTGGTATATCGGATCCGCAATAAGATCCCTGACCTTACGTCCGAATCTTACAGCAAGTTCCGTGTTCATTGTAGCCTGAATGATTTTTAACTTTGCATTTCTGCCAAGGAACCAGGACGGCATAAGATAAGAAGCAAACTCGGACTTTGAGTGACGAGGCGGCATGTTGACTATCAAACGCTTCAAGTCACCCGATGCTATGCGCTCGAGCTTTTCTGCAATGATTTTGTGATGCCGGCCAACAATGAACCCATCATACACATGATCGACATACGCCATGAAGCTGGTCTGTGCGGCTTCGCGGGTTTCAAGTTTCTTTAACTGCTCTTCTAGCAGCAGCAGTTCACGCAGATCGTGATCGGGAATCGTGTGGAGAGCACCGGACATGCCCGAACGATAATATCTTCCAATGAATTTATCAACCCAACACGACACGACACGACAGCGCCTAGACCCCCGAAATCTAGGGGGTGGGGGGTCCGAGCCATGCCGGCGGGACCAGTAACCCGGCCCAGTAACCCCCGAACCCGCGCTCAAAATGAGTTATCTTTTTTTATTTTATCCCATTTTAGTGCTGGACATTCCCATCTGGGTCGGGATACCTTTCAGGTATCGAAACAGCCAACGACACGGAGGTCACAATGGCAACACAATTTCAGCAGCAGGTCACCGACCTGATCACCACCAACCGCAAGGCCGACAAGGTCAAGCGTTGGCAAGAGCTTGCAACCGCCGCCGCACTGATCAAGGCAGAGATCGACGCACTGAAGACCGGCATCCTCGAAGACAACGACCAGCGGTTCATGATTGTCGAAGACACCGTCCGCGAGTCAGCCCCATCCAAGGCCGACTACATCAAGCTTCACGGTGAAGCGGCCTTCGAGAAGAACAAGAAGGTCACCAACGTCAAGCGCCATGTCAAAGGCATCCGCTAACCAACCGGGGGGCTTCGGCCCCCCACCCAGCCAACGGAGGGAAACAATGGCTATCACTCGCATTCACGTTAACCAGCACGTGATCCGCGCCAACGGTAAGACAGGAGACCGGAACCCGGTCTTCACCGTCAAGGCAGGCAAGTCTAATCGATACGCCAGCGAGGTCGAGATTGAGGGCCGCTGCCGGCTGGTCTACAGCCCCGACAAGCCGCTGTCATGCGGGGCAAAGGTCTGGATCGAGGTTCTAGACGAGAACAACGTGGTCCTCAAGGAATGAGGGCCGGGGGCTTCGGCCCCCACCGTCCGGCAGTGTGTGCTGCCGCTGATGAGGCCAAAAGGCCGAAACGGTAACCTGACATAACGGAGGTACGATATGTCACTCACACGTACAACACTCGAGCTTGTGATCGAG
>Ga0098049_1000325_pt1 | contig 19649 bp, 16 predicted proteins | sample 13BtaG_FD_92582 | JGI IMG/M metagenome (GOLD analysis project Ga0098049, IMG submission 92582) | Marine viral communities from the Subarctic Pacific Ocean - 13B_ETSP_OMZ_AT15268_CsCl metaG | ecosystem: Environmental > Aquatic > Marine > Oceanic | place: Subarctic Pacific Ocean | collected...
AGATTGACTATAAAAGAAACCGCTCATGGATTTTCTTTGATGTGCTCGGCCAGATTTGTATCCTCGCCCTCCACCAAAATTTGCAGCCAATGCAGAACCAGGAGCGTTACCACCATTACTAAATCCAGGTATACTTCCTCCTGCATTCAAACTGTGCATGAATGAACCTCCATATTTATTTACCGCATCGCGACCCATTACATATTCGCCATCGGTTACCATTGCTGGAACTCCTCCACCGCGACTATAGTTTCGTACATTACCACCTCTAGAAAATCCCATAGCTCCAACAACCTGCATCGCAGCTTTTTGAAGCATCGCCTGCTGAATCATTTGAAGAAAGTTCATAGCTGCCCCCTGCAAAGCTTCATCTAAGCTTTTAGCGCCGTTAAGGGTTTCTTGCATCGCGGTCGCCAATCCGCTTGCCAGATTTCTTGGAATATTTTGTCCCAATTCATAGTCTAGATATTGAACCTCGTCTCGCATTTGCTTCGCAGTCTCAGACATGCCTCTTCGTATAGCAGATCGATCATCACCAGGCAAACTCTCTCCGCGCATATATTTGTCAATTTTTTCTTTTAACTCAAGTTCTTTACGAAGGGCATTGTTTTTTTCATCAAGAAGGTCATTGCTTTGCTGCTCGCGTTCAATTATTTTTTGTATAGAATTTAATACTTCGCTTTTACCTTCGACTATTTCTTGATGCCCCTCAATTGTTTTTGCTATAGCTTCTTTCTCCTTCTCGCTAGCACCTTTCTCTTTTTCACGAAGCTTTTCAATTGCCTGTTCAGACATTTCGATAGTTCTACTTCTTATTTTTTGAGGCGTAAGGTCTTGGCGACTTAACTTATCTGGATCAAGTTTTAATTGTTTAAACATTTCGCCAACTTTTACTCTACTTTCAGAGATTCTTGTTTGATTGGAAAGAGAAATTCTTTTTTCCAACTGCTCTTTCTCAAAAGCTATATCTTGTTGTTTTGATCTGTAAATTCCTCTTCCGTTTATGGGCATTTTATACTCTGCTCTACGAATCCTCTCTGCATATTGATTCATGCTTTCATTAAATTTGTCAACATCATTAAAAGCTTTTGCCTCATCAATAAGTTCCCTCATTTTATCAGCACGCTTACCAAGTTCCACATTTGTTTCTTTGTCTAATTTTAATTTTTCTTCTTTTAAATGTTTTTCGTTTTCTAAATTCTTTAAATTTAATTGACCCTTCGCAACGATTGAGTCAAGCACCCCCTTTTCTCCTTCATCAAGGCCAGAGCTTTCTATTTTTGCTTCGAGAACGTCAAGCTTTAGAGCTAACAGTCTCTCATTTAATTGAACAATATTTGTTATACTTTTTTCGGCCTGCTTATCCTGCTCTTCCTTAGTTTTTCCCTCAAATTCAGATCTCTCATCCCCAGACAGTTGGTCTTTATATAATTGGGTTTTTAATTTTTGTTGTAAATTCTTGCTGTTCGACACGAAATTCAACAATTGCTCACGCTTACCCTGCTCTACTCCTATCTTCCCCAACTCATACGCTTCTCCAGCCTTATTCAATCCCTGCACGTATTTCATTCTCGCTTTTTGCTCTTCGGATATAAAGCCACCCATAAGCTTCAACTCTTGTTCAATTATATTACCTCTTTTAAGATATCCTTTTTTGACTTCAAACTGCGCTTGAGCCGCAGCCTTTTGAGACTCAATCATTGCTTTTTGAATGTTGAGTTGGAGAATTATACCTTGATTTTGATCGTGCTCCGCAGCAGTTCTTTCTTGATAAATTTGATACAATCTAGACCTTAATTCCTCTATTCTCTTTACATCTCCTGTATCCTCAACTTCAAAAAACCCTACTTTTTCTAAATTTTTTAAAAAATCAGACGACTTCTGTAGTTCAGGTTGATCTTGTTTCTGTATTTTACCTTTTTCATCTTTCGCATAAGATGGTAATAAAAATTTTTCATCACCCATAGACTCCAAAGCTTGTTTCATAGCGCCGACTTGATATTTTTGAGTTTTTTGAAACTGGGATTGCTGATCCTGTTGTTCTCTATAGTCCGCGGCCTGCATTATCTCTTTGTCGCTCGGGCCAAACATAGCAGAAAAAAAAGGAATCTTTAAATCAGCTATAAATTTTTTACCTATATCAATAAGCTGTCTTTCGTCATACTCTTCAGGCTTAGTAGCCGTGAACTCTGGAGCTGCCATCTTCATAACCTGCTTACCTTCTTGACTCATATCATCAAATATGTTTTTAGAAAATGCTTGCATAAATTTTGGACTTGTGCCCACAAAAGAGGAGACGATCCCCTCTCGCCTTTTTAATTCTGCATTTTCTAAGGCTTTTGTATTTTGCTCCATTGCATCATTCCAACCGTCAAATGCGCCATACAAGGCTCCTGCGGCAACAACAAAAGGTGCAGCTGGACCCAAAAATGGAGCAACCATACTGGCCATCATTGCCCCTGTAGCTGCGCCCTGCAAGGCTCCTCCCGCTTGATAAGCCGCTCCTCCTTTTTCAGCTCCGCCTGATTGTAGGTAACCAGAAGCCATAGATGCGCCCATCGTCATCATCATGCCGGATCCTGCAAATCTTTGACGCACACCCGCTCCCATAGCAGTGGATCTAGATGTTGCAGTATATTTTCTTGAGGCAATAGTTTGAGCTTTCACCGCCGCATTAAGATCTTGGCTTGTTGCGGTTAATCTTTGTTGAGCGCGATTATAGGCAGATGTTCCCTGCTTCTGTCGACTTAATGCTTGTGTTTGTTGTTTTTTTATTTCAGTTAGCTTCTTTTCGTTGGCAGAAGCTTCTTTAATTGTTGCTTTATATTCTGCACGAGACTGAAGCAAAGAATCTCTATCAGCGTCACCCATTCTAAAACCGCCCAGAAAATCTCCAACAGCATAATTCGGCACAAATCCATTCGCGCCAAACACATCGCGCAAACCATTTGGCTCATCATGTGTATTGGTTACGCCGAGGCCAAGGGGGTTGCCTTTGCTCATGAGTGCGCCGTGTGAGCCAACACGAATTTGTGAAACTGGAACACCTGCTGCTTTTTCTCGGCCTATTGCATCTGATAATGGATCGGCAAAGTTGGGAATGTATCCTTTTGCAGCATTTTTTTCTTTAATTAATTTATTATAAAAAGAAATCCTATTTCCTTGAGAGTCGCTGTTTTTGTAATCAGCAAGCCTCATGCTAGCAGGAAAGCCATGAAATACCTTCGACAATTCTTTTAGTCGGCTTCCGCCCCTAACATCAAAATCACCACCTTCATCGCTTGACTCCGCAGAATATCTTAAGGCGGTATTTGCTGCAGCTTCAAAAATCGAACCGACCGCTGCGCCAATTGCCCCCTGAGAACCTTTTGCTTGTGTTAAAAAATTAGTAAACTCTCCTTTTGAAATAGGGTCTTTATTACCTAAACCTTGACTGATTGCGTTTGAATATTTTGTGCCTATATTTTTAACAGCTCCCTCGACTTCTCTTTCTAAATTAGGTTGATTTTTAGATTTATTAAAGCTTAATTTATATACCGGCCATGATAAAGATTTTTTACCCCTCGGAGCGTAAGAAGCGGTAGGCCTCATATAACCTTCTGGGGGAACAAGCATTGCGGCGCTAGATCTAGATACCTGACCTTCTTTTTTTCTTTGTTTTTTCATTTGAGAAGAAAAAGACATAGAAGCTCCCGCTCCCCACACCTGATTTATTTGTTGAGAACTAACACCTTTTCTTTGTATAGCCTGCTGCAAAGTTAACCGCTCTGAATAACCTCTATTTTTATCTAATACCGTTCTTTTACTGTAAATATCTACTGCATAATTCGGTATATATCCCCCCGCAGCATATGGATCGAATCCATGTATACTCCCAAATGCTTGTTGATAATTTTTTCCAGCCTTGCTGGATTGTGGCGGCATGATTGCGGGTTGTTTAAATCCTGCGAAATTTTTGACTGTTTCTGCGCTATTGTATATGACTGGGCCTTCGCCAGGCATGTTCATGCTACGAATTGTTCCAGCAGCATACCCCCCTCGTGCAGCTTGTGCTCGCTCGGGGTCTGCATAATTTGGAATATGACCTGCAGCTCTTCGTCGTCCTTGCGTTAAATTTGGGCCAAATCCCTGTCGATACAAAGTACTTGCGGCTTGTTTGCCCACTACATTTAACGCATTGGCTTCTGCAACTTGAGCCTTGAGTAAACCAAGTATAATTTTCTCTTTTTCAGTACGACTGATATCGGTGCGCAGCATTTCCTTGTTTAGAGCTGCGTTTTGACCAAACAATGTTACCAAGCTTGTTTGTATGGCTTTTTGTTTTTGAGCTTCGCTTGTTGTTCCAACCAAAGAAGTTAAACTTTCTTTCGTGAATTTAGCGGCTTGACCCAAAAGTTTAAAAAACACCGCTGTAAGCATAACCAATCCTGGACCAGTCAGCACATTACCTATACCCTTGAGTAATCCTGTGGCGAATTTACCTCCAGCGCTCTCTCCGTCTCCAAGAGCGCCTCCTATTCCCTCAGCCAAGCTTTTGACTGTGTTCAATATTTTTTCCATGCCAGGAGCAAGCATGATTTCGCCAATTTGTGCACTAACTTGCTTGATAGCCAAGCCTGTTTCGGTAGCCATTGCACTCATGGTATTTCGAAGCTGTTCATTTTTTTGAATAGATTCATCTGTGGCCGCAGCAGATATTTTTGAAGCTTCAGCCAGAATGCCATTCTGTTTGGCCGCGTCACTCAAAACAGCTTTTAAAATGTTGATCTGAAAAACTCCACCAACAGTTTGAGCAATCTGAGCTTTTTGCGCTGCACTCAAGGTATCAAATGTATTTGCAAGATCACTAAGTATTGTTTTGGCGCCCAAAACATTTCCTTCTATATCTCTTACAGCTATGCCAAGATTTTCCAATTGATTCAATGTATCGGTTCTGCCAATACGAGTGAAAATTGTCTTCAATGAGTTTCCGATTACTGCACCACCACGAGCAGTTTTTTGTTGAGCTGCCGTAACAATACCTACAAATTCATCAATATCAACTCCCGCACTCAAAGCAGACTGTCCAGCTCTTGAGATGGCTTGAGCAAAGTCTTCAGCGCTAACCGCAAACTTAACATCAACCGCAGCAAACTTACTAACAAGTTGAGTGGTATCTTTTATTTGACTACCATATGTGTTCATTGCAGCGGTCAAGGCTTTTACGGCTTCAGCTGAATCCATACCTGTCAAACGTGTCAAGATCAAAGCGTCTTTGGTTCTTTTTAAAGATTCCTCAACGCTCAAGCCTTGACGAGCATATTCTGTTGCAGCTTGAGCAGCAACATTGAATGCTGCGCCAGCTTCTTTTGCTACCTTAAAAAGACCATCCCCAAATTTATCCAAGTTTTGAGTGCTTAAACCCATCACAACATTGATATCGGCCATAGCTTTTTCGACCTCAACCATATTGCGAACCATACCTTTAAATGCATCAGCTACGCCATTGATTATGGCCATACTAGCACCAAACGCAAGAATACGAGCATTAGCAGCCTCCATTGATTTGGTAAACTCATCAGCGCCTCGCTTCATGTTGCCAAGAGGCTGGGTTGCACCCTTGTCATCAATGGTTATTTTGATGGGTGTGCGACGAATTCTATTTACAGCCGCTTGTACCGCCGCTTCAAGCGGCTTAGTATTACCATGTACGTCAAGATCAATAGCCATATTTCCTTATTCCTTAGATAAGGTAAATATACACCAAAATTATGTCACACCATGTAATTTCATTAAATCTTCCATATTCAAGGTGCCACCTTTCTTTTTTGCCTCCTCATGAAGATCAACTGCTCCCTTGGGTTTTTGTATGCCCAATCGTTCATAATCCTCATCTTTTGCGCCAACAAGTGTTCCTCCATCACCTTGTGAAAGTTTATCTTTTACTTTGTCTCTTTCTTCTTTTGAACTGCTACCAAATTCCAACAATTTCGCAGGATCTTTTCTTATATTTTCAGGTATATTTTCATTTGAGTCGAATATATTTTTAAATACTCTAGTATATACGATCAATCTTATTTGATTGTATGTCAATTCGCAAAATGGTTTTCCATAAAACTGTAGACTATCTTCAGCAAAACTTAAATATGGATTGTAAAAGTCTTCTAGTATTGTATATTGTATGTTTTCTTCGCTGAAACTTTGAAAAATGTCGTTGTAGGTGAACACAACCTTCTTTATATCAACATTCTCAAGCTCATCAAAAACTTCTTCACTAAACAATTCGCGCTTCATTTCAGCATCTCGATAGAAACTCTTGATCATATAAAAGTCATTGAGTCTATCTTTTGCATACTTCTCGCAGGTGTTTCCAACAAGCTGTATTTTTTGTGTTTGCTTTTCTAGCAGCAGTTGCTCTTCTTTTTCGATGATTGCTTTTTGTCGATCAACATCTTTTTTGAGCACTAGTTTCGTTAATGCTTTTTTTAAGTTTTTGAGATAAAAAGTTTTTTCAGTAATCACCTTTTCATCCGCTTCAAGCCATTGACCTTCACCTTCAAGAAACTCAAGCATATCCTTTTCGGTGGGCACACCCCTGCGCTTGGCCTCATTATAATAACCCTCCTCAATCTCTTCTAGTTCAACTTGATCATGAGGGGTTAAATGCTTTATATATACAAGCTGATCGTCAAGAATCGTGGTTGAGTAGCCACGAACTACGTCTCTAAAAATTCTTCTGCGCTTGGTAGCTTCCACGCATTATATGTTTCCTTCTTCGATGTCCGTATCAAGCTTTTCAAAATCAGCTTTGCTTACCGCACCACTACTATAATACCAGAAACTATAAAGTGCCGCAATTTTTCCACCAACAATGTCATACAACTCATCGCCGTCTTCTTCTAGCTCATAATAGTTCTGCAATTTTTGCTCAAAATCATTTCCCACAAACAAAGGATTCATATCTTCCTCGTCTTCTTTTTGTAAATATGTAAGATTAAGAATATACCATTGTATCACTTTATTTTCGGCGCGCACATCTGCAGTGTGATTAAATAAATTGGAATAAGAAGTTTCAACATTAATAATATCTTTTCGAAGACCAGCAATTTCACCTGATATTTGTTCAAGTCGCTCAGAGTCTTTCTCGGTTTTGGTTGTTGATTTTAAACCCAATCTCTCTGCTTCTTGAGACAATTCTCCGTATTGCACATACATTTTTGTCAAAGCTTTTGCATCCTCTTCAGCAAGAAGTCCTCCGGTGTCGCTGTATTTTTTGGCAAGCATCGCTTTGGTAAGCACTCCCTTTTTGATGCATTTGCTCATCTCAACACTAAACTCAAGTTCGGCTTCTTCAATTTGACGGCGTGTTGGTTGTTTCATTATGATTCTGTAAGGAACCTTATCCACAACCTCCTTGGTCACAGACACCTCTTCTTTTTCTCCTGTTTCAGGATTCGTAACCTCACTGGTTTCGGTGCGTTTAACTTTTTCTTCTTTCTCGAATCCAAAGCTGTATATTTCTTTCAACTTTTTTCGAGTATCATCCATTGTGGGAAGTGTTTTTTCTTGTGCTGTTGTTTCTGACATGATTTTTTATTTAAATGTGAAGCCTATAGTATAATTATCTAAATCTCCTTGAATATTTCTAATTGTTTCGTTACCAATATCCAATGTTCTTTTTCGGAGGTATTGTAATTTTTCGTCGCTAAAGTAATCGGCTTGATCCACGACAGGCACACAGCCTTCTGGCAAATTATTTCTTAATTTATCGAAATTAATTTGATGCTCCTTATGTAAATCCTCAAGCATTACGAGGAAACCCTTAAAAAGAGAAACCGTATTCCTGTGGCAACATTTATCGAAAATGTCTTCTGCGTCCATAAAACCTTATACCTTAAAAGGATATACACAAAAAAAAATCTTTCGTGTAAAAACATACATGGCAGAATTTTTATCACCTTCTGAAAGAGCAAGTATTGCGGCAAATTTACTCGACCTTCATGATACGTTTGGGCGAGATATTGTGGTATACAAAGAAGCAAAAAAAGTTATTGTTAGCACCGACCCAGGCTACAATTATTTATATGGAAATGCAGGAAAAAGTACTCCCAATGTACAGAATGTTCCTGTGAGAAAAGTTTTTAAAGCAAGAATAAGATATGATACCGACAGAAATCTTGAATATTTTGGAGAAACAGATGCTCAAATAAAAATCAATAGGCCAGATCCAAATAGCACAGTTCGCATCAAATTAAAAGTTGAAGATTACGAGTATATAAAAGAAGCAAAAAGAATCGAGCTTGACGGAAGAATGTTTCATGTTGAATCGGATCCTCGACCACATGGACTTTTTGATGTTATTCAATTCACGACATTATTTTTACGACCAATCGAAGCAAATGGCCAATCCACTAAATAGATCATTAAAAGCTACATTAGCAAGAGAATTAAGAAACGACAAAGAGCTTCAACTCAAAACTCGTCAAATAATAGAAAAACAATTCTCGACAATTAAACGAAAATTTATAAATGATTTTGAAACACATCCAGTAACTCAAGAACTAAGAGGCGGAGCAGGCTCATCGAACATTACAAACAGCTTGCCCGAAGGAAATTTGTTTGGATTTATTGGTTTTGAAAGAGGCTTTGACCCAATTTCATCTCTTGAAAAATTGATTGCAAAAACAGACATTATAATAAAAAGAAGGAGAATGGGAACGTTTGGATTCATCTGGACTTATCTGGTAACATCTCCGTCACTTCAAGAAATGTATAGCGCGACACCTCTACCTTGGGCAAATGGATCAAGTTGGCTTCGAGAATTAGAGGGGCGAGGCATTCCAAATCTTGGTCAATATATGCACAAAAGAATAACATCCAGTCGATCTGGAGCTGGCTTTCAAAACACCAATCGAAGCAACGGGGGCAGATTAAAAATAGGCTACATCAAGCAATTGCTTCTTGAATTCGAAAAAAACCTCAACGCAATCGAAGCATCAAGAGTTTCTCGAGCAAATTTCTAACATGAAACCACAATTCCAACACGAACTAACAACCAGCTTCATGCTTTGGGCGGATCATTTTCTTGTCGAAAAAGCGGAAGCTTTTCAGAATTATGTATCTCCCTTGTATCCAATGGCCTCAGACGACCAACTTGGAGAAGGCTTTGTGACTTACAGCAGTCCTCACAAGCAATGGGTTTTTGATGAAAGCATTGAAGGCGCACAAATTCCAAGCGGGATATACAACAATGGAACATTCATGGAACGAGGAGACGACGGATTGATCATTGATTTTGATGATGGCCGAGTTATTCTTGACGCATCTTTCGGCGCAAATAATAATACATTAAGCGGAGAATATTCTGTCAAAGAATTCAATTGGTACATCACAAACCAAACAGAAGAACAGCTTATTATAGATAGTAAATTTGATTCAAATGGAAGATTCAAGCAGGATCTATCAGGAATAGCTCCATACAAACAAGTTGTTCCTGCGATTTTTGTGAATCCAGAATTGATTGAGAACGAACCATTTGCATTCGGCGGAGAAGATAAAACAACAACCAACATTCGATGTGTGGTTTTCGCGGAAAATACATATCAACTTGATGGAGCATTATCATTTTTCACTGATTCCAAAAATGAAGTGTTCAAAAAATTAGAATATTCAGACTATCCATTAACAGAATATGGAGACATCACAGGATTCAATTATAAAGAACTATCAAACAACAAGCAAAAAAACTTTTTTCACATCGAAGAGGTACGAGCTTCCAAGCTTAGCGACCGAGTCAGCAAAAACATTGATCCGTCTCTTTTTGTTGGTTTTATTGATTTTGAAATAACCAACTTAAGATTTCCAAGATCATAAATTTCCCATATAATAATAAAAAATGTAATTAACAACAGAAATTTAACTTCAATTTATATATATCATGGCAAATAGAGCAAGAGTAATTTATCAAAGTGAGGCACTGTACGCTGGTACAGTAGATGCCACAGGGCACCACTATTCAACATCAACGGACAGCTTTGCGAGTAAAACCACGCATGCAACTCAAGCAGAAGTTGACACCGCAGTAGCAGGAGGCGCAGAAGCAAGAACAGGAATCATGCAATTACGCAGAGTTCAAAGCGCTAACTACAGCTTTACAGTCAATCGTCAAGATGTCAATCAATTTGGTCAACTTGCTAGAATTGATAGTGTTGCAATTGATCCTCCAACAGTAACGCTTGATTTTTCATATTACTTAACAAACGGAGTTAACGAAAGAATTTTAGGATTCAATGTTGATGGGGCAACATCAGCACTAGCCAATGACGTGCTTCTGGGAACAGCGAACGAAACAGCGAACCCAGACGGTAAAAACTTTTTTATCTTAACAACGCCTCAAGGTAAAGACGCAGTAGGAAACGCTAGCGCAGAAACAGAAAAGAGTGTTATTGCTCTAGGAAATGGATTTGTTTCAAATTACTCAATGGAAGCTTCGGTAGGAGGCATGCCTACTGCCAGTGTTACTATTGACGGTTTAAATTTAAGTAGTTATACAGGAACTCAAGAAAAAGAGCTTCCATCAATTAATACTCAATATGGTATTCCAGTAACAGGTCAAGACTTTTCTCTTCCCGACGCAATCAGCGGAGTAAATGGAACAGATGATGATATTGATTACGGAACAGAAGGAGTTTCTTGTTTGCGTCCTGGAGACATTACAATGAGTTTGGGATTAGAAGGTCGAGCAGGTCTTTTTGAAAACCTTCCTCACTCTGAGCCTGAAAAAGATTTTGACGCAGGATCAGCTCACATTCAAAGCTTCAGTATTGATCTTCCTATCGGTAGAAGCACTATTCAAAGACTTGGAAATCCTTATGGATACACAAGAGCAACAGATTTTCCTGTAAATATCTCTGTATCTGTAAGCGCGATTTTATCAGACCTCAAAGAAGGTAATGTTACAGATTTGCTTTTCAATAACGAAAAACATAATCTTTCATTCACTCTTCGTGAACCAGATCAATTTGGAACCGGTGATATTGCTACAATCTATACTGTCAAAGGTGCTCAATTAGAGGGAGAATCTTTTAGTTCTTCAATCGGAGACAACAAGACTGTAGATTTGACATTCACAGCTCAAGTTGGCGGACCAGAAGATACAGAAAATGGAATATTCATTTCTGGATCTAAAAACGCTCTGACAATACAAGATTTATTCGCTTAATTTAATTAAAAGTTTAATTTCTAAAAAGACTCTTGACTTTTATCGGTCAAGAGTTTTTTTTACTCTAAATACATTTTCATTCCGTCGAGACGGCCAATTGCAAAAGTAAATTCCGCACTGACACTCATATTATCTCCTAATGTTTGAGAATAGCTTTGTGATTTCAATTGCGCGCCATCTATATCAAAAGTTAATTTACTAGCTAATCGATACGATAAATCTAAATCTATTGTATCAAAGTCTACGGTTGTTACTGCAAATTTTCTCCAACCTGAATTGGTAAAAATATGCACGAAATGACTTTCTAAAAAATGTTCACCAATGTTTTCATTTCCGATGGCAGGCTTGGAAGATACAGAAAGAGGTATTGAGCCCCATTCATTTGCATTAACACACACAAAAAGATAGTTGTCATTAGCTGAAATTTCCTCGTCACCTTTTATACCAAAGATACTTCTATTGATAGTTTTAAATGCAGTTCTACGCCAATCATCTTTTTGAACGGCGACATAATAATAATTCTCATCAACAAAATACTCTCTCTCAACGCCTATCAATCTTTCGGATATAGGATGATGAACAATCATGTCATAAACAGCGGCTTGACTAAAAAAAGAATCAGTTGAACCTTCATCAAATCCGCGAATAATCAAGTCCATTGATATGTTACCAATGATCGGCAATTTTAATTTTCGATTAAACACATGATTACTTCCAAATCCATATATATTTTGTCTTTGTAAAGGAATTGACACGTTGATATTTTGAATTGCAGCTTGAACCTGTTCGATTTGTACTCCACCCTGTTGACCACTATTTTTTGTTATTTCTACATTTATATCTCCAGGCTTTATAACAGAAAATTCAGGATCAAATTCTTCATCAAAAACATTTCCATCCAATGAAAGAATCTCTGATGACTCGACATTATCCAGGCCAAGCTTTTTCGCTGGCAATGTTGGTTTGTTATTGGCATCATAAAAATCCATTTTCATGTTGCTTCCTGCATAAGACAATGTGCTTTTAGGAAGCTGCCCAACACTTGCACTATATTGATAATTTGTTAAAAATGCATTACCAATACCAATAACATTATAATCTTGAAAATCAGATTCATTTTGTAAAAAATTTAAGTCTTTGTGTTCATTTTTATTGCTGGCAACAACAAGAATATTGATATCATCTGTGCTTGAAGAAGTAAGAAAATTACTCAAAACACTTGCATCTCTACTCAAAAATAAACCAGCATTTATTTCATTTTGACCTTCAGAAAATAAATAATTTATATTGCAATTTATATCAGGCTCACGAACAACTGGGCTTTGGCCATTTCGAGTAACAAGTTGATCAGATCCAACAGCTTTTATGTCAGTAACTTGCTGAGAAAATCCGTAATCTAGGCTTTGTACTCGAATGAGATCATTGTATGTTGACCCATTTTCTTTGTACGCAGGAGCATCGGTGAGTAAAATTCCCAACCTTTCGTAAGTCAACCGACTAATTACACCTTGCGCCATTAAAGTTATTACACAATTTCTTTGGTTTTAGTGTAATAAACCTTGCTTGTTATGCCGAATAAAAGAATATCCGAATTAGATGAAAGTGGCCCGCTTTATTCAAGCGAGGTTGGGTTCAATTACTCTCAAACACAGCCTTCAGGATATCAAGCTGGAGATGAATGGTATTTGATGCTTGCCAAACCAAAAATAAGCAATGAAAAAATAGCGTACTCCAATTTCAGAAAATCTATACTCACAGATTCAGTCAACCTTCAAGGCAATCAAAAAATTAGCGGAGTAAAAACATTTTCAGATCCATGCACATTAAAAAAGAGAACCTATATAACTTCCATTGTTGATCCATCTTCCTCAGGAGACATTAGCGGTTATAATTTTGTGGGGCAAACTGGATATTTTAAAGAAATAATCGCGGGAGATACAGGTAATCTTACGGGCTCAGGATATTCCTTGCAGACAAACGGTCTTTATGTTGAGGGAGACATCGTAATATCTCAAGACTTTGAATCTTCTAAGTCGTTTACTAATTTGCAAAATTTTGAATGCAATCAAATAAGCGGATTTTCTAACGCCACTTTAAAATCCGGAATAAATATTTCCGGAGATGTATTAATATCAGGTAATTTATTTCAAAACTCAGGAGACGTAAACCTCAAACAGAATATTCACTTTGATGATCTAGATTTACTGTTTCGTAATACAGGGATACTTGCGTCAGGATCAAATGAAATATTATTTGATATCCTCAATGACGAACACATCAAAATTGGGGACTCATTGACTGTAGGAAAAAATTTAATAGCATCCAATGGAATAAATTCTGGATCACTATCTAGTGATGGAGATGCATATATTCACAGCGCCAGGTCTGTTTCTGGAGAATTTCTAGCAGGAAACGAGGAGTCTGTAGCATTTAAGACGCTATTAAATAGCGGACAAAACGAATATACAATATCTTTTCCAAAAACTTTTCATGCAAAACCTGTGATTTCTACAAACATAGAAAATGGATTTGATTTGTACAGTGGAGAACCTCAAGAATACATTCAAGATTTAGAACGAGATATTCTTATTCCAGTACAAGACATCAATACAACTGGTTCTGGAATTTTTAGTGAAAAAAGCTTGTTCGCAGATCATGAAAATCAACTAATAGTAGAATTGCCATCTATTGATTGGAGCGGAGAAAGGACATTTGATGAATTTAATAACCTGGACGAAAATCAAGATGGAATAGGGGGAGTTACTATAGAATATTGGGCTTTATATAATGAACTAGGGAGTTTCGGGCGAGGTTTAGATTTTTTATTTGAAGATGACAATGAAATTGAAATACATGCGTACGGAACAGTGAATCGTTTTGGAAATGTACCTGTTGCAGGCTTACCCGAAGAAGCGCAATGGCATTATTTTGCAATCTATTTGTGTAGAGATGACATAAATTCCGCGGGAGGCTCTATAACAATGTGGAGAAATGACTCCAGAATCATACACAAATGGTTTCCCGGAACCTCTTCCACGTACAACACAAATAACATCAACAGGCTGAGAATTGGAAAATGGGCGGGAACAGAAGATAGCGCGGGCGTCCGCGCAGGAAATATACTTATTGATTCAATGAAAATTACACAAGCAGACAAATATGGAAGATCAAACGAAACAATCTCTGTTCCCTCTAAACCCTTTGAGGCAGAACAAGATACGATATCTTTAATAAGATATGAAAATAATATAAATCTATTTTCGATATCAAATATAACAGAAACAGATTATCAAATAAAATTCAATAAAAGCATCAAACACAATCAATGCTCAATTCACACAAGTGCAATGAGTCAATCTTCATCAGAAGTATCATCAAATCAAGACATAGAAAGATTCAATTACAGTTTAATCTCGGGACAAACATCTTATGATATCTCATTTCCTCAAGAAAGATCTCAAGCTCCATTTGTAAATGCGTCAATCAATGGACTAGATGATAGTGTACAATACGCAATATCTGGTGTAAATACACAAGGATATAAATTATTTTTAGAATCACCTGCTTCAAATGATTTTGAAGTGAACACAATCATAACAGAAAAACCAAAACAAAGAATCAGCTAATATGCCCACAGACAATAGAATTTCAAGCATGCCAGAGGTTAGCGTTTTATATTCTGACATAGAAGTTGTAGCTCCTCCCGCAAACACAGGTCAAAACGACGACGACGTTTTGTTCCTTATAACAAGATCAGGGGTTAAGTCTGAGAAAATAACATTCAAATCGCTCAAAAGTTCTATTGTCGCAAACACCGTTTCTCTCACCGGCAATCAATTGATAAGTGGAGAAAAAACATTTGCAGACACATGCATTTTTGAAGATACGGTATTTTTAAATGAAGTTATAGACACAAATTATGAAGGAGATATAAGTGGATATAATTTTGTTGCGCAAACAGGTAGGTTCGACAGTGTCGGGCTTGGAGTTAACTTTGCAAATAAAACTAGATCGCCAGAATATGATGTTCATGTAGAAGGAGATATAAATATCGAAGGAAATTTTGCCTCCGAAGGTGACTTGGTTTTTGATGGAGACTCTCGATTCAACAATGTTATTGTTTCAGGAAATCTTACGGCGCATGGCGGTGTTTTATTCGAAAGTGGGTTGAGTGCGTCGGGAGATGTTGACATCACAGGCTCGATTAGCGTTTCTGGCGATCTAAATATTTCAAATAAAATTTCTCAAGTTGACAATCCTGATAGCTACATAGAACTTTCAGGAAGCTCTTTGAAAATTTCTGCAGACGCAAACAATTATATACACTTAAACGAGCAACAAAATAAAGGACTTGATGTTGTCGTTAGTGGCGAAAAAAAGTTTTCGATCAATGAATCAGGTCAAGTAGCAATAAACACAGACACAAACTCAGGAACATTAACTGTCGCAGGAGATGCATATCTGGAAAATCTATATGTTACAGGTTCAAACGGATCCTTTGAAAAAGTTTTTGCCAAAAGCTACGATGAAAGCATGCAGTTCACAACCAACTTAAATCCCGGAAGAGCGATTTATGAAATTGATTTCCCAAAAACATTTGGAACTATTCCTACGGTTCATGTTGGATTACAAAATGATGCTGGCGAACCCCCTTTGGCATTTAATATCTCAAACATCACAACAGGTTCTTATTTTATTAATTTTGAACAAGATTTGGTTGGAGAAAATTATCAAGTAACAACCAATGCAAGAGTTCTAGAAAAACAATCTGTGCATCAAACTTCCACACAAGCATTTTCAACATCAATCATTGAAGGAGAAAAATCTTACGAAATAAATTTTCCAGAATCTTTTGCGGCAAACCCTGTGGTCACGGTCACTTTGGAGAAAAAATATTCTCCAACCCCAGGGGATCCGGGCACACAAGGCGAAACGTTCTTGTATGGATGGGAATATTATATAGCAACTCAAGATAACACATGGAGAAGGGTTACATCAGCAGAAGTATTCAGGGACGCAGGCACAAGAGGCGACATTGATTTTGACAATGACTTTTATTATATTTGTCTTGATGACACTCTCTGGGGAAAAATTCCCTTAACCACTGCAGATATAACTCCAGAAGACTTGGATGCAGATGGTTTTGATTTCAGTAATGGATATATTTATGTGAACACCAACGAAGGATGGAAGCAAGCTCCAATTGCTACATGGCCATTTGATGAAAGCCCTACCATGGCGAGATACACAATTTCAAATATTGATCAAAATAAATTCACAATCAATTTCGCAGAAGAATTAAGTGCGCAATATAATGTGCATATTTTAGCTTCAAGATAAAGCTTGACATTTTTTAATTTGTCTGATATAATTCAGGCATGAAAAATCTATTATACAAAACTAAATGTTATTTAGTGGGCCACATGCAATACGTTAGTGGTAGAAACTGGAGAGACCATGTTGCGGAACAACTCAAGCCCTTAAGTATAACTTGTTTTGATCCATACAAAAAACCATTCATTAAAGATGTAGAAGAAGATGAAGCTTCCAGGCAAGAAATGGAAACATGGATGAGCACCAAACAATATGATCGCGTAACAGAAAGAATGAAAACTGTTCGGGCGTACGATTTAAATTTGGTTGACCGAAGTGATTTTATCATAGCCCACCTTGTGCCTGAAGTCGCAAGTTGGGGCAGCGCCGAAGAGATTGTTACTGCTGTTCGCGAGAAAAAACCTGTGTTTGTGAGCATGGAAGGCGGAAAAGCGAAAACTCCACTATGGATGCTTGGCATGTTTCCGCACAAATATATTTACAACAACGTAGACGAGATAATCAACATGCTTCACGCAATTGACGATGGCAACAAACCAATTGATTCTGACAGGTGGAGGCTATTAAGAAAGGAATTTAGATGACTCAAACCTTAGCCTCAGCATCATATTTTGAATTTTTTACTGGAGATTTTATTGTTTTCGGTTTTCTTGGTTTTGTAATTTGGTGTTTTCTAAAAAAGAAAGACGATGAATTTTATGACAAATAAAGCTTTGAAATATTCAGATGTTTGTTTGATTCCAAATTATACCGAATGTGAATCTCGAAAACATTGCGATACATCAATAAACCTGTTCGGCAATCATTACAAGCTTCCGATCATTCCTGCAAACATGAAGTCGGTTATAGACATGAAGCTTGCAAAATGGATGAGCGACAATGATTATTTTTACATCATGCATCGATTCGATAACGATATCGCAGAGAATGTAGCCATTGCAAACTCAGAAAACTGGAAAACAATTTCATTCAGCATAGGCATACAAGACACAGACAAAGACAAGCTTTTGAAAATCAAATCAAGAAAACATAAAATACATTTCTTGACGATAGATATTGCGCACGGTTATTGTAAAAGAATGATTGACATGATAAAATTTATCAAACAAAACTTTGAAGATACAAAAATTATTGCCGGCAATGTTTCAACCCCTCAAGCCGTGCGTTCTCTTGCTGAGAGCGGCGCAGACTTTGTTAAAGTGGGTATAGGTCAAGGTTCTCCTTGTACCACAAAAGATAAAACAGGATTTACCATGCCAATGTTTAGCTGTGTGAAATGGTGCTCAGATGTAACACTTGACCAAGGAAATCGCGTCCCAATCATCGCTGATGGAGGAATAAAATGCAATGGAGATATTGCAAAATCTTTGGTGGCTGGAGCAAGCATGGCCATGGCCGGAGGAGTTTTCGCGGCATGCACAGATAGTCCTGCATTAAACATGAACATAAACGGCGCAAACCATAAAGCATACTATGGTTCCGCAAGCGCAGAAAATAAAGGACACAATAACCACATTGAAGGAAAACTAAATCACATACAATCAAACAGCATGACTTTAGAAGAAAAACTATTTGAAATAACTCAAGATTTACAAAGCGCAATCAGCTATGGAGGAGGAGAGAGTATTGATATATTCAAAGAAGTGGACTACCATTTAATTTAATTTTTAAAATAAAACTTGACATTATTTAAAATATATACTATAATCAATCCCATGAACAACGCAGCAGCAAAACAAATAAGAAAAATTTTAAACTTTGATCCGAACAGTTCGGATGAAACAATAAAGCGGGTATACTCTCGCGCTAAAAAACAATACAACAAATTATCTCAAGGAGCAAAACCTTTATTCCTTGAAGAACTAGAGAAATTATACAACGCAAATTAATTATGGAAAATCAAACACAAGAAAAACAACAGTCAGATTGGAGCAAACGTGAACTCGGAGCTTTATGGGTAAGAAGCGGAAAGAACCAAAAGTATCTTTCTGGAACTATTAATGTCGAAACCATGCCAGGAGTTACGGAGCCTGTAAAGGTAGTAGTTTTCACCAATAAGGGCAGAGAGAAAAATGAGCGAGCCCCAGATTATGTGATCTACAAAAGCGAAGAGGCATCTCAATCAAAATCTAGTGAGCAGGTTGAACAAGTAGCCAAGCAAGCAGTGCAAGAAGCAAAGTCTTCTTCCGAAGCTGTAAACGAGGATATTCCTGAAGAATTATTTTAATCAATATAAACACAAATCATGGAAAAACAATTTTGGCACAGTAAAAAGTTTTGGGCGGCAGTTGTAGCTGCAGGAGTTCCAATTCTAAATCACTTCTTTACTTTAGGACTAACGCAAGAAGTTGTTATGCAAATCGTTGGGCCTATTGTGGCTTATATTCTTGGTCAAGGTCTTGCAGATCTTGGTAAAAACAAAAGTTAATCGTTCTTTTAAATTTATGGGCGCGTACTGGATTCGATTTAAATTGAATTGGGTATGATGCAAGTCGAAGAGATGCCTGGCTTCGTAAAAAGGCATAAGTTTATACATGGCAAAAATAAAAGTCGTGTTGTAGCTTTCAGCTCAAAAGCTGAAAAGCTCGCATTAGCAGCTTAACCTGCTACCCCTCTCTGTCAGACGCAGATACGGCAGAAGAGGGGTCAACCATCTGCAAAACAGAAAAAGTTTAATTGTATCACAAACTGCAAATAATTGAAACAATTAGTTGGATGTTTATATCATAACTATAAAAAAAATAAACTAAACTTGTAGATTCCTACTTTTGAAGATTTAAAGACGCGGGTTCAACTCCCGCCGCGTCCACCATTTTAACACCAACAATGCAGCAATACATATTCGACTCTTCTTCATCAGACTTATTTTACGAAAAATTTGATTGCTTTCATGAGTTTTTTGTTGATGAAATATTATTGTCTGCCGTAACACCAAACGGGTCAACTTTAGATTCAATACTTTTCTGCGAAAGCCCGAATCACGATCCCTTATATTATGAAATACTTACTGCAGGCATGCAAGCATTTGCTCCTAAATTTTGCGCGAAGCTAATGGCAAACAATAGATTGGAAGCAGAGTGCTTGTTTTATGATTTTGGAGAAGCCGAAGGAATAC